>Ga0116175_1000143_pt1 | contig 57402 bp, 53 predicted proteins | sample AD_UKC125_MetaG_FD_89802 | JGI IMG/M metagenome (GOLD analysis project Ga0116175, IMG submission 89802) | Active sludge microbial communities of municipal wastewater-treating anaerobic digesters from USA - AD_UKC125_MetaG | ecosystem: Engineered > Bioreactor > Anaerobic > Digestate | place: USA... | reverse complement strand
CGGGGCCCTGACCGCCATCGACGAAGCCGTCACCCTCTACCGGGCACTTGCCGAAGCCAACCCGGCCGCGTTCACCCCCGACCTCGCGGCGTCGTTGAACAACCAAGCCACCCTGCGCTCCGAAGTCGGGGACCGCGCCGGGGCCCTGACCGCCATCGACGAAGCCGTCACCCTGCGCCGGGCACTTGCCGAAGCCAACCCGGCCGCGTTCACCCCCGACCTCGCGGGGTCGTTGAACAACCAAGCCAACCGGCGCTCCGAGGTCGGGGACCGCGCCGGGGCCCTGACCGCCATCGACGAAGCCGTCACCCTCTACCGGGCACTGGTCAAGGCCAACCCGGCCGCGTTCACCCCCGACCTCGCGATGGCGTTGAACAACCAAGCCACGATACGCTCCGAGGCCGGGGATCTCCCCGGAGCCCTCGGCATGTTGGAGGACGCGGCGGTCGGCCTGCCAGCAGGCATTCGGGCGCAGCTGCTACTCGCGAGATTCCGCTGGCGTCGAGACCACGACCCGGCGACGCCAGACGCAGAACTCGTAGCGGACCTCCGCCACGCCGCGGAATCCGCGGCAGCCGAAACCGATGCCCATCTGGCTGAGCCGGCTCGGCTCGCAGTGGTTGAGACGGCGACCCGGTGGGTGGCCGAGCACCAGCAGTCTGACGAAGACCTGTTGGCTGATCTGCCGACGTGGGTCCTCAGCACACCACCAGTGGAGTTCGTCGATGCCGTCAACGAGTGGCGAAGCACTCGTTCGTGGCCCGCTCGCCGCGCATTCCTCGAGACTCATGGAGGCATGCTCCGCTCGGCCGCGGGGCGCAGCCACCTCGATCTCATTCGGTTCCACTTCCCGGAGACGGCCGCGGGGCTCGAGGACCTGGTGGGCCTTCTCGATGCCATGGACGAGCACGGCACCGAGCCCGTCTTCGCGCAACAGGATGCAATCGACCGGGCCGACAAGGCCGTGCACGCCTGGCTCAAGGCTCACCTCGCGGGAACCGGTGCGCATCACCTTCACTCCCACCCCGAACTCCTCGATGACCCCGCGGTCGAGTGGATCCTCACCAATGTTCCCGGACTTCCCGACGAACTTCGGGCCCTCCTCGGCCTCCTCCTGGCCCTGCTCCGACTCGCGCGGATCACCAGCCCACTCGATGCGTACGACGTCGCCGAGGACGTCGGGATCGCCCGCGACGGGGCCCTCACGGCCATCGATGAGGGCGACGTGAATCTCGTCGCCGAGATTCTCTCGGTGTCGCAGGCCCTCCAGGGCGAACGCTTCTACGGTCAATACCTCATCGCGACCCTCTCTGCCTACGGCGGCGCCGAACACCACCAGAGCGCCCTGGAGTTGATGGAGCACGCCAAGGCCGACATGACCGACGCACAGCGCCGCCCGGCCGTGCGCCGTCTGCGCGACCTGGCCCAGCGGCATACCGATCACCAAGCCATCCTCACCGCCCTCGCCGACCTCCTCGACTCCCCCTGAGTCACACCTTTCCCGCCTGAAGTGCCTAACGGTCACTTCGCACCCCAACGGACGGGGGGCGAAGTGGACGTTTCCCACCGGAAGCGGCGCTACAGGCCCAACCGGCGCACCTCCACCGAAATCTCGGCGAGCGCGGTCGCGTCGAGGGGCGGCACGGCATACCCCCGATCGCGCACGTGCGCGACGAACTCCGCCGGCAGCGTCACCCCATGGGTGCGCACGTGGTAGGCATGCCCGGCCGGCCACAGCCAAGTGCCGTCGGTAAGCAACCCGCCCGGCACCACGCGCCCCCGGATCGGCTGCACCGGGTCGATCGTGTGGCTGCGCACCCGCCGCACCACCACCCCCCGCTCGAGATAGCCGAGCAGCAGGTCACGGTCCGCCGGCGCCTCCTCGCGACGGTGCAGGTCGAGAATGAGCAGCCGCAGCCCCACGAACCCTCAGAGCCCCAGGAAGTGCTCAAGCCCCACAGTCAGCCCCGGGTGCGCCCCGACCTCGCGGACCCCGAGGAGCACCCCCGGCATGAACGAGGACCGGTCGAGCGAGTCGTGCCGCAGGGTGAGGATCTCCCCCTCACCGCCGAACAGCACCTCCTGGTGGGCCACCAACCCGCGCAGCCGCACCGCATGGGTCGGTATGCCGTCCACCCGCGCCCCCCGCGCCCCGTCCGGATCGTGGGTGGTCGCGTCCGGCACCGCGCCCAACCCGGCCGCCTCCCGGGCCGCCGCGATCAACCCGGCGGTGCGCGCCGCCGTGCCCGAGGGGGCGTCGACCTTGTCCGGGTGGTGCAGTTCGACGATCTCGACCGACTCGTAGAACCGGGCCGCCTGCGCCGCAAACGACATCATGAGCAGCGCCCCGATGGCGAAATTGGGCGCGATCAACACCCCGACCCCCGGGTGCGAGCCCAACTGAGTCGACAGCGCATCGAGGCGCTCGCTCGTCCACCCCGTCGTCCCGACGACCGCATGCACCCCCCGCTCGACGCAGCGGGCCACGTTGGCCGGTGACGCCGAGGGCACGCTGAACTCCACGGCCACCTGCGCCCCCCGGAGGTCACCGAGGTCGTCGCCGACGTCGAAGCGCCCCACCACCTGCAGATCGGGCGCGGCCTCGACGGCCGCGACGACCGCTCGCCCCATCCGTCCCCCCGCACCAATGACCGCCACCCGAATCGCCTCACTCATGGACGCGAGCCTAGCGGCGCCCCCTTCACTCCCCGCGGGGCCACCACAGCGACGGCATCCCGACGGCGAGTCTCGTTTACCTGCTGTTCATCTTCCGTTATCCTAGGAGTTAACGCGAGGCTGCCGTATGCCGCGCGCTCACCGTGAGAGGAGGAGCCATGAAGAAGCGCTTCGTTGCCGTCGGGCCGGCCGCCCTGGCTCTGTCCTGGGTTCCCGTCACCACCGCCGATGGCCGCACCCGCATGGAAATGCGTTGGCGGGCCCCGCAGGTGGTGCCGCGCTCACCCAACCGTTAGACCAGGACACCGCTTCGTCGTCGGGCCGCCAGGGGGCGACCCGACGACGAAGTGCGTCCGGGCCCGCAACCCGGCATTACCAACCCCCGGACCCGTCACAGGCCCTCGGGCAACACGTTGGAACACGACGACCCGTGCATCATCGTCGAACCGTCCGCGCTGATAATGACCCCCACCGAGCACACGACAACGAGGGTGATCTCGGGGTAATAGTCCGGGCGGCGAAAGGCCTTGGCCCGCGTCTGGTCGTAAGCGACCCCTTGACCGCCCTTGCCCGTGATCCGGTGATCGAGGGTCAGGTCGACCAGCGCCAACACCGACCCATCGGACATCCGCACCGCCCGCACGGCTCCCTTGGCGACGGCATCCTTGACATCCGAACTCCGATAGAACCGCACCTGCGTCCGCAGTTCGGCGGTCTCCCCCGCGTACTTGAGCGCCCAGCCGTGAACGTGCGGCAGGTCCCCATAACTCGCGATCGTGCTCGGTTTGCCCTCCGCCCCGGCGAGCACGTCCTGGGCCGCCTTCTCGACGCGCGCCCGGTCCGCAGCCGTGGGCGTGGCCGCCGCGCCGGTCGCCGGCGCCGGCAGGGGCTGCGACCGCGAAACATACGCGCTCGTCCCCAGCCACGGCGCGGTCGAGGACTTCTTGGTGAACACCATGACGAAGTCATGTGAACCCCCGCTCGACCACCGCTCCGTCAACGGCACCGCGACGAACATCGGGTATGCCGTGAACTCCGGTGAATACGCCAGGCTCCCCTCGTGCGTCCCCGAGATCGCGGTCGGCTCGCTATCGCCGCGGGCGGCGGCATACCGGGTGCCGAACCAGTCGATATCGAGCAGGGTGCCGGTGTCGGCGCTCCCCCAGGCCTGCGGGTCACCGCTGGTGTGCGTGGCGAGGATCGCGGCGTTGTTGCGCGTGTCGTAGTCCTTGAGCATGGCCGGCAGTTGCGCCGAGGTGAGCCCCTGCTTGGCGACCGTGGCAGGGTCCCAGGCTGCCGTGGGGCGCGGCACCGACCCGCACCCGGCCACCGCCGGCACGAGCAGGGCGACCCCTATCCCCACGCCCAGGCCCCGGCGCCGCCGCGAACCCGCCACCTCCCTGGCCGGACGGCGCCCACGCCGCAGCACCCACCACCCCAGCCCGACGAGCAGCAACCCGACCACCGCGCTCACCACGCCCGCGACCCGGGCGCCGGCCACCCGCATCGCCACCGTGAGCGTCACGCTCGCCTTGTCCGGGGTGGCCGGGAGGACGGCATACTGCACCGGAGTGCCGTCGAGACGCACCCGCAATTCCTGACTGCCGGCACCGCTGGCCTTGGCCGCCCACCACGTCTGCGCCCCCGGATCGGCGAGCGCCCCGGGTGAGCCGGCCCCGGCGACCGCGTGCGTGCCCACGCCGGAGACACCGACGGACACGATCTCCACCCGCGCGCGGCTCCCGAGGTAATCACGCACGTCAACCGGGTGCCCGGCACCGACGAACACTGGTCCGGTGCTGCTCGACGCGCGCACGATGAGGGTGCCGCCGCTCCACGCGGTCACCCCCGCCGTCGACACCAGCGCCACCGCACCGTCCAGCGGCACGGTGCTCGACCCGGTCGTGACCGTGTCCCCCGACCTGAACAGCACCCCGACCGCGCCCCCGGCAACCGCGAGCAGCACGCCCACGATGACGACGACCCCGATGACCTTGCGCATGGTGTCCTCCCGCAGTGACCGGCCGCCCCGTCGACGACCCCCTTCGACGCTAGGCCGATCCGCGTCACCCTGCAGAAGTTATGCACAGGCCCCCACAACGGAAGCGGGGCGGCCTACCGGTTGTCCGGTATGCCGCCCCGCTCACCTATTGCCCAAAGGCCGCGGGTCAGTCCTGACCCTCGGCGCGGCCACGCCCGCGCGACCCGCCGCGACGGCGGCTGCGGTGCCGCCGTTCGCCGCCCTCGCGACCCGCGGAGTCCTCAGCGGCCGGGGCCGCCGGGGTTTCCGAGGCCACCGGGGCCGGCGTCTCCTCCGCGGGGGCCTCCGCCGCGGCCGGAGCGGCAGCAGCAGGAGCCGCAGCAGCGGGAGCCGCCGCACCCTCGGGCAGCACGGCCGCGAGCGAGAGCTTGCCGCGCGGGTCGATCTCCTTGAGTTCGACCTGGACCTTCTGGCCCACGGACAGCACGTCCTCGACCGCGTCGATGCGCTTGCCGCCGACGAGCTTGCGCACCTCGGAGATGTGCAGCAGGCCGTCCTTGCCCGGGAGCAACGACACGAACGCCCCGAAGGTCGTGATCTTGACGACGGTGCCGAGGAACCGCTCACCGATCTCGGGCATCTGCGGGTTGGCGATCGCGTTGATCATCGCCCGCGCCGCCTCGGCCGAGGGGCCGTCGGTCGCGCCGATGTAGACGGTGCCGTCGTCCTCGATGGAGATGTCGGCGCCGGTCTCGTCCTGGATCTGGTTGATCATCTTGCCCTTCGGGCCGATGACCTCGCCGATCTTGTCGACGGGGACCTGAACGCTGATGACGCGCGGCGCGAACGGGCTCATCTCGTCGGGGACGTCGATGGCCTCGGTCATGACGTCGAGGATGTGCAGCCGCGCCTCGCGGGCCTGGGTCAGCGCCCCGGCGAGCACGTCGGCGGGGATGCCGTCGAGCTTGGTGTCGAGCTGGATCGCGGTGACGAACTCGCGGGTGCCGGCCACCTTGAAGTCCATGTCACCGAAGGCGTCCTCGGCGCCGAGGATGTCGGTGAGCGCGGCATACTGCGTGCGCCCGTCGACCTCGGCGGAGACCAGACCCATGGCGATGCCCGCCACCGGCGCCCGCAGCGGGACACCGGCGTTGAGCAGCGACAGCGTCGAGGCGCACACCGACCCCATCGAGGTCGAGCCGTTGGAACCCAACGCCTCGGAGACCTGACGGATCGCGTAGGGGAACTCCTCGCGGGTCGGCAGCACCGGCATCAGGGCCCGCTCGGCGAGCGCGCCATGCCCGATCTCGCGGCGCTTGGGTGAACCCACGCGCCCGGTCTCACCGGTGGAGAACGGCGGGAAGTTGTAGTTGTGCATGTAGCGCTTGCGCGTCACCGGCGAGAGGGTGTCGAGCTGCTGCTCCATGCGGAGCATGTTGAGCGTGGTCACCCCCATGATCTGGGTTTCGCCGCGCTCGAAGATCGCCGAGCCGTGCACCCGCGGGATGACCTCGACCTCGGCGGAGAGGGCCCGGATGTCGGCCAGGCCACGCCCGTCGATGCGGACCTTGTCGCGCAGGATCCGCTCGCGGACGAACTTCTTCTGCACCGAGCGGAAGGCGGCCGAGACCTCCTTCTCGCGCCCTTCGCAGGCCGCACCCTCGGCGGTCAACTGAGCCTTGACGGCGTCCTTGATCGTGTCGAGACGCTCCTCGCGCTCCTGCTTGCCGGCGATCGTCAGCGCCGCGGCGGTGTCGGCGCCAGCGGCAGCCTCGACCGCGGCATACACGTCGTCGGTGTAGTCGAGGAAGATCGGGAACTCCTGGACCTCCTTGGCGGCCTTGGCCGCCAATTCGGCCTGCGCCTCGCAGAGGACCTTGATGAACTTCTTGGACGCCTCGAGACCCTCGGCGACGACCTCTTCGGTCGGGGCCTGCTTGCCCTGCTGCTTGACCAGGCGCCAGGTCGCGTCGGTCGCCTCGGCCTCGACCATCATGATCGCGACGTCGTCACCGGCGATCCGACCGGCGACGACCATGTCGAAGGTCGAGCGCTCGCTGTCGGAGAACTGCGGGAAAGCAACCCACTGCCCGTCGATGAGCGAGACGCGCACGCCACCGATCGGGCCGGAGAACGGCAGCCCCGAGATCTGGGTCGAGGCGCTCGCGGCGTTGATGGCGAGCACGTCGTACTGGGCGTCGGGGTTGAGCGCCAGGACGGTGATGACGACCTGGACCTCGTTGCGCAGCCCCTTGGTGAAGGTCGGGCGCAGCGGCCGGTCGATGAGCCGGCAGGTGAGGATGGCGTCGGTCGAGGGGCGCCCCTCGCGGCGGAAGAACGAGCCGGGGATCTTGCCCGCGGCATACATCCGCTCCTCGACATCGACGGTCAGGGGGAAGAAGTCGAAACCCTCGCGCGGGTGCTTCCCGGCGGTGGTGGTGGAGAGGAGCATGGTGTCCTCGTCCAGATAGGCGGCGACGGCGCCGCCGGCCTGCTTGGCCAGCCGACCGGTCTCGAACCGGATCGTGCGGGTGCCGAACGAGCCGTTGTCGATAACGGCTTCGGCGAAGGTGATTTCGGGTCCCTCCATCAGGGGCCCTCCTTTTCTTATTTCGTATGCCGCGTGCATCGTCGTTGTGCCGCGGTGTCACCAGCTGTGTGCAGTTGTGATCGGTATTCGGTTGTCGCTGCCCGCCGGAAGAAACTGGGGGCAACGCCGAGGAAGCGGCCCGCCGACGCTGTCAGTGGGCCGCTTCCTCGGTGGCGGTCAACGGCGCAGGCCGAGCCGCTTGATCAGGGAGCGGTAGCGCTCGATGTCGACGCTCTCCAGGTACCGCAGGAGGCGGCGGCGGCGACCGACGAGCAGCAGCAGGCCACGACGGCTGTGGTGGTCGTGCTTGTGGGTGCGGGAGTGCTCGGTGAGATCCTTGATCCGCTGGGTGAGCAGCGCGATCTGCACCTCCGGGGAGCCGGTGTCGCCCTCGACGGTCGCGTAGTCGGACATGATCTGCTTCTTGACGTCGCTGCTCAAGGGCATGGGGCGACAACTCCTTCAGTGGTGTGCTGCGCGGCGCTCCCGGGCTGGTCCACCGGGGCACTGTGAATCCGCGGCCGAAGTTCACGGCAGTGGTCCACTCTACCAGCGTGGCGACCCCGCACCCCAATCGTGGGCCTACACTGCCGTCACCGTCGACTCAATGAGGAGCAGTATGCCGGGTTCATCCGCCGCGCCCCCCACCGCGCCGCCCGCCTCCCGCGCGGACCGGGTGCGCGCCCTGGCCACCGACCGGCTCACCCTGCGCGGCCCGCTGCTGCCGATCCTGCACGCGGTCATGGACGAGTTCGGCTGGATCGCCGAGGAGGACCTGCCGATTATCGCCGACGTCCTCAACCTCAGCCGCGCCGACGTCCACGGGGTCGTGACCTTCTACCACGACTTCCGCCGCACTCCCCCGCCCGCGCATCGGGTCCAGATCTGCCGGGGCGAGGCGTGCCAGGCGGTCGGGGCCCAGGGCCTTTACGAGGCCGCCACCGACCGGTTCGCCGACGACACCACGATCGAGGTCGCCGAGGTGTTCTGCCTGGGCAACTGCGCCCTCGGCCCCTCGGGGACCATCGACGGGCACCTCCTCGGCCGGCTGACCCTGGACCGGATCGACGCCGCCGCCGCGGGGTGGTCGCGATGAGGCCGGTCGTGTGGGTGCCCGCGGACGCGGCCGCCGTCGCCGCCGGCGCCGACGAGGTCGCCGCCGCCTTTGCCGCCGCCGGAGCCACGGTGCGCCGCAACGGATCACGCGGCATGCTCTGGCTCGAACCACTGGTCGAGATCGAGACCCCGGCCGGCCGGATCGGGTATGCCGCGTGCACCCCCGAGGAGGTCGCCGCGGTTCTCGAGGGGTCCCGCGAGAGCATCGGCCTGGTCGAGGCGCACCCCTGGCTCACTTATCAGGACCGGGTCACGTTCGCCCGGGTGGGCCGCATCGAACCGGCCGACCTCACGGCATACCAACTCCACGGCGGGCTGCTCGGGCTGCGGCGGGCCCTCACCCTCGACCCGGCCGCGGTCGTCGCCGAGGTGACCGCCTCCGGGTTGCGCGGGCGCGGCGGGGCGGGGTTCCCCACCGGGGTGAAGTGGGAGACGGTGCGAACGGCGGCGGGCGAGGTGAAGTTCGTGTGCGCCAACGCCGACGAGGGCGACTCGGGGACGTTCGCGGACCGGATGCTCATCGAGGGCGACCCGCTGAGCCTCATCGAGGGCATGACGATCGCCGCGTATGCCGTTGGCGCCCACGAGGGCTTCGTCTACGTCCGCAGCGAATACCCGCACGCCATCGCGGCCCTGCGCCGCGCCATCGCGGTCGCCACCGACGCCGGCATCCTCGGCGCCTCGGTGTTGGGCAGCGGATTCGCCTTCACCCTTGAGGTGCGGGTCGGGGCCGGGGCCTACATCTGCGGCGAGGAAACCTCGATGCTCGACAGCCTCGAGGGCAAACGCGGGGAGGTGCGCGCCAAACCGCCGATCCCGGCCCTGCAGGGGCTGTTCGGGGCACCGACCATCGTCAACAACGTCCTCTCGCTGGCGACCGTCCCGATGATCCTTGCCGACGGGGGTGCGGCGTATGCCGCCCGCGGCATCGGGCGCTCCCGCGGCACCCAGGTCTTCCAACTCGCCGGCAACATCGCCCGCGGCGGCGTGGTCGAGGTGCCGTTCGGGGTGCCGCTGCGCACCCTCGTCGAGGACTGGGGCGGTGGCACCCGCAGCGGGCGCCCGGTCAAGGCCCTGCAGGTGGGTGGTCCGCTCGGGGCCTATGTGCCCGCCACCCAACTCGACCTGGTCGCCGGCTACGAGGAGCTGGCCGCCGCCGGCGCCATGCTCGGCCACGGCGGGATCGTCGTCTTCGACGACACCATGGATGCCGCCGCGATGGCCCGGTTCGCCATGGAGTTCTGCGCCAAGGAGTCGTGCGGCAAGTGCACGCCCTGCCGGATCGGCTCCACGCGCGGGGTCGAGGTCATCGACCGGATCCGGGTCGGCCCGCCGGAGAGTCGGGCGGCCGAGGTCGAGTTGCTCCAGGACCTGTGCCTGACCATGGAGCGTGGTTCGCTGTGCGCCATGGGGGGCCTGACCCCGCTGCCGGTGCGCAGCGCCCTCACGCACTTCCCCGAGGACTTTGGAGGTTCGCGATGACCCTCGTTGCCGAGCCGGACTACGGCACCCCGGCCGTGACGTCGCCGTCGAGCGCCACGGTGACCATCGACGGACGCTCGATCACGGTGCCGGCGGGCACGTCCGTGCTGCGGGCGGCCAGCGAGGCCGGGGTCGACGTGCCGCGCCTGTGCGCGACCGACTCGCTCAAGGCGTTCGGTTCCTGCCGGCTGTGCGTCGTCGAGATCGAGGGGGTCAAGGGCACCCCGGCGTCGTGCACCTCGCTGTGCACCGACGGCATGGTCGTCCACACCCGCTCCGAGGCCGTCGACCAGGTGCGGCACGGGGTCATGGAGCTCTATCTCTCCGACCACCGCGCGGACTGCCCCGGGTGCGCCCGCGGCAACTGCGAGATCCAGGCGCTCGCCGTCCAGGTGGGGGTGGGCGAGGTCCGCTACGGGCTCGGCGCCTCGCACCTGGACCAGACCCCCGACGAGTCCAACCCCTATTTCGCCTACGACCCGGCCGCCTGCATCGTGTGCTCGCGGTGCGTGCGCGCCTGCGGCGAGATCCAGGGAACGTTCGCGCTCACCGTCGACGGGCGCGGGTTCGCCTCCCGGATCACCCCCGGCGGCACCGACTTCCTCTCCTCCGAATGCGTCTCCTGCGGGGCCTGCGTGCAGGCCTGCCCGACCGATGCGCTCACCGAGAAGCGCGTCGTCGAACTCGGGATGCCGACCCGGGCCGTGGACACCACGTGTGCCTATTGCGGGGTCGGGTGCTCGTTCCGGGCCGAGGTCACCGGTCCCGCGGACGACCCGAGCGTCGTGCGGATGATGCCCGCCAAGGCCGGCGGTGCCAACGAGGGCCACTCGTGCGTCAAGGGCCGGTTCGCCTTCGGGTATGCCGCGCACGCCGACCGCCAGTTGCGCCCCATGGTCCGCGACACCATCGACGACCCGTGGCGAGTGGTCTCCTGGGAGGAGGCCATCGGAAGGGTCGCCTCCGGCTTCTCGGCCATCCAGGCCGAGCACGGGGTCGGGTCGATCGGGGGCATCTCCTCCTCCCGGTGCACCAACGAGGAGGTCTACGTCGTCCAGAAGATGGTCCGGGCCGCCTTCGGCAACAACAACGTCGACACCTGCGCCCGGGTCTGCCACTCCCCCACCGGCTACGGCCTCAACCACGCCTTCGGCACCTCGGCGGGCACCCAGGACTTCGCCTCCGTCGACCGGTGCGACGTCCTGCTCCTCATCGGGGCCAACCCCACCGACGCCCATCCCGTGTTCGGGTCCCGGATGAAGCGGGCGCTGCGCCGGGGAGCGAAGATCATCGTCGCCGACCCGCGCCGCATCGACCTGGTCCGCTCCCCGCACGTCGAGGCCACCCATCACCTGCCGGTCCGCCCAGGCACCAACGTCGCCCTCGTCAACGCCCTCGCCCACGTCATCGTCACCGAGGGCCTGCACGACGCGCAGTTCATCGCCCAACGCTGCGAGAATGGCGAGGACTACCTCGCCTTCATCGCCGCCCCGGAGCACTCGCCGGAAGCGACCGAGGCGGTGACCGGCATACCGGCCGCCGACCTGCGGGCCGCGGCGCGGCTCTACGCCACCGCCCCCAATGCCGCGATCTACTACGGCCTCGGCGTCACCGAGCACAGCCAGGGCTCGACGATGGTCATGGGGATGGCCAACCTCGCGATGATCACCGGCAACCTCGGGCGCGAGGGGGTCGGGGTCAACCCGCTGCGGGGCCAGAACAACGTCCAGGGCTCGTGCGACATGGGCTCCTTCCCCCACGAACTGCCCGGGTACCGGCATGTGTCCCGGGCCGATGTCCGCAACATCTACGAGTCCCTGTGGGGCGTGTCGATCCAGCCCACGCCCGGGCTGCGCATTCCCAACATGTTCGACGCGGCCATCGGCGGCTCGTTCAAGGGCCTGTTCGTCCACGGCGAGGACATCGCCCAATCCGACCCCAACACCGCCCACGTCGAGGCGGCTCTGCGGGCCATGGACCTCGTCGTCGTCCAGGACCTGTTCCTCAACGAGACGGCCCGGTTCGCGCACGTGTTCCTGCCCGGCACGAGCTTCCTCGAGAAGGACGGCACCTTCACCAATGCCGAGCGGCGGATCAACCGGGTCCGCCCGGTCATGCCGAGCCGGGTCGGCAGGGACGAATGGCAGATCGTCTGCGAGATCGCCACCGCGATGGGCTACCCGATGGGGTATGCCGCGCCGAGCCAGATCATGGACGAGATCGCCGCGACGACCCCGACCTTCGCCGGGGTGTCGTTCGCCCGGCTCGACGCCGAGGGCTCGATGCAGTGGCCCGTCAACGACGCCGCCCCGCACGGGACGCCGACGATGCACATCGGCGAGTTCGTCCGGGGCAAGGGGGCGCTCACGCCGACGGTCTACGTCCCGACCACGGAGCGCACCTCGCGCCGCTATCCGCTGCTCCTCACCACCGGGCGCATCCTCAGCCAGTACAACGTCGGCGCCCAGACCCGCCGGACCGCCAACTCGACGTGGCACCCCCGCGACGTCCTCGAAATCCACCCCAGCGACGCCGAACTGCGCGGCATCACGACCGGCGACGTCGTCGAGTTGGCCTCCCGCATCGGGGCGACCTCGCTGACCGCGCAGGTGTCGGAGCGGATGCAACCCGGCGTGGTCTACACGACCTTCCACCACCCGGTGACCGGCGCCAACGTCGTCACCACGGAGAACTCCGACTGGGCGACCAACTGCCCGGAGTACAAGGTGACTGCGGTCCAGGTGAGCGTGCGCACGCACGCGGCGCGGGCGGCATACGACCAGGCCCGCGACGACAGCGAAGCGGGCGCCCGCGAGGAGGTGAGCGTGCGATGAATCAGACCCCGTCGGCCGTGATCCGGATGGGCCACGACCTGGTCCGCAACCTCGGCCACCTCCCCCGGGACGTCGCGCCAACCGAGATTGCGACCCACATCGCGAAGTTCTGGGAACCACGGATGCGCCACGAACTCATGGCCCACGTCCGCCTCGGCGACACCGACCTGCACCCGCTGCTCGTCGCGGCCGCCGAGCATTTCGTCGACGGCGACATCGACCGGAACGGGGTCCACAAACCCTCCGGCGGTTAGCCCGGCGGCGCCGTCACCAGGCGTCCGGCCACGAGGGTGGCGGCCACCGGCATCGCCCTCAGGTATGCCGCCTGCGCGCCGCTGTCGTCGGCGTCCCGGAGCGGGTCGGCGTCGAGGAGGACGAGGTCGGCGCGGCTGCCGACCCCGAGGGTGGGTTGGCCGTCGGTCGAGGCGGCGAGGGCCTCGGCCACCGTGAGGGCCTGCTCGGGGTGCCACGGAGGGCGGTTGTCACCGCTGCGGTGGACGGCGGCGGCGATCGCCAGCCACGGGTCGAGCGGAGCAACCGGGGCATCGGAGCCCAGGGCCAGGGGCACCCCGGCCTCGGCGAGGGCCCGGAAGGCGTAGAGCCGGTCGGTGCGGTCGCCCCACCACTGCCCCGAGACATCGCGGTCGTCGACGAGGTGGGCCGGTTGGACGCTGGCGGTGATGCCGGTGGCGGCCAGGCGCGGCAGGTCGGCCCAGCCGATGAGTTGGGCGTGCTCGATGGACCCGGTGGCACCGGTGCACGCGAACGCCTCGATGGTCGCCGCGACGGCGGCGTCGCCGATGGCGTGAATCGCCGCGCTCAGGCCCTGCGAGGTGGCGTGGGCCATCACGTCGATGAGCGCGTCAAGGTCGAGATTGGCTCGTCCGCAGGGGTTTCCGCGCCCCTGCGCGCCGAGGTAGGGATCACGGCACCAGGCGGTCAGGGTGTTGAGGCTGCCGTCCCCGATGACCTTGAGCGAGCCCATGGTGACCAGGTCGTGGCCCTCGACGAGCCGGTCCCCGGTCCGCAGGCCCGCCGCCGCGGCCTCGGCGAGCCGGTCGGCATACGTGCTCGCCCGCACCCGGATCGTGTCGAGACCACGCTCGACGTACTCCGGCCAGGTGCGCCACGACGACCCGAACTCGAAGTCGACCAATCCGACGATCCCGCGGGCGTGGGCGTCGGCGACCGCCTCGGCGAGGGCGGGCAGCGGGTCGGCGGCGTTGGGGTCGAGGGCCTCCAGCCGGGGGTAGGCGGCATACCACTCGTCCTCGGTGAGCACGCCGCCGCGCGGGGGCAGGCCGAGCAGGCGCAGGGCGGCCGAGTTGAGCCAGCCGTTGTGACCGTCGCCGGAGGCGAGCGCGACGGGGCGTTCCCCGCTGACGGCGTCGAGGCCGGCGGTGGTCGGCGGGTCGGCCCAGGTGGCGCTGCGGTAGCCGTAGCCGAGGACGAGACCGGCACCGGGTATGCCGTGCAGTCGCTCGCGCACCCGGCGCTCCGTCTCGGCGGCGCTCGTCGTGCCGATCAGGTCGAGACGACGGCGGGCCAGGGCCCACATGACCGGGTGGGTGTGGGCGTCCCACAGGCCGGGAATGACCCACCGGCCGTCGACCTCGAGGACGCGCTCCGCGGCATCCGGGACCAGCGTGGGACCCACGTGCGTGACCTGGCCGTCGGCAAGGCGCAGGTCGACCGGCTCCCCGCCCCAGGTGGGCGCGGACCCCCTCCCCACCGGGACCAGCCGCACCGACCGGATCAGCATCGGGACTCCCCGCGATTCGAGGTAAAAACGCCGCTGGATCCGTGCATTATTACCTCGAATCGGCGGTGATCTAGAAGTTGATCATGTGCCCGACGATCCCCTCGACGGCTTCCTTGACCGCCTCGGAGAGGGTCGGGTGAGCGAAGACGTTGCGGGCGACCTCGTCGGCGGTCAGGTCCCACTTCTGGGCGAGGGTGAGGACCGGGAGCAATTCGGTGACATCCGGACCGATCATGTGCGCGCCGAGGATCTCGTTGTGGGTGGCGTCGGCGACCACCTTGACGAACCCGGCGGTCTCGCCGAGCCCGCCGGCCTTGCCGTTGGCCGCGAACGGGAAGGTCGCGGTCTTGACGTCGTAGCCCTTGTCCTTGGCCTGCGCCTCGGTGTAGCCGAAAGACCCAATCTGGGGGTGGCAGTAGGTGGCGCGCGGGATGAAGTCGTAGTCGACGGGCATCGTGTCGGCGCCGGCGATGGTTTCCGCAGCGACCACGCCCTGGGCCTCGGCGACGTGGGCGAGCATCATCTTGGCGGTGCAGTCCCCGATGGCGTAAACGCCCGGGACGTTGGTGCGGCAGTACTCGTCGATGGCGATCGCGCCCCGGTCGGTGAGGGCCACCCCGGTGGCCTCCAGTCCATAGCCATGGGTGCGCGGCGCAAACCCGATCGCCGAGAGGAGCCGGTCGGCGTGCAGGACCTGCTGCTCGCCCCCGGCGGCGGGCGACACGGTGACCTTGACCCCGGCGCCGGTGTCCTCGACGGACTCGACCTTGGTGCCGAGCAGGACCTTGACCCCGAGCTTCTTGTAGTGCTTGAGCAGTTCCTTCGAGACGGCCTCGTCCTCGGTGGGCACCATCCGGTCGAGGAACTCCACGATGGTCACGTCCACCCCGAAGGCGCGCATCACGTAGGCGAACTCGACCCCTATCGCCCCCGAACCGGCGATGACGACCGACCCCGGCAACTGGTCGGAGAGGATCGCCTCCTCGTAGGTGACGACGTTCTGGCTCACCTCGACGCCGGGCAGCATCCGGGTCACGGCACCGGTGGCGATGATGAGATTGTCGAAGGTCACCTCCCGCGAGCCGCCGTCGTTGAGGCTCACCGTCATCGAGTGCGGGCCGGTGAGGGTGCCCCACCCGTCGATTTCGGTGATCTTGTTCTTCTTCATGAGGAAGTGGACACCCTTGACGATGCCCGCCGACACCGCGCGGCTGCGCGCGTGTGTGGGCGGATAGGTCATCGTCGCGTCGCCCTCGATGCCGAACTTCTTCTTGTCGTGGGTGAGCAGGTGCGCCAACTCGGCGTTCTTGAGCAGGGCCTTGGAGGGGATGCACCCGACGTTGAGGCAGACCCCGCCCCAGTACTTCTTCTCGACGACCGCGGCCTTGAGGCCCAGTTGTGAGGCGCGGATCGCCGCGACATACCCGCCAGGACCAGCACCGAGGACAACGACGTCGAAATCAGCCATGCGCCCAGCCTATCGGGGCCCCGCCCGGGTCGAACGCGGTCAGCCGAGGTCGGGGAACCAGAGGGCGATCTCGCGGGCGGCCGACTCCGGCGAATCTGACCCGTGGACGACGTTCTCCTGGGCCGGGCGCCCCCAGTCGCGCCCCAGGTCGCCACGGATCGAGCCCGGGGCGGCCTCGGTGGGGTTGGTGGCGCCGGCGAGCGAGCGGAAGCCGCGGATGCACTGCTCGCCCTCGATGACGACGGCGGTCACCGGCCCACTGGCCATGAACTCGACGAGGCCCTCGTAGAAGGGCTTGCCGACGTGTTCGGCGTAATGCTCGGCGAGCAGGTCGGCGCTCGCGGTGCGCACCGCCAGGGCCACGAGGCGATAGCCCTTGGCTTCGATGCGGCGCAGCACCTCCCCGGTGAGGCCGCGGGCGAACCCGTCGGGCTTGACGAGGACGAGGGACCGTTCGATGCTCACGGGCGCAGCCTACTGGGCGGGCGCCGACTCGCGCGCGGCCATCATCGCCTCGATCCGCGGCCCCTTGACCAACGAATACACCCACAGCCCGGTGAACACCAGCCCGACGCCGATCATCGCCGGGACGACGAAGGCACTCGCCCAGGTCGCCACCTGGACCAGCCACCCCAGGGGCAGGCCCACCGGTGAGCGCATCAAAACGGCCGCGACGATGGCCGCGAGGGAGATGACGGTGCCGACGAGGAACACCCGCCCGCCGTCTCCCCCGGCGGCGATCTCGGTGCCCCGGGCCACCAACGCCCCGAAGAACAGCAGGATCGACTGGGCCCCCAACACCGTGGCGAGCATCCGCCAGGTGAACGTGCCGGCCCGTCCGAGCACCTGGAGGCCGCTCACCGACCCAGCCCCGCGGCATACACGTCAATGGCGGCCTTGGAACTGGCCAACGAGGCCTCCGTCGCCTCGCGGTAAATCTTGATCGCGAGAATCTTGCGGTTTTGCGCGATGGCGAGGTCGATCTCGCGCCGAATGGGCTCGGGCAGCGACGCGACGGGTGTGAATGCCACCGAGTTGCCGGACCGCAATCCGCCCACCCGCACCCCGATGGCGAAGACGACGAACAGCACGAGCGCAGCGAGCAACAGCCATTTCACGACAGACAGGGTATGCCGTGGGGCCGGCTCAGGTGTCGAGGACGCCGAGCAGCGCTCGCACCTCGGCGGCCGTCGTCACCGAACCGGTGGCGATCACCCCGCCCCCGACCCCCCCGTCAGCGTCGGCGAGTTCGGCGGCCCGGTCGAGGGCGTCGGGCAGGTCGGCGACGACGTGGACGCGGTGTTCACCGAAGATGTCGGCGGCCAGTTCGCCCAACTCCCGCGGCGGCATCGCCCGCGCCGACGTCGTCCGGGTCACGACCACCTCGTCGAACACGGGCTCGAGGATCTCGAGCATCTCGGTCGCATCCTTGTCGGCGAGGATCGCGAGCAGCCCGATGGTGCGGGTAAAGGCGAACGAGTCGGTGAGGGCCTCGCGCAGCGCGAGCGCCCCGTGCGGGTTGTGGGCGGCGTCGACGATGACCGTCGGACTGCGCCGGACGATCTCCAACCGCCCTGGGGAACTCACGTCGGCGAGGGCGGCCCGGAGCACGTCGATGTCGAGGGCCCGCTCACCACCGCCGACGAAGGCCTCGACGGCGGCGATCGCCGCCGCGACGTTGTGCGCCTGGTGCGCGCCATGGAGCGGGACGAACAGGTCGGCATACGTCGCGGCCAACCCGGTGACGGTGAGCACTTGGCCCCCGACGGCGACCTCGCGCTCGGTGACCGCGAAGTCGGCCTCCTCGGCGACCACCCGGGCACCGACCTGCTCGGCGCGCTCCCGGACCAGGTCGGTCACCACGTCGTGGCCTTGCGCGGCGAGGACCGTCATCGCGTCGGGTTTGATGATGCCGACCTTCTCGCCGGCGATCGCCTCGACGGTGTCGCCGAGGAAGTGCCGATGGTCGATGTCGATCGGCAGCAGCACCGACACCGGCGCGTCGATGACGTTCGTCGCATCCCAGGCCCCGCCCAGGCCCACCTCGACGACGGCGACATCGACCGGGGCATCGGCGAACGCGGCATACGCGACCGCCACGATGACCTCGAAATACGTCATCCGCGGCCCCCCGGCCGCCACCGAACGCGCATCGACCATCTCGACGAACGGGATGACCTCGTCATAGGCGGCGAGGAACCGCTCGGCGTCGATGGGCTTGCCCGACAGGGCGATCCGTTCGCGCATCGAATGCAGGTGGGGCGAGGTGAACCGTCCGGTCTTCAGGCCCAACTCGCGCAGGATCGCCTCGATGATGCGGGTGGTCGACGACTTGCCGTTGGTGCCGGTCAGATGGATCACCGGGAAGGTGCGCTGCGGGTCACCGAGCAACTCCATGACCGCCGTGATCCGGTCCAGGCTGGGTTGGATGTGATGTTCGGGGGCCCGGGCGAGGATCGCCTCCTCGACCTCACGCAGCCGGCGGCGGACGTCGAGTTGGCGCGCGGCCTCGACCTGGGCGGCGTTCGGTGCAGGAGTCACGCCCAGATTCTCCACGGCACCCATGCTTCTGGTAAATCGCCGAGCAACGCCCCGACCTGCCGGGGGCGCCGGGGCCCGCCCAGACAGCCGTGCCGTCGGCACCCCTCGCTCATCCTATGGCGTGCCGCCGCGACGCCAGCGCGCCCAGGATGCTGCCAGGCTCTCGCGATCCGTGCTGGAAAGGCCCGGAACATTGGCGAAAATCGCCGCATCGTCGAGTTCGGTGTCAGTCCTACCCAATTCGGTGGAAACACCTCTATAGACCGCCGCCGCCGCCTTCGAGGCATCGAGACCCTGGGAGTTCAGGAAGCCGAAGATCGATGCGCACTGGAGATACCACTCGCTCGCCTGGTCGCCATAAACATCAATCGTTCGTCCCTCCCGGGCAGGGAGGTCCGGAGTCAGCGGGAATGCGGTATATGGGACTTGTTGGATGTCAACCCCCATACTATGCCCCTTCTCGACGAAACGCGCGAATCCCTCGACCGCGCATGTCGATCCCGTCGTACCACCATCGTTGAGGGTTTGCATGACCACATGGGTCCATTCGTGAACAAGGACGTCGGCAACGAAGTTGTGGAGACTGCGCCCGGGTGGCAACGCGCCGGCCAACCGCGACAAAGGCGAAAGGAAAGCGACCAGCGAGGACGCCCTACCCGTCGAATACGCCAATCCCGCCTCAGGCGTGCCCTCCAGAGCCAAATCGATACCATTCCCCCAGGTGTGCATCGCCTTGCCCACGGACTCTTCGACTATCCGGCAGAATTGGCACTTCTGGCCTTCAAGTTTGAGAGCGCCTTTATACTCTTCCACCGATGGCGCGAGAAACGCCAGGAAGGACCTGTTCTGGGCGCCGGTGACAGTATCGGTTTCCGTTGTCCGAAGGTTCCTTTTGACGTAGGCGGCCGCCTCGACCGCATCCGGGAGGTATTCCTCAATTTCGGATTCCCTGCCCCGTTGCGTGACCAAGGTGACGTTATCACGCGTCCGGGAAACGAGATCCATGTCGTCCCATGGCGTCGTCATGATCGGCTTCCAGTCCACAAAGCGCCATTGGCTCTCATCCCCGGGAAGCTTCTCAATAGAGACCCGATAGGGCGTGAGAACCGGCACACCCGCTGTTTTGCCATCGGCAAGACGGTATTCCGCAGCGCCGGTCTTGACCGTCCCCGCCAGAATCTCGACAGACGTCGTGGGAGTCTCGGGCAGCCACTCCACCACGGGCCTTTCGGTGCCGCCGACTACTATCCCACCGACGGTATACCCGATAACTTGTTGGTTGTCGAACCAACGCCCCATGGCCGCCTTGGCCCCGGGGCCGGCGTAGGCAAGGAAACGCTCACGGTCGTGACGCGACAGCGCCAAGGAGATATCGACAAACGAAACCGTGCGATTGTTGGCCGTCGACTTTTCCTGGTGACTGACGAGGTAATTTCGCCCGATCACGAAGACGGAGGTCGCCATCACCGCGAGCATGACCAGAGCGATGACGCCCAGGGTGCTCTTTGCTCGCCACCTCGGCGGGCGCTGGCCACCGGGCCCCTGCCCGGTCTCAAAAAGGTCGACGCTCATGGTTTCTTCATCTGCACTTGCTCGGTATACACAGACTCCAGGCGGAAGCCTTTCGAGTCCTTGGTCACGTTTGCCACGAGCACCGGCTTCTTCTGGGCATAGTAGGCAGCAGTTTCCTCGGCATTCATTTCCAACTTGGCCGGAGGTTCAAAATGAGGCTTCGACCGCAACGACCAAGAGTTCGAGGACACCTGGGTGACCGTAAGCGCATCAAACTCCCCGTCGGCTGCAGCCTCAAGAGATTCCGGAGTGCGCAACTTCGACAGAATCTGCTCCTGAGTTCCTGGCGAACAAAAGAAGATGCGTGACAACTTCGCCAGGCCCCCGACTGACCCGTCATTTCGGATCCACCGTGCGGCCTCCCATGAGTCCGCCAGCGCCTGCGAAGTGGCACCTACAGAGGCTGAACAACTGTCGGAACTAGCCAGGAATTCTGGTATAGAGGGGAGATCCGTAGTGTTCACCGCCTTGACGAACTTGAATGTCGCCCCACTGCCGACAATTAGGCACATGTTTCCGTCCGTGTCACGCGCAACCGATATTCCGGACTCGCTTCTTTCGAAAACCAAGCCGGCCACTTGCACCTGTGCGACGACGTCGAGCATGCCGGCCTCCCCCAATTGATCGGCCGACTTGGTCACATGCGCGTCGCGCATGACCGAGAGGAAACTCCCCTTCCCGTGACTGAAATCGTCACTCACAGATTCATGAAGGGGCACGTCCAAGTCCGCCTCTTGACAAATGAGAGCCTGGGTTTCCGCTTGATCTTTCCCATTAATGGAGCGCTCCAGCGCACTCATCGTTTCATCGAGGTTGTCGTATCTTTTGCCGGCGGTTGCACCGAGGGGGACATGTCCCGCGAATTGTGTGAAGAGGACGTTGCGGAATACCATGAAGAAGGCGATGGAGATCAGCGCCAGCGTGGCCCCGACACCCACCATCCACCGAGCCCTTCTTTGGGCTCGCAGGTAGGCGTTGAACCGTTTGTTGACGGCATCACGGGCTGCTGGGGAGTCCATCGAACTCGAGTCAGAACGCATTATTTCAGCGTCACTCTTGGCAGACCCTGCGGCCTTCCTGGCGGAAAACCAGAGCGCGACCCCGACGATCGTCAAGACCCCCGCCAGCGGAATTAGAGCAATAAGAACTAGTTGGGCTGCAAGGTGTCTCATCGATCCCCCGCCTCTCGGATTGAAGTCGGCGCCAGGGTAGCATCCTTCGCCTACTTCGGCACCGAAACCCGAGCGTCCATCGGTCCGACCGAGCAACGCGTCCCACAGCGATGGCGAGCCCATCGCCGCCAGTCGCTATCGCTTGAGAGCGGCCCTCGTGAGAACACGCCTTGCCTGATCTCGTGTCGAGAGCAGTCTCAACGGAGTCATGGGTTTGTCGAGCCCGATTGTCGGGACGCCACCAGCGTGGCCAGTCGGTGACCCTCGTGCTGGCCGGTCGCGGCGTCCGCACGTTGGATGGCCATGACAGCCAACGTGTCGCCCTCGGCGAGGTCGAGGTGCGCCCAGGCGTCACCCTCGGGGAAGCGCACCCCAAGGATCTCGTCCCAGGGGACCGTGCGGGTCAGGAAGAGGTTGCGCACATAGAGGCCCTCGGCGCGCGCGAGGGCGGTGATCGCGGCATACCGCCAGAGGAAGGCCGCCATCGCCGCACCGAACCCGAACATCATGAGCCGGTCGCCCGGGCCCCAATGCGGGACGAGTAGCGCCACCACCCCGAAGACGACAAGGGCGGCGCCGGCCATGGTGAGCGCCATCGCGCGGCCGCGGCGAGGCCGGAACGGCGCGTCGAGCGGCGGTTCGGGCACGGGGGCGCTCATATCCGGCACGCCGCGATGTCGGTGACGAGGATGGCCCGCGCGCCCAGGTCGTAGAGCTCGTCCATGACCGCGTTGGTGACCGAGCGGGGCACCATGGCCCGCATCGCCACCCAGTGCTTGTCGGTCAGCGGCGAAATGGTCGGGGACTCCAGACCAGGGGTGATCTGAGCCGCGCGGGCGACCAGACCGACCGGGCAGTCGTAGTCGAGCATGACGTAGGTCCGGGCGGTGACCACCCCGAGCAGGCGGCGGCGCAGGACCTCGGCGCCGTTGCCCTGAGCGCTCGTCGTGTCCTTGATGAGGACGGCCTCGCTGCGCAGGATCGGGTCGCCGAACACCGCGAGCCCCTGGCTGCGCAAGGTGGCTCCGGTTTCGACGACATCGGCGATGACATCGGCGACGCCGAGCGTGATCGCCGTCTCGACCGCACCGTCGAGGCGCACGACCTGCGCGCTGATGCCCTGATCGGCGAGGTGCTTCTCGACCAAGCCCGGGTAGGACGTCGCCACCCGGCGCCCGTCGATCGCGGCCACCTCGGCCACCGTGCCGGGGCGGGCGGCATACCGGAAGGTCGAGACCCCGAAACCGAGCGGCATGACCTCGACCGCGGGGCTCGCCGAGTCGAGGAGCAGGTCGCGCCCGGTGATGCCCGCATCGACGGTGCCCGACCCGACGTAGACGGCGATGTCGCGGGGGCGCAGGTAGAACAGTTCGACCCCGTTGGCCTCGTCAACGACGACGAGTTCCTTGGGGTCGCGGCGGGTGCGATAACCGGCCTCACGGAGCATCTCGGCCGCTGGCTCGGCCAGAGACCCTTTGTTGGGCAGTGCGATACGCAGCATCGTGACTCCGGCTCAGAGGTGGGTGTAGACGTCGTCGAGGGTGAGGCCCTTGGCCACCATGAGCACCTGCAGGTGGTAGAGCAACTGGCTGATCTCCTCGGCGGCGGCCTCGTCGGACTCGTATTCGGCGGCCATCCACACCTCAGCGGCCTCCTCGACGATCTTCTTGCCGATCGCGTGCACCCCGGCGTCGAGAGCGGCCACGGTGCCCGACCCGGGCGGGCGGGTCACCGCCTTGGCCGACAACTCGGCATACAACTGCTCGAACGTTTTCACGGTACTCAAGGGTAGGCCCGTCTCCCTTCTCCCGCCTGAACCGTCCACGGTGCACTTCGCCCCCCGACGCTCGGGGGGCGAAGTGCACGTTTCCCACGGGAAGCCGCGACGCGACGGCTACGTCCCGGCGGCCGGGCTCGGGTTGGCGACCGACGCGCCCTCGCGGGAGGCCTTGACCCACTGGGTGAAGCCGTAGAGCACGAACAGGCCGTAGAAGATGTACATCACCGCGGTCGGCACATAGCCGGTGGCGAACCCCAGCGGCACCCCGACGAGGTCGACCCCGATCCAGGCGAGCCAGAACTCGTTGTACCCGCGCGCCATCGAGTAGGTCGCGACGATCGAGCCGACGAAGATCCAGGCGTCGCACCAGTAGAACCACCAGGCCGGCGTCCAGTAGGGGTTGGGTGCGAGGTGCCACAGCCACACGAAGACCTGGTGCATGATGACGGTGCCGCCGAGCCAGCCCACGATGAGCACGGCCCGCTCCGTGGTGCTGGCCCACCGAGGCACGATGGCCGCCTTGTCGGCCCGGTCGCCCTGGAGTTTCTTCTGTTGGCTCCAGCGCCACCAGCCGTAGATGCTCGTGATGATGAAGAATACCTGGCGGCCGGCCTGCCCGAACAGCGGGATGCGCTGGTCAGCGGCGAAGAGCGCGCCGAGGTAGACGAAGAAGAGCATGATGTTGGCGGCGATCCCGACCGGCCAGGCCCACACCCACCGTTTCATCCCCAGGTAGGCCGACCCGACGCCGATGAGGACGCCGATCAGTTCGAGCCAGTGGAGTTGGTAGGGGCCGATGGGGATGGCCGCGTCGATGATCTGTTGGAAGAGATTGCCTCCGGCATCGGAGGCGGTGGCCGCACCGGCGAGGGCCGGGACCGCGGCGAGGGTGAGAACCATGGTGTTCGTCCTTGGGGTTGACACTGACAAGGCCGAACTCCGGGGACAATGCACCACGGCACCCCGCGCACCCGAAACGGGCACACGGCATACCGCCGTACGTGCTTACCTCCCATCCGGACTTTCACCGTCGGTCCCGGAGTTTCACCGAGTCAACCGCGCGCTGGCTGCGTGCGGGTCGTGGACTGTCACCACCGGTTCGGAATTACACCGACCCCGGAGCACGTGCTGCCTAGCGTATGCCGTCCGCGGCGTCCGCGCGGACAGGTTCCGTTGTGGGTTGGGCCACGACGTTGCCCGACCCGTATGCCGCCGCGGGTCCCGGTATGCCGCCGGGCCCGGGTGCGGGCCGGTCAGGTCAGGTGGACGCCCAACGGATCCAGCAGCCCCGCCGCGCCGTCGAGGTCGATCCGCAGGCCCCGCACGGTGTTGGTGCGGGGGTCGAGAACCCACCCGGTGGCCCCGGCGAGCGAGGCGTCGCGCAGGTCGGTGCGGTCGAAGCGAGCAGCGGCCAGGTCCGAGCCGGCGAAGTCGACCCGGCGCGCGACGGCCTCGGTGAAATCGGCCTCTCGCAGCCGGCACCGCCGGAACGTGAAGGCCGTGACGTCGCTGCCCGCGAAACTCGCATGCTCCATCCGGCAGTCCTCGAAGTGATTCGGGTCGAAGACCGGACTCGACGACGTCGACGCCCAGCCCAGGGCGAGCATCCGGCTTCCCACGAAGGTGCAGCCGGTGAAGCGCGAATCGGTCAGGTCGGTCATCGACAGGTCGACCGACTCGAACCGGCACTCGACGAAGGTACACCCCAACAGCCGGGCCTCACTCAGGCTCACCCCGGTCAGCGTGCAACCGTCGAGGTCGAGGCCACGCACCACCTCGTGCGGGTCGAGGCCCTCCTCGATGCTCAGGCCCGCGGCATACCCGGCGATGTCGGTCAGACGCACAACTGCCCTCCCCTCGGGGACGGCCGGGGCCGGAGAGACGGCGAGTGCGGCGGCGTCATGGACGAGCGTGAGCGCCGTGACGGGCGACGAGGCCACGCAACTCCTCGACCGCAGCGGTGGCCGACTCGGCACCGAACACCGCTGAGCCCGCGACGAACACGTCGGCGCCGGCCTGCGCACACGCCTCGATGGTGCTCGCCGACACGCCCCCGTCGACCTGGATCCAGATCTCGCCCCCGTGCCGCCGCACCGCTTCGCGCACCTGGGCCACCTTGGGCAGTTGGTCGGCCATGAACGCCTGCCCACCGAAACCCGGCTCGACCGTCATGACCAAGACCATGTCGACCTCACCGAGCAGGTCGGCATACGGGGCGAACGGGGTTCCCGGTTTGAGCGCGAAACAGGCCCGAGCCCCCGCCGCCCGGATGTCGCGCGCCAGACGCACCGGGTCGCGGGCCGCCTCGATGTGGAAGGTGACCGACGCGACCCCGGCCTCGGCATAAGGCGGGGCCCAGCGGTCGGGATCCTCGATCATGAGGTGCGCGTCGATCGGGATCGGCGAGACCCGCAGCAGCGACTCGACCACGGGCAGACCCAAGGTGAGATTGGGCACGAAGTGGTTGTCCATGACGTCGACATGAGCCCAGTCGGCACCCGCGATCGCGTCGAGTTCGGCCTGCAGGTTGGCGAAGTCGGCGCTGAGGATCGAGGGCGAAATCTGCACCCGCCTACCCTAACGAGACCGCGGCGACCACCGTCACCGATGCGCGGTGTCTCGCCGCCGGACCCGGACCCCCCGGTTGTCAGGCGGGGCATCTATGTTGGGGGGGTCAATTTCCGACGCGGCACCGTCGCCCGTTGCGGCCGGTGCCCGAGCAATGGAGGTGTCATGGCTGACACGGACCAGGGACAGGGCGACGTCGAGGTCGAGGAGCACGTGGTGCGCTCGACGCGGACCGTGAGCGCGAGCCCGGGACGAGTGTGGACCCACATCATCGAGTCCGACGGCATGGAGGCCCTCCTCGGCCCCGGTGCCGTTCTGGGCTCCAAGGGCGAGTCGTGGCGCAGCACCGACGGCCCGCACGGCGTCGTGCGCAGTTTCCACCCCCTCGAGCAGTTGCGCGTGTCCTGGCATGCCGACGACAACGCACCGGCCAGCCTCGTCGACCTCCACCTCATCCCCGACGGTGACGGCACCCGCCTCGACCTGGTCCACGAGCGGCTCTCCCCCGCCGACCCCGAGGCCGACCTCCAGGTGCACTGGGACACCGCCCTGGCCCGCTTCGCCGAGGGGTTGTAGCAGCGGCCTTGCTGCGCCGCGCCGTCAGCTGGTGCGGCGCAGCAGCGCGAAGAACATGCCGTCCGTGCCATGCACGTGCGGCCACAATTGGACGTGCGGGCCGTCTCCGAGAGCCGGCAGCACCGCACCTGCGGCATCGCGGAACAACTCGCGGGCATCGACCACCTCGACATCGGTGCGGCCCTTGAGGACGTCCTTGACGACGAAGGTCGTCTCCGCCAGGTGCGGGCTGCAGGTCGCGTACCCGACGACGCCGCCGGGTCGCACGGCCGCCAGCGCGCTGCGGAGCAGGTCCCGCTGGAGCGGCGCCAGGGCCGCCAGGTCGGTCGGCTGGCGTCGCCACCGGGCCTCGGGTCGCCGGCGCAGGGCTCCCAGCCCGGTGCAGGGCACGTCGACAAGCACCCGGCTGTATGCCGCGGGCTCGTCCTCGCCGACGAGCCGGCCGTCCCCGGTGCGCACCACCGCGTCCGGAAGGGCCCGCAGGCTTTGGCGCACCAGCTCGGCCCGGTGCGGAGCCACCTCGTTAGCCACGAACGGGATCGACCGCTGGGCGGCCACGGCCGCCAACACCCCGCTCTTGCCGCCCGGGCCGGCGCACAGATCGAGCCAGCGCTCCGGCATACCCGCGTCGACGTCGGCGGCCGCCACCGCGAGCGCGACGAGTTGCGAACCGGCGTCCTGGACCGCGGCACGCCCCTGTGCCACGGCAGGAATCCGCCCCGGGTCGCCCGCGGTGAGTTCGACGCCGATCGGGGAGATCGGGTTGGCGGTCGCGGCGGGCGCGCCGAGGAGTTCGGTCACACTCGCCAAGCCGGGACGAGCGACGATCGAGACGCGCGGCGGATCGTTGTCGGCGGCCAGGAGGGCGGCGAGTTGGACGTCGACATCGGCGGCCGACGCGGCACCGTGGCCAAGAAGCGCACCCCGCAGGGCGGTGACGATCCACTCCGGGTGCGAGTGCTCGATGGCCAGGGCCGCCACCGACCCGGTCGCCGGCCGCACCCGCTCCAGCCAAGTGTCGCGGTCGGCCTCGCTGACCCGGCGCAACACGGCGTTGACGAAGCCTGCGGCCCCGCCGGAGGCCACGGCCCGGGCCAACCCCACGGTCTGGTCGAGCGCGGCATGCGCCGGAACACGCATGCCGAGCAGTTGATGCGTCCCGAGCCGGAGGACATCGAGGGCCCGCGCATCGATGCGATCGATCCCCCGGGCGGCCGCGGCGGCGATGACCGCGTCGTAGAACCCCCGGTGCCGCAACGTGCCGAACGCCAATTCGGTGGTGAACGCCGCGTCCCGCCCCTCCAGCCGGGCCGAGCGCAGCAGCCGCGGCAACTCGAGGTTGGCGTAGGCGCCGTCGGCGACCGCGCGCAGCAGGTGGTATGCCGCGGCCCGCGTGGGTTCGGCCCGTCGGGTGCGGGTCACGCGCCGAGACCTTCGCCGATGTCGAGGCGGGCGCCCCGGGCCCAATCGGCGGCCGGCATGGCCCGTTTGCCGGGCGGATGGACCAGCCCGAGACGCACGGGCCCGGTCGCCGTGCCGACGAGGACCGAGCGCTTGTCGGCGAGCAACCGCCCCGGCGGCAGGGACGGAGCATCGACGTCGAGGAGCCCGACCGGGCCCACGCCAAGCCGGGTCCCGCGGAACGTCGTCCACGCGCCCGGGTCGGGGGTGCAGCCGCGGATCAGCCGGTCGATGGCGAAGGCGGGGTGGGCCCAGTTGACCTGCGCGTCGGCCACGGTGAGTTTGGGAGCGAGCGAGATGCCGTCCGGGGGCTGTGGGCGAGGGGTCAAGGACCCGTCGGCGAGGCCGTCGAGCGTGGCGACGAGCAGCCCGGCACCGGCCTCGGACAACCGCTCCAGGAGCATGCCCGCGGTGTCGGTGGGGCGGATGGCCTCGGTCAACGTCCCGAACACCGGGCCCGAGTCCAGACCCTCGTCGATCCGGAAGGTGCAGGCCCCGGTGAGGTCGTCACCGGCGATGAGGGCCCGCTGCACGGGGGCGGCCCCCCGCCAGGCCGGCAGCACGGAGAAGTGCAGGTTGATCCACCCGTGCCGCGGGATATCGAGCACCACCGGCGGCAGGAGGGCACCGTAGGCGACGACCGGGCAGGCGTCCGGGGCCAACGCCCGCAACTGGGCGACGAACTCGGGATCTCGCGGGTGGGTGGGTGTGAGAACCGGCAGCCCATGGTCTTGAGCGAGCACCTTGACCGGCGCGGGCACCCGGTCACGGCCACGGCCCGCGGGCGCATCGGGGCGGGTCACGACGGCGACCACATCGTGCGCGGACGACAGCAGCGCCAGCAGTGAGGGGATCGCGACCTGCGGCGTCCCCGCGAACACGACCCGCACCTGCGCGCCTCCCTCCGTGGTGATGGTCACAGTCTACTGGTGCCGGTTTCCGGCCACCGGACGCTGCGGCTGTCCTAGCCGGCGGGGTCGGGGGGGTCCATCCGGACCCGAAGCGCTTCCCCGCGCCGCCCGGCCGACCACCGGGCCCGCACATCCCGCAGGGTTCGGGCCAGCTCGGCCGCCGACCCGGGAGGAACGCTGACGATGAGCCGTTCACCGGCCGCCGCTCCCCCGCTGGGGGGCCCCAGAGGCAGCGGGCCCAACACTGTGGCCCCGGCCGGCCAGACCACATCCGCGGTGGCCGCGACAAGGTCGTCGTGGCGCCCGCTCACCAGTCCCACCCGGGCCGCGGGGGGCAGGCCGACGGTATGCCGGTCGGTCAGTTCGCGGTCGATGAGCCACGCCGGGTCCCACCGCACCAGGGCCTCCACCGCGGGCAGGAGGACGTGCGTGGGCGCACCGCTCACCACCACGACCCCCCCGTCGCGGCGCGGACGCACGAGGGCGGCCGCAGCACACCAGCGGCGCAGGCTCTCGATCCCGGCGTCGAGGTCGGGACGGTCGAGCAGCGCCCAGGCGTCGAGAAGGAGGGCCGCGGCATACCCGCCGTCGGCGACCGGCTCGGCCCCGGGGGTGGCGATGACCAGGCGCGGCGTCCCCGGGACCTCGCCGAGGACGTCGGCGCCGCCGGAGGTGTGGACGGGGACGCCGGGAAAGGCGCGCCCCAACTCCTCGGCGGTGCGTGCCGCCCCCACGATGCTCGACCGGAGCCGACTCGACCCGCAGGCGGGGCAGGTGAACGCGCCGAGGAGCCGGCCGCACCACCGGCATTGGGGACGCTCGTGGGGGCCGGGCAGGGCCACCGGCCCGGCGCAGGTCGTGCATTGCACGCGCCGTCGACAGGTGAAGCACGACACGGCGGGGATGTAGCCACGCCGGGGTACCTGCACGAGCACGGCCCCGGTCTCCAGGCCGGTCCGCGCCGTCTCCCAAGCGATCGTCGGCAACCGGGCCCGGCCGGCTGTGGCGTCACGCGCACCGGCTTCCTCCTCGCCGGCCACCCGGACCCGGGCGGTGCGTGCCCGCACCGTCGGCCGCGGCGCCGCAATCTGTTTGAGGAATCCCTCCCGCACCCACGAACCGACGACGGCCGACCCGACATATCCAGCAGCGAGCACCCCGGCCCCGTCGAGGTCGGCGCGGACCCGGGCGACGGTGTGGACATGGGCGTAGGGAGCGCGTGGTTCGGCCAGCGAGTCGTCCCCGTCGTCCCACCAGGCGATCAGGCCGAGATCCCGGACCGGGGCGTAGGCGGCGGCTCGGGTGCCGATGACCAACGGCACGTGGCCGCGCCGCACCTTCAGCCACGCGGTGTAGCGGGCTTGGGGTCCCTGGTCGGCGCTGAGTCGCACGTGGTGCCCCCGACCCCAGCGGCCGACGATCTCGCCCTCCACGCGCGCGAGGTCACCGGCGTCGGGCACGACGAGGATGACGCCCCGCCCGCTGTTCAAGGTGGCCGCCGCTGCCTCGACGAGCAGCCCGGGCCACTGCTGCGCCGGGTCGGTGGCGGGCAGGGCGAGCAGGTGCGCGGCGGGTGACCCCCCGTCGGCCAGCCGGCCGAGGAAGGCAAGCCCACCCTCGTATGCCGCCCACGGCGGCATACCCACTGCCTGCGGTGGGGTGCCCGCCGAGGCGTCGCCCGCGCCGGCGGCGGACACCGGCGACCACCCCGCCCACGTCGACGGGGGCGCGGCGGTGACGACGTCAGGAAGAGCCTGCTCGGCACCGGCGTGTCGGGCCGGAATGGCCAGCCGGAGCACATCCCCGACCGTGCCGGCGCTGCGCCGGGCCACCTCCTGGGCGAGGGCCAATACGGGCGGCGTCAGCACCGGTTCCGGGGACACGACCCGGCGGATCGGCGTCAACCGGCCCTCGAACTCGGCCCGGTCGCGGCGCTCGACGACGAACCCATCGAGGTCCCGGCCGGCAAAGCGCACCTTGACCCGCACCCCGGGACGCACCTGGGCATCGAGGTCGGCGGGGACGAGGTAGTCGAACGGGCGGTCCAGATGGGCCAACCCGGTGTCGACGAGCACCGAGGCCACCGGGTCCACGCCAGCGGGGGTCCCTGCGGGGGGCGGACCGGGACGCCGCCGCACCCGGGCGCGGGACATCAGCGCCAACTGATCGCCGTGCGCCGACTCCCCGCTCATGGAGCCGAACCTAGCTCACGCCTCCGACAACGGCACCCGGCCGCGATCCCGGGCCGGAGGGAGATCGTCAGGCGCGTACCGCAGCGAGGAGGGCCTCGACCCGATCGGTGCGTTCCCAGGTGAAGGCGTTGTCGACCCCGGGCGCCGTGGTGCGGCCGAAGTGCCCGTATGCCGCCGTGGGCGAGTAGATGGGGCGCAGCAGGTCGAGGTCGTCGAGGATCGCGGCGGGGCGCAGGTCGAAGACCCGGCCGATGGCGCGCTGGATGAGGTCGACGTCGACGGTCTCGGTGCCGAAGGTCTCGACGTACATCCCCACCGGCTGCGCCTTGCCGATGGCATAGGCGACCTGGACCTCGCAGCGGCGGGCCAAGCCGGCCGCGACGACGTTCTTGGCGACCCAGCGGGTGGCGTAGGCGGCGGACCGGTCGACCTTGCTCGGGTCCTTCCCGGAGAACGCCCCCCCACCGTGCCGGGCCATCCCGCCGTAGGTGTCGACGATGATCTTGCGCCCGGTCAGGCCCGCGTCACCCATCGGCCCCCCGACGACGAACTTGCCGGTGGGGTTGACCAGAACCCGGTAGTTCGACACGTCGAGGTCGGTCCCGTCGGCGAGCATCTCGGCGAGCACGGGGGCGATAACGTGCGTCTCGATGTCGGGGGCGAGCATCCCCTCCAGGGAGATGTGGTCGGCATGCTGGCTGGAGACGACCACGGTGTCGAGGCTGACCGCCCGGTCCCCGCGGTAGCCGATCGTCACCTGGGTCTTCCCGTCCGGGCGCAGGTAGGGCAGCGTCTCGTCCTTGCGGACCTGGGTCAACCGCTCCGCCAACCGGTGGGCGAGGTGGATCGGCAGCGGCATCAGGTCGGCGGTGTCGTCGCACGCGTACCCGAACATGAGCCCTTGGTCACCGGCGCCCTGCTTGTCGAGCGGGTCCACTCCCCCGGTGCGGGACTCGTATGCCGTGTCGACACCCTGGGCGATATCCGGACTTTGCTGCCCGATGGACACCTCGACCCCGCACGAGGCGCCGTCGAAACCCTTGGTCGAGTTGTCGTAGCCGATGCGCAGCACGGTGTCGCGGACGATGCGCGGGATTTCGACGTAGGCCTCGGTGGTGACCTCACCGGCCACATGCACCAACCCGGTGGTCACCAGGGTCTCCACGGCGACCCGGGCCTTGGGGTCTTGCTCGAGGATGGCATCGAGGATGCCGTCGGAAATCTGGTCGCAGATCTTGTCCGGGTGACCTTCGGTGACCGACTCGGACGTAAACAGGCGTGCCGACACGCTGGGACTCCTCGGGTGGAAGGGGGGCCACGACAGGACCACCGTCAGGGCTCAATCTACCCGTCAGTTCACTGCGCACCCACAAGCGCACACGACCGGACACGCGTCCGGACCGGGTCGACTTGGCGCCGTCCTCATCTGGATGGCGGGTCGCCCGGGCGAGCACCCGCGACCGGCGCGCCGAGCACCCGGCGTGCGCCCCGCGGCATACCCACCCTCGGCCCGGTCGACCTGGCCTGCGCGACAACCGAACGCAGGCGGAATAGGGAGCCCTCACCTGGGCTCGGATGAATCACCACGGGGTTCCGTGGGATCATCCTTGACGTGAACGAACACGTCGAAGCCGAGACGACCGGGATCTCCGGTTCGGCTGCGGACTCGTTCACCCGCACCGATCGCGCCCCGATCACTGACCAGTTGACCGGACTGTCCGGCGCCGCCGTGCTCCTGCCTGTCGACCGTTTGTCCGCAACTGTCCGCCCACCCCTTTGGAGTCTCGATGAGCAGCCCTGAGTTCCCGACCGTTTTCCGGGGCTACGACCCCTCCCAGGTCGACCACTACGTCGCCCAACTGCGCGCGGCCGTCGAGGCGGCCCAGCAGGAGACGGCCGGGGTGAGTGTGGAACTGGCCAAGGCCCAGCAATCACACGCCGCTCTCGCGGGGCAGGTGGCTGCGCACCAGGCGAAGATCACTGAACTCAAGCAGGCCGCCAGGCGGGCTGTCACCCCGAAGTTCACCGACCTCGGGGCCCGGGTCGGCCAGATGCTCGCCCTCGCCGACGAAGAGGCCGCGGCGATCCGGGACAAGGCGACCACGGCCGCCGAGGAAGCAGTCACCGCCGCGACCACGCACAGTGACCGGGTCCGCGCCGAAGCCGACCGGTATGCCGAGGAGACCCGGTCCCGGGCTGACCTCGCCGCGAACGAGGTCACGAGCCAGGCCAAGGCACACGCGGACTCACTGATCGAGGAGGCCACCCGGGAGGCCTCGGCGCGCCGCGCAGAGGCGGACGCGTACGTCGAGAGTCAGCGCGCTCAAGCGGCGGCGGCGGCACTCGACCACGAAGCGAAGTTGATCGCCCGCCGTGACAAGGCGGACGCGGACTTCACCGCCCAGCTGCGCGAGCACGAGAGCCAGTTGGCGGCTTTGCAGGATCAGGTCGAGACCCTGGGCCGGGAGGCCGAAGCCGACCGGTCTACGAAGGCCGAGAAGGCCGCGCGGATGCTCGGCGAGGCACAAGAGCAGGCCGCCCACCTTGTGGCCGAAGCCCGCTCCCATGCCGACCGGGTTCGGCGCGAGTCCGAGCGCGAACTGGCGGCGGTGAGCGCGCGCCGCGACACCATCGCCGCCCAACTGAGCAACGTTCGCACCATGCTGGCCAACGTGAGCGGTGCCTCCGCCGATCTGGCGCCGGGCACCGGCGAATCCCACACGGGGTCGGAAGCCGCGAGCGAGTCCCCGGCGGCAGCGAACTCCGATCAGGGCCACGAAGAGGCCGGTCATGGCCAGGGGGCTGCGGAGCAGGCCCCCGACGGCGAGCCGGGGCACGCCCAGAACTCCTGACCCGGCTCATGGTGCCCCGGGGCCGCTAGGCCCCGGGGCACCGCCACACGTAGCGGGTCAGAGCAGCGACTCGACCTGGGCCATGACCGCATCGGCGATCTCGGACTTGGGGGCGGGTCCCACATCGGTGACCGCGTCGCTGTCCGCCCGGAGGATGTGGACGAGGTTGTCGTCGCGCCCGAAGGTCTTGTCGACCCCCACCTCGTTGACGACGAGCAGGTCGCACCCCTTGCGGGCGAGTTTGGCCCGCCCGTGGTCGAGGACGCTCGCGGTGTCGTCGCCGGTTTCGGCCGCGAAGCCGACGATCACCGGGGAGCGACCCGGCCCGCGGCGCTCAACGAGTTCGGCGAGGATGTCGGGATTGCGCACGAGGGCGATCTCGGGGGCGTCATCGGTGCCGGCGGTCTTCTTGATCTTGTGCGCGGCGAACTCGGCCGGGCGGAAGTCGGCGACCGCGGCGGCCATGACGAGGACGTCGGCGTCGTCGGCCGCTTCGTGCATGGCCGCGCGCATCTCCAGCGCGGTCTCCACCGAGATCGTCCGCACCCCGGGGGGCACCGGCCGCTCGACGGTCGTCACGAGGGTTACGCGCGCACCGCGTGCCACGGCCGCCTCGGCGAGCGCGTAGCCCTGCTTGCCCGAGGAGCGGTTGCCCAGGAATCGGACCGGGTCGAGGGGCTCGCGGGTGCCACCGGCGGAGACCACGACATGCCGGTCCGCCAACCTCGATGGGCTGGGAGCGTCCGGGACGGGGAGCGGGGTCGCGTCGGGCTTGCGGTGGGAAAGGGGCGGTTCGCCCCCGAACTGTTGGGGTGCGAAGTGGACGTTGGGCGGTTCAGGCGGGAAAGGGGTGACCGGTGCGGCGAGCAGGCGGGCGGCCACGGCATACAGGTCGTCGGGTTCGGGCAGGCGACCCGGGCCGCTGTCCTTGCCGGTGAGGCGACCCGAGGCGGGCGGGACGATGTGCACCCCCCGCTCGGACAGGGTCGCAATGTTGGCCTGGGTCGCGGGATGCTCCCACATCTCGGTGTGCATCGCCGGTGCCATCACGACCGGGCAGCGGGCCGTCAGCAGCACATTGGTGAGCAGGTCGTCGGCCTGCCCGGTCGCGGCCCGGGCGATCAGGTCGGCGGTCGCCGGCGCCACCATGACCAGGTCGGCGCTTTGCCCCAGTCGCACATGGGGCACCTCGGTGATGTCGGACCAGACGTCGGTGTGCACCGGTTTGCCCGACAGGGCGGCCCAGGTGGCGGCCCCGACGAAATTCAGGGCCGCGGCCGTGGGCACGACGGTGACGTCGTGGCCGGCCTCGGTGAACAGCCGCAGCAGCGAGGCGGCCTTGTACGCCGCGATGCCGCCGGCCACCCCGAGGACGACCCGCATGGCCGGCTCAGTCCTCGATCGGCTCGGCGGTCAAGAGCCCGCCGTTGATCTCACGCAGCGCGATGGACAGCGGCTTCTCGTGCACCTCGGAGTCCACCAGGGGCCCGACGTACTCGAGCAGGCCCTCCTGGAGCTGGGCGTAGTAGGCGTTGATCTGGCGGGCCCGCTTGGCGGAGTAGAGCACGAGGGCGTACTTGGAGTCGGCCTGCTCGAGGAGCTCGTCGATCGGCGGGTTGGTGATGCCGATGGGGTTGGCCTTGGTTCCAGACATGCGTCAGGGCTCGTTTCCGTTGGGGGAGGATCTCATCAATGATACGAGGTCCTCGGCGGCACGCTCGACATCGTCGTTGACGATGGTCGTGTCGAACTCGTCGGCCGCCGCCAACTCGACGCGGGCCGTGGCCAGTCGCCGGTCCCGTTCCTCCGCGGTTTCGGTGCCTCGCCCGACGAGCCGCTCGACGAGGTCCTCCCACGACGGCGGGGCGAGAAAGACGAAGTGCGCCTGCGGCATACTCGCCCGCACCTGGCGGGCCCCCTGGAGGTCGATTTCCAAGAGCGCGAGCCGACCATTGGCCAAGGCCGCCTCGACCGGCCCCCGGGGCGTGCCGTACTTGGCCCTGCCGTGGACGACTGCCCACTCGAGCATCTCGCCGCGCTCGACCATGGCGTCGAAGTCGGCGTCGGAGACGAAGAAGTAGTGGACGCCGTCGATCTCACCCGGACGCGGGGCGCGGGTGGTCGCCGACACGCTGAACCACACCTCGGGGTAGCGGCGACGAACCTCGGCGGCCACGGTCCCCTTGCCGACGGCCGTCGGTCCGGCCAGGACGGTCAACCGCATCCGAACCCGCTCAGTTGCCGAAGCGCTCGAGGAGCGCGGCCACTTGGTGCTGGCCCAGGCCGCGCACCCGACGGGTTTCGCTGATCCCGATCTCCTTCATGAGATGGGCCGCCTTGATCGGCCCCACCCCCGGGAGCGACTCCAGCAGCGCCGAGACGCGCATCTTGCCGATGACCTCGTTGGTGCGGCCCGCCTCGATCACCTCCGCGAGCGAACCCTGGGCGTACTTGAGCCGGTTCTTGACCGCCGCCCGCTCGCGCCGCGCCTCGGCGGCCTTGCGTAGCGCGGCATTGCGCTGCTCCGGTGTCAGCGTGGGAAGTGCCACAGTCCCCGTCCTTGTCTTCGATGCGCGACGACAGGCGCCCCGTCGACGCCCCTTGGGCAGCGACTATAGCCATCCTGGCGGCCCGGGGCGGGCATGGGAGGGGGCGCGGTGTGGCGGTCGGGTCTCGCGGGGGTGCCCGGTCGCCTCGCCGTCCCCGGCCAAGAGCTCGCGAAGCACCTCGGATTCGCGGCGGGCCGCGTGTCGCAGCGCCGCCACCGAGGAGCCGGCGCCGAGGATGCCGCGCGAGGAGTTGGCCACGACCTGCGGTAGGGCGGCGCCGAAGACCCGGTGCAGGTCCGCCGCCGTGGCCCCTTGCGCCCCAAGGCCGGGCGCGAGAATGGGGGCGGCACTGGCGGCGAGATCGAGCCCGAGATCGGTGACGGCCGTGCCGACCGTGGCCCCGATGACCAGGCCCACGTGGCCGAGTTCGCCGCGGGCCGCCGCCGGGGCGTTGTCGTCCCGCGCGCCCTCGACGATGCTGCCGGCGACGCTGCCCTCGGGCATCCGCGCGTGTTGGAGCGGGGGCCCCTCGGGGTTGGAGGTGAGGGCGAGGACGAACACGCCGCGCCCGGTGCGGGCCGCCAGGTCGATCGCCGGCCGCAGCGAGCCGTAGCCGAGATAGGGGCTGAGGGTGATGGCGTCGACGGCGCCGGGGGCGTCGTCGGCGAGGAACGCCTCGGCATACGCCGCCATCGTGGTCCCGATGTCGCCGCGTTTGACGTCGAGGATGACGATCGTCCCGGCATCACGGAACGCCGCCGTCGTCCGCTCCAGCACCTCGATCCCCCGCGCGCCGAACACCTCGAAGAACGCCGACTGCGGCTTGACGCACGCCACTTCCCCGGCAAAGGCCTCGACGCAGGTCATCGCGAACCGTTCGAGCCCGGCGAGGTCGTAGGCCAGACCCCAGCTCTCGAGGAGTCCACGATGCGGGTCGACTCCGGCGCACAACGGCCCGTGGGTTGCCATCGCCTCCCCCAGCCGGGCCCCGAATCCCGGGTATGCCGCGCCGCTCGTCGCGCTCATAGCCGCACCTTCCGCTCGTGGGCCAGGCCGACGACCTCGCCGACACTGGTGAAGCCGCGCTCGTCGAGGGCGGCGTCGAGTTCGTCCCGGACCCGGCCGGGCGCGCTCGGGTCGTTGAAGGTCGCGGTGCCCACCTGGACCGCCGCGGCCCCGGCGGCAAGCAGTTCGAGGGCGTCGCGCCCGGTGCGCACTCCCCCGACCCCGAGGATCGGGACGGTGGGTAGACGGTCTTCGAGCATCGCGGCATACACCTGCCAAATGGCGCGGACCGCGACCGGGCGGATCGCCGGCCCGGACAGCCCGCCGGTGACCCCGGCGAGTTGGGGGCGCATCCGGTCGGTGTCGATGACGATGCCGAGGAGGGTGTTGATGAGGGTGAGCCCTCGGGCACCGGCGTCGAGCGCGGCGTCGGCGATCGCGACGATATCGGTGACGTCAGGGGTGAGTTTGGCGAATGTCGGTGTCTGAGGGGGCAGTTCGGCGGTGACGAGGGTGATGACCTCGCGTGAACTCACCGCGTCGCAGGCGAAGACCAGACCACGGTTGGCCACGTTGGGGCAGGAGATGTTGATTTCGACCCCGACGACACACCCGAACGCGGGGTGCGCGGCGAGGGCTCGGGCGACGGTGGCGAACTCGGCCGCGGTGTTGCCCGCGATGGACACGATGACGCGCGCGCCCACCGAGGCCAGCCAGGTGAGGTCGTGATCGAGGAAGGCGGCGATGCCCGGGCCCTGGAGGCCGATCGAGTTGAGCATGCCGCTCGGGGTCTCGGCCATCCGCGGGGTGGGCCGTCCGGCGCGCGGGTCGGCCATGACGGTCTTGGTGACGAACGCCCCGAGCCCGGTGAGGTCGACGAAGTGGTGCAGTTCGCGCCCGTTGGCAGCGCATCCGGACGCGGTGAGGATCGGGTTGGGCAGGGTCACCGACCCCAGGCGGGTCGTCAGGTCGGCCATCTCAGTGCCCTCCGGGCCGGGGGGCGCCGAGTGCGTCGGCGGGCACCCGGCATACCCCGTCGGCGTAGGCGTCCCAGCGCACCTGGTCGCCCCGGAACACCGGACCGTCCACGCACGAGCGCACCATCGCGGTCACCCCGTCATCGCGGCGCACCGGCAACACGCACGTCATGCACACCCCGATCCCGCACGCCATCGATTCCTCGACGGCGACGTATGCCGTGGCCTCGTGCGCGGTGGCCACCTCGGTCACCGCCGCGAGCATGCCCATCGGCCCGCAGGCGTAGGCGTACCGGGCGCCGGTGCGCTCGATGACCTCGGGCAACACCTCGCTCACCCAGCCGCGCCGGCCCAGTGAGCCGTCGTCGGTGGTCACGTGGACCGCATCGGCGACCCGACCGGCCTCCTCGACCCCGTAGAGCCGGTCGGCGCTGCCCGCGCCCAGGATCATCTCGACCCGGCAGCCGCGGGCGCGGAGCACCTCGGCCAGCCAGAACAGCGGGGCCGAGCCGTAGCCGCCACCGACGAGCACACAGGCGCAGGGTTCGTCGGGCAGCGGAAACGGCCGGCCCAGCGGGGCGACGACGTCGACGAGATCGCCGGGCCGCAGCGCCGTCAACCACTGGGTGCCCGCGCCCTTGGCCGCGACGACGACCGCGAGGCGGCCCCCGTCCTCGGCGCTCACCGCGTGCAGCGAGAAGCAGCGGCGCAACAACTGGGCCGAGGTGGGCCCGCCGACGGCGACCGCGACGAACTGCCCGGGCGCCGCGGCATCGGCGACCCCGGGGGCGGCGATGGTGAGCCGGTGATAGGCCCCGACGACCTCGTTGGTCACGAGCGGGCCGCGGGTCTGCGCCGGCCCGCTCACCGCGCGCCCTGCCCGGTGCCGGCGCCGCTGCCGCGCCCGAGCAGGTCGAGGGCGCGGGCGTGTTCTTGCAGCGAGGTGACCGACAGCGTCCCCTTGCGCAGCGCCTCGATGGCCTGAACCGCTGCCGCGAACTCCTGCACGGTCGTGATGAGCGTGACATCGGCGGTGTTGGCGGCGGCCCGGATGGCGTAGCCGTCGGCGCGAGCGGACTGCCCGGTCGGGGTGTTGATGATCATGGCGATCTCGCCGTCGAGGATCATCTGCCCGATGGAGCGCTCGTCGTCGGCCTCGTGATCCCCGTCGCGTTCGGTGATCTTGCGGGCCACGGTGGCCTCGATCCCGTTGCGGTGCAGCACATCCGCGGTCCCCGAGGTGGCGATGATGCTGAACCCGAGGTCCTGGAGCCGGTTGACGGGGAACAACATGGCCCGCTTGTCGCGGTTGGCGACCGAGACGAACACCGTGCCCGACTCCGGCAACCCGCCGTAGGCCGCCAACTGGCTCTTGGCGAACGCCAGCCCGAAGTTCTTGTCGATACCCATGACCTCACCGGTCGAGCGCATCTCCGGCCCGAGCAACGAATCGACGGGTGCCCCGTCGGCGCGCCGGAACCGGTGGAAGGGCAGCACCGCCTCCTTGACCGACATCGGCGCGTGCGAGGGCAACTGGCCCCCGTCGCCGACCCGCGGCAAGACCCCCTCCTCGCGTAGTTGGGCGATGCTCGCGCCGAGCATGATCCGGGCCGCGGCGTTGGCCAGCGCCACCCCGGTCGCCTTGGCGACGAACGGCACCGTCCGCGAGGCGCGCGGGTTGGCTTCGAGGACGTAGAGAATGTCCTGCGCGAGGGCGAACTGGACGTTCATCAGTCCCCGCACCCCGATGCCCTGCGCCAGTTTGAGGGCGCTTTCGCGCACCCGCTCGATCTCGCCGTCGCCGAGGGTGGCCGGCGGCAAGGCGCAGGCGCTGTCGCCGGAGTGGATCCCGGCCTCCTCGATGTGCTCCATGACCCCGCCGAGGTACATCTCCTCGCCGTCGAAGAGGACGTCGACGTCGATCTCGACGGCGTCGTCGAGGAACCGGTCGACGAGCACGGGGTGTTCGGGGCTCGCGGTCGTCGCCTTCTCGACGTAGGTGCGCAGGGTTTCGTCGTCGTAGACGATCTCCATCCCCCGCCCACCGAGGACGTAGGAGGGCCGGACCAGCACCGGATAGCCGATGGTCCGCGCCACCGTGAGCGCCTCCTCGACACTGTATGCCGTGCCGTGCTTGGGTGCCGGCAGCCCGGCCTCGGCGAGGACCCGCCCGAAGGCGCCGCGGTCCTCGGCGAGGTCGATGGCCTCCGGGCTGGTGCCGACGATCGGCACCCCCTCGGCCTTGAGCGCCTTGGCCAGCCCGAGCGGGGTCTGCCCGCCGAGTTGGACGATGACCCCGGCGATCGGCCCGGCGGCCCGCTCCACGGCATACACCTCGAGGACGTCCTCCAGGGTGAGCGGCTCGAAATACAACCGCGAGGAGGTGTCGTAGTCGGTGGAGACGGTCTCGGGGTTGCAGTTGACCATGACCGTGTCGTAGCCGGCGTCGCGCAGCGCGAAACTCGCGTGGACGCAGGAGTAGTCGAACTCGACGCCCTGCCCGATCCGGTTGGGTCCGGAGCCGAGGATGATGACGGCCGGGCGCTCGCGGGGGGCGACCTCGCACTCCTCGTCGTACGAGCTGTAGTGGTAGGGCGTGAAGGCGGCGAACTCGGCGGCGCAGGTGTCGACGGTCTTGAACACCGGGCGCACCCCGAGCGCCTGGCGCACCCCGCGGACGACGCTTTCGGGTATGCCGCGCAGTTGCCCGAGTTGGGCGTCGCTGAAGCCGTGCCGCTTGGCCAGGCGGAGCAACTCGGGCGTGACGCGCGCTGCGGACTCGATCTCGTCGGCGATGGTGTTGATGAGGACGATCTGGTCGAGGAACCACGGGTCGATGCCGGTGACGGCGTGCGCCTGCTCGGCGTCGATGCCGCCGCGCAGGGCCTGCTGGACGGTGACGATCCGCCCGTCGGTGGGGCGCGCGGCCCGGGCGAGCAACTCGGTGGCCTGCTGCGGGTCGGGGCGCGGGCCTTCCCAGTGGAACGAGGAGCCCTTGTGCTCGATCGACCGCAACGCCTTCTGGAGGGCCTCGGTGAAGTTGCGCCCGATGGCCATCGCCTCCCCGACCGACTTCATGGTCGTCGTCAGGGTGTCGTCGGCGAGCGGGAACTTCTCGAAGGCGAACCGGGGCACCTTGACGACGACGTAGTCGAGGGTCGGCTCGAAACTCGCCGGCGTCTCCTGGGTGATGTCGTTGCGGACCTCGTCGAGGGTGTAGCCGATGGCCATCTTGGCGGCGATCTTGGCGATCGGGAACCCGGTCGCCTTGGAGGCCAGCGCCGAGGAGCGCGACACCCGCGGGTTCATCTCGATGACGATGATCCGCCCGTTGCGCGGGTTGACGGCGAACTGGATGTTGCAGCCGCCGGTGTCGACACCGACCTCACGGATGATGGCGATCCCGATGTCGCGCAACCGCTGGTATTCACGGTCGGTCAGGGTGAGCGCCGGGGCGACGGTGATGGAGTCCCCGGTGTGGACACCCATGGGGTCGAGGTTCTCGATGGAGCAGACGACGACGACGTTGTCGGCGTGGTCGCGCATGACCTCGAGTTCGTACTCCTTCCAGCCGAGGATCGACTCCTCGAGGAGCACCTCGGTCGTCGGGGAGTACTGGAGCCCCTGGCCGGCGATCCGGCGCAGGTCGGCCTCGTCGTAGGCAAACCCCGAGCCGAGCCCACCCATGGTGAACGAGGGGCGCACGACGACCGGGTAGCGCAGGTCCTCGGCGGCGGCCAGGCACTCGTCCATGGTGTGGCAGATGATCGAGCGGGCCGACTCGGCACCGCTGCGTTCGACGACGCCCTTGAAGAGGTCGCGGTCCTCGCCGAGTTGGATGGCGGCGACGTTGGCCCCGATGAGGGGGCAGTCGTACTTCTCCAGCACGCCCGCCTCGTGCAGGGAGATGGCGCAGTTGAGGGCGGTCTGGCCGCCCAGGGTGGCCAGGACCGCGTCGGGGCGTTCCTTGGCGATGATCTTCTCGACCATCTCCGGGGTGATCGGCTCGATGTAGGTTGCGTCGGCGAACTCCGGGTCGGTCATGATGGTCGCCGGGTTGGAGTTGACCAGGACGACCCTGATGCCTTCCTCGCGCAGCACCCGGCAGGCTTGAGTGCCGGAGTAGTCGAACTCGCAGGCCTGCCCGATGACGATCGGCCCGGACCCGATGACCAGGACACTCTTGATGTCGTCACGCTTCGGCATTACTTCGCCCCTTCCAGCAGCGAGACGAATCGGTCGAAGAGGTATGCCGCGTCGTGCGGTCCGGCCGCCGCCTCCGGGTGGTACTGCACCGAGAACGCCCGTAACCGGCCCGATGCGTCGCGCAGTTCGAGGCCCTCGACGACGTCGTCGTTGAGGCAGACGTGGCTGACCCGGGCCGCGCCGTAGGGCGTCTCGACGTCGCCGTCGAGGGGGGCGTCGACGGCGAACCCGTGGTTGTGCGCCGTCACCTCGACCTTGCCGGTGCTCCGGTCCAGGACCGGTTGGTTGATGCCACGGTGACCGTACTTGAGCTTGTAGGTGCCCAGGCCCAGGGCCCGCCCGAAGATCTGGTTGCCGAAGCAGATGCCGAAGTAGGGCAGCCCGGCGGCGAGCACCTCGCGCAGCACCCCGACCTCGTGATCGGCCGTCGCCGGGTCGCCCGGCCCATTGGAGAAGAACACCCCGTCGGGGTGGACCGCCTCGATGTCCGCGAAGGTGGCAGTCGCCGGCAGCACGTGCACCTCGATGCCGCGCTGGGCCATCAGGGCCGGCGTCATCGCCTTGATGCCCAGGTCGAGGGCCGCCACGGTGAACCGCCTCTCCCCCACCGCGGGCACGGCATACGGCTCCTTGGTGGCGACCTGCGCGGCCAACGCCGACCCCGCCATCGGCGGCGAGTCGATGACCCGGGTGAGCAACTCCTCCCGGGACCGGGTGGCCGCCTCGCCGGAGAAGATGCCAACCCGCATCGCGCCTCGCTCGCGCAGGTGCCGGGTCAGGGCCCGGGTGTCGAGGTCACAGATGCCGACGACGCCCTGGGCGTCGAGTTCGCTCTCCAGGGAGCGCCGCGAACGCCAGTTGCTCGGCCGCAGCGCGGGATCGCGCACGACGTAGCCGGCGACCCAGATCCGGGAGGACTCGTCGTCCTCGTCGTTCCAGCCGGTGTTGCCGATGTGCGGGGCGGTCATGACGACGACCTGCCGGTGGTAGCTGGGGTCGGTGAGGGTCTCCTGGTAGCCGGTCATGCCGGTGGAGAAGACCGCCTCCCCGACCGTGGACCCGACATGGCCGTAGGCCCCGCCGATGAAGGTCCGGCCGTCTTCGAGGATGAGGACGGCCGGTTCGCGCTGGGTCAGCATGAGGTGGGGACTCCTTCCCGGGCGGTGACGCGACCGCGCAGGATCGTGGCGTACACGCCCGCGGCGAAGGTTCGACCGTGCCACGGGTTGTTGCGGGACAAGGACATCGAGGTGTCGCGGTCGACGGTGCGGCTCGCCGCGGGGTCGATGAGGACGAGGTTGGCGGGTTCGCCGGGCGCGATGGGGCGCCCGTGGCCGGGCAGCCCCGCGATGGCCGCGGGGGCGCTCGACATGACCCGGGCGACGTCGGCCCAGCCGAACGGGCCGCCCTCGACCATGACGTGGGCGACGACCGCCAGGGCCGTCTCCAGGCCGAGCATCCCGAACGCGGCGTCGACGAAGGCGTGCTCCTTGTCGTGCCGGGCGTGCGGGGCGTGGTCAGTCGCGACCGCGTCGATGGTGCCGTCGGCGAGCGCGGCGCGGACCGCTTCGACGTCCTCGATGGGCCGCAGCGGCGGGTTCACCTTGAAGACGGGGTCGTAGGTGCGCACCTGCTCGACGGTGAGCGCCAGGTGATGCGGCGTCGCCTCCGCGGTGATCGGTATGCCGCGCGCCTTGGCCCAGCGGATCACCTCCACCCCTTCGGCGGTGCTCACGTGGGCGACGTGGACCCGGCTGCCGGTATGCCGCGCGAGTTGAGCATCGCGGGCGATGACGACCGACTCGGCCGCGGCCGGCCAGCCGGGCAGCCCGAGCCGCCCGGAGAGTTCACCCTCGTGACAGCAGGCGCTGGGCCCGGCCAGGGACGGGTCCTGGCTGTGCTGGGAGATGACGCCCCCGAAGGAGCGAATGTATTCGAGGGCGCGGCGCATGAGACGCGCGTCGCCGACGCAGTGGCCGTCGTCGGAGAAGACGCGCACCTGCGCGCGCGAGCGGTGCATGAGGCCGAGTTCGGCGAGTTGCTGCCCGGCAAGGTCGTGGGTGACTGCCCCGATGGGTTGGACGTCGACGAGGCCGACGCTGCGCCCGAGGTCGAGAATCCGCTCGGCGGCTTCGGCGGTGTCGGTGACCGGGGTGGTATTGGCCATCGCGAGCACCGCGGTGAACCCACCGACGGCCGCCGCGGCCGACCCCGAGGCAATCGTCTCGGCGTCCTCACGTCCGGGTTCGCGCAGGTGGGTGTGGATGTCGACCAGCCCGGGCAGCAGGACGAGGCCGTCGGCGTCGATGACGTCGGCGTTGCGCGGCACCGCCGCCGCGTCGAGATCGGTGACCACCCCGTCGACGACGACGACGTCGCCCGGGCGACCCTGCGTCGGCAAGCCCGCGGCATACGCGGTGGCACCCTTGATGACCAGCGCGCTCATGCCGCGCTCCCTTCCTCGCCGGCCAACAGGTGATAGAGGACGCTCATCCGCACCGCGACCCCGGCGGCGACCTGGTCGAGGATGACGCTCGCGGCGGCGTCCGCGGCGTCGGCGCTGATCTCCAGGCCCCGGTTCATCGGGCCGGGGTGGCAGATGACCGCCTCCGGGTTGGCCGCGAGCAGCGTCTGCAGCCGGGGGCGGGTCAGGCCGTAGCCGACGGTGTACTCGCGCGGGGTGGGGAAGAAGCCGCCGGCCATCCGCTCCCGCTGGACCCGCAGCATCATGAGGGCGTCCACGGGGCGCTCGCCGGTGAGGACCGCGTCGAGGTCGTGGGAGAGGGCGAACCCGTCGGCCTGCGCCCAGGGGGTGATGCCGCTGGGCATGAGGGTCACCGGGGCGACCGCGGTGACGTGGGCGCCGAGCATGCGCAGCGCGAGGACGTTGGAGCGGAACACCCGCGAGTGGGTGAGGTCGCCGACGATGGCGACGTGCCGCCCGGCGAGGGTGCCGAGGCGCTGCTCCATGGTGAAGGCGTCGAGGAGGGCTTGCGTGGGGTGTTCGTGGGTGCCGTCCCCGGCGTTGACGACCCGTGCCTTGACCCAGCCGGCGACCTGATGGGCGGCCCCGGAGGCGCTGTGCCGCATGACGAGCGCGTCGACCCCCATGGCGTCGATGGTCATCACGGTGTCCGGCAACGACTCGCCCTTGCTCGTCGAGGAGCCCTTGCCGGTGATGTTGATCGTGTCGGCACTCATCCACTTGCCGGCGATCTCGAAACTGCTGCGGGTGCGGGTGGAGTCCTCGAAGAACAGGTTGATGACGGTCCGCCCGCGCAGCGTGGGGATCTTCTTGACCTCGCGGCGCTGGACGTCCTGCATCGAGGCCGCGGTGTCGAGGAGCATCCGGATCGCGGCGGCGTCGAGGTCGGCGATGGAGAGCAGGTGGCGGGGCATGGTGGGGCTCATCGTTCGCCCCCGGCAATGGAGACGGATTCGTGGTCGTCGTGGCCGAGGACACGCACCCGCACCTTTTCGCTGTGCGCGGTGGGCAGGTTCTTGCCGACGTGGTCGGCCCGGATCGGGAGTTCGCGGTGACCCCTGTCGACGAGGACCGCCAGCCGCACCGCGCGCGGCCGGCCGTAGTCGGCGAGCGCGTCAAGGGCGGCGCGCACGGTGCGCCCCGAGTAGAGCACGTCATCGACGAGGACGACGACCTTGTCGTCGACGGTGTCTCCCGGGATCGACGTGGGCATCGGGGCCCGGGTGGGTTGATGGCGCAGATCGTCGCGGTACATCGTGATGTCGAGGGCCCCGGCCGGGCAGGGCTGCCCCTCGACCTCGCCGATGATCGCGGCCAACCGGCGCGCGAGGATCACCCCGCGGGTGGGGATTCCGAGAAGGATCAGATCCGAGGCGCCCTTGTTGGCCTCGAGGATCTCGTGGGCGATGCGCTTGAGCGCGCGGGCGATGTCGGTGTCGCTGAGGACGACGCGAGCATCACCGGGGGTGTCTGGACGCGGCATACGCGTTTCGACCTCCTTCCCCGCCTCTCCGGACGGGTCGTTAAAGGATGCCTGGCAGGCCCACTCTAACCCCTCCCCCGGTATGCCGCCCGCCCGGTCCGTGGCCCGCTCACCCTCGGTGTGTCATCGCGATCCGGCGCCCCCAGCGCGATCACGGCCGACTCCTCGCGCCCGGCCGTGCCCTAGACGAGGGTGGGTTTGATCTCGGCGATCCGGGCGAGCAGCCCGTTGACGAACTTGGGGCTCTCGTCGGTGGACAACTCGGTGGCCAACCCCACCCACTCGCTGATGGCGACCGACTCGGGGACGTCGGCGGCATACCCGACCTCGAAGGTGCCCAACCGCAAAATGGCGCGGTCGACGGCCGGCATCCGGTCGAGGGTCCAGCCCTGGGCCCAGGTGGTGATGAGGTCGTTGATCTCGACCCAGTGGTCGACGACGCCCCGGACCAAGGTGGCGGTGTAGTCGCGCACCGGGGCCTGCCCGACCGGTACGGCGAGGCGTTGGCTCAGCAGTTCGGCGACGTTGACACCGCGCTGGTCGGCCTCGAAGAGCAGATCGAGGGCGGCCTTGCGGGCCTTGGTGCGGGCAGCCATGAGGCGCGGCGGGTCAGTTGACGCGACCGAGGTAGGACCCGTCGCGGGTGTCCACCTTGATCTTGGTGCCGGTCTCGAGGAAGAGCGGCACCTGGATCTCCGCGCCGGTCTCGACGGTCGCCGGCTTGGTGCCGCCGGTGGAGCGGTCCCCCTGCAGGCCCGGCTCGGTGTAGGTGATCTCGAGGATCACGGAGGCGGGCAACTCGATGAACAGCACGTTGCCGTCGTGACGGGCCACGATCGCGTCCTGGTTCTCGACCATGTACTTGGCGGCGTCGCCGACGATCTCCGGGGTCACATGAATCTGGTCGTAGGTGTCGCCGTCCATGAAGATGAAGTCGCTGCCGTCGTTGTAGAGGTACTGCATCGTCCGCTTGTCGACGTTGGCGGTCTCGACCTTGACGCCGGCGTTGAAGGTCTTGTCGACGACCTTGCCCGACAGCACGTTCTTCAACTTGGTCCGCACGAACGCCGGCCCCTTGCCGGGCTTGACATGCTGGAACTCCACGACGGTCCACAACTGGCCGTCGATGTTGAGCACGAGGCCGTTCTTCAGGTCGTTGGTCGTTGCCACGGGTGTCGCCTTTGCAGTCACTGGGTATGCCGTCCGCTCGCCTTCTGGGCGCGCGTCACCCCCGCAGTGGGGTGGGGATCGGCGCTAGTTTACTCGCTGCGGCGGGTGGGCCGGCTCAACCGGCGGTGCGCACGGCGTCGAACGCGGCCCGCAGCGAGCCCGGTGCCGGGTCTGCGAGGCGGGTGGGGCTCGCGAGGGCATCGAGGATGACGAACCGCACCTGCGCACCGCGGGCCTTCTTGTCGCGCCGCATGGCGGCCTGCAGGGCTTCCCAATCCCCGTCCGGGTATGCCGTCGGCAGCCCCACGCTGGCGAGGATCGCCCGATGCCGGGCAACCAGGGCGGCCTCGAGGTGACCGGTGTGCCAGGCCAACTCCGCGGCATACACCATGCCGATGGCGACCGCCTCCCCGTGGCGCCGGCGGTAGCCCTCGACCTGTTCGACGGCGTGCCCGAAGGTGTGCCCGTAGTTGAGGATTTCGCGCAGGAAGGACTCGCGCAGGTCGGCGGTGACGACCTGCGCCTTGACGGCGATCGAACGGGTGACAAGTTCGGCGGTCGCCGGGCCATCCCAGCGGGTCGCGGCGACCGGGTCGGCCTCGATGAGGTCGAGGATCACCGGGTCGGCGATGAAGCCCGCCTTGATGATTTCGGCCAGCCCGGCGACATAGTCGGCCCGGGGCAAGGTCGCGAGCAGGTCGAGGTCGATGAGGACCGCGGCGGGCTCGTGGAAGGCCCCGACCAGGTTCTTGCCTTCGGGGGTGTTGATGCCCGTCTTGCCGCCCACGGCCGCGTCGACCATGGCGAGCAGGGTCGTGGGCACCTGGACAACGGGCACGCCGCGCAACCAGGTGGCGGCGACGAACCCGCCGAGGTCGGTCACCGTGCCACCGCCGACGGCGACCACGGCGTCGGTGCGGGTGAACCCATGCCGCCCGAGCACACCCCACAGGTCGGCGGCGACGGCGGCGGTCTTGGCCGTTTCGGCGTCGGGTACGGCCGCCAGGTGGACGGCGCGCCCGGTAGCCTCGATCCTCGCCGCGACCCGTCGCGCCGGGCCGGGAAAGGCGGCGCTGTGGACGACGAGGACCTGCTCGGCGCGCTCGGGCACCACCTCGGCCACGGCGTCGAGAACCCCGCCGCCGATCCGCACGTCGTAGCGGCCCCCGACGGACACGATCTCGGTCATGACTCCCTCCCCAGCACCGCGGCGATGTCGGCGGCGATGGCCTCCGGGGCCCGCCCGGCGGTGTCGACGACGTGGGTGGCGAGCCGCTCGTAGACCGGCCGGCGCTCGTTCATGAGCCGGACCCACGTGCCCCGCGGGTTGACCGCGAGCAGGGGTCGGGACCGATCGAACCCGATCCGGCGGGCGGCATCGGCAATCCCGACGTCGAGGAACACCACGGTGTGGGCAGCCAAGGCCCCCTGTGAGGCGGGGTCGAGCGGTGCCCCGCCCCCCAGCGCGAGGACCCCGTCCTCGTCCCGGAGGGCGCGCGCGACCTCGGCGCGTTCCAGGGCGCGGAAGTGCGCCTCCCCCTCGGCGAGGAACAGGTCGGCGATCGAGCACCCCTGCGCGGTCTCGATAGCAGCATCGGTGTCGTGGAAGGCCACCCCGAGCGCGTTCGCCAGGACCGCTCCCACCGTGCTTTTGCCGCTGCCAGGTGGGCCGATGAGGACGACGCGGGGGGCCATCACCAGCTCCGCATGGCGTCGGGGATGTGGGCGAGGTATGCCGCGTGGTTGCGTGCCGTTTCGGCCACGCAGTCACCGCCGAACTTCTCCAGGCACGACTGAGCCAGGGCGAGAGCGACCATCGCCTCGGCGACCACCCCGGCCGCCGGGACGGCACACACGTCGGAGCGCTGGTGGATCGCGGTCGCCGGATCGGGCGAGGTGACGTCGACGGTGGCGAGCGCCCGCGGCACGGTGCTGATCGGCTTCATCGCGGCCCGCACCCGCAGCACCCCGCCGACGCTCATCCCGCCCTCGGTGCCGCCTGCGCGCCCGGTGCGGCGCCGGATGACTCCGTTGGCATCGCGCTCCATCTCGTCATGAGCCTCACTGCCGCGGCGGGCCGCGGTGCGGAACCCGTCGCCGATCTCGACACCCTTGATGGCCTGGATGCCCATGAGCGCGGCGGCCAGTTGGGCGTCGAGGCGCCGGTCCCAGTGGACATGGGACCCCAACCCTGGAGGCAGGCCGTAGGCGAGCACCTCGACCACTCCCCCGAGGGTGTCGCCGTCGCGGCGGGCCGCCTCGACCTCGGCAACCATGGCCGCGCTGCCGGTCGCGTCGAGGGTGCGCACCGGATCGGCGTCGAGGGCCTCGACGTCGGCCGGGGTGGGCAGCACCGCGGTGTCGCGGACTCTCGCGCCCCCGATGGCCACCGTGTGCGACACGAGCCTGATCCCGTAGGCCTGGTCGAGGAACCGGGCCGCGACCTCCCCGAGCGCGACCCGGGCCGCGGTCTCGCGGGCGGAGGCGCGTTCGAGGATGGGCCGGGCGTCGTCGAAGCCGTACTTCTGCATCCCGACGAGGTCGGCGTGGCCGGGGCGGGGCCGGGTCAGCGGCTTGTTGCGCGCGATCTCCTTCTCCGCGTTGACATCGTCGGCGGCGGCATACTCCGCCTCCGACACCGGGTCCGGGCTCATCACGGTGCGCCACTTGGGCCATTCGCTGTTACCGATGCGGATCGCGATCGGCGAGCCGAGGGTGCGACCGTGCCGCACCCCGCCGAGGAACTCGACCTCGTCTCGCTCGAACTTCATCCGGGCGCCCCGTCCGAAGCCGAGCCGGCGCCGCGCCAGCGCCGCCGCCACGTCGTCGGTGGTCACCGCAACCCCGGCCGGCAGTCCTTCGAGGGTGGCGAGCAGGGCCGGGCCGTGGGACTCCCCCGCCGTCAGCCAACGCAACATGGCCTCGATCCTGCCATGGTCATCTCAGCCCGTGGGCATCCCGGTCAGTATCCGGACCCCTCACGGGAGGTCGGCAGAGCGCCCCAGGGCGGCCCGACCGGCCGCCATCATCGCCTCGACGGGGGCGGTATACCCGGTGAACAACGCGAACTGAGCCGCGGCCTGATGGACGAGCATGTCGAGCCCACTCACCACCGCCCCGCCGTGGGCGAGCACCGCACGCGCGAGCGGGGTCGGCCAATCGGCATACCCGACGTCGAGGAGCGTCATCTCGCGGGGAAGGCCGCCACCCGGCCCCTCGAGCAGACCCCCGACCGTCGCGGAGGCCGTCGGCGGTACGGTGGAGATGACCAGCCGCGCCGGGTCCTGGACCCAGTCCGCCAGCGGGAGAGCGCGGGCCCGCATCCCGAGCCTCTCGCCGAGGAGCACCGCGTCGGCCGCAGCCTGCGGATTGCGGGCCGCGATGCTCACCTCACGAACGCCCAGGTCGGCCAGGGCCAGCACCGCGGAGCGGGCCGTGGCGCCGCTGCCCAGGACGCAGCCGCGACCGTCGTGGTCGGCCCCGCGCAGCGCGGCCACGATCCCGGCCACATCGGTGTTCGTCGCATCCCAGGCACCATCACCGCGCCTGACCAGCGTGTTGATCGCGCCGGCGCGCCGCGCCACCTCGCTCACGCTCGCCGCGACCGCGAAGGCCGCCTCCTTGAGGGGCATCGTCAGACTGAGCCCGCGCCACTCCGCCCCGAGATCCCCGACGACCTCGGCGAGGCGATCGGCGGTGACCTCGCGCCGGTCGTAACGCCAACGCGTGAGGCCGAGCGCGGCATACCCGGCCCGGTGCAGCACCGGCGACAACGAATGCGCGATCGGCGAGCCGAGCACGGCCGCCCGCACCAGCGACGCCTCGCCTGGCGTCACTTCGCCGCGCACTTGTCCGGGTTCGCCTTGCAGTACGCCGTCAACTGGGCCCGGTTGCGCTCCTGCTCGGCCAGTGTCTCCGCAAACAACGTCTCGCCGGTGTCGAAGTTGACCGTGACGAAGTAGTACCAGTTGCCGGGGGTGGGCTTGGCCGCCGCCTCGATGCTGGCGAAGCTCGGGTTGTTGATGGGGCCCGGAGGCAAGCCCTTGTGGGTGTAGGTGTCGTAGGGGCTGGCCTTGGCCGCTTGCGCGTCGGCAGCCGAGAGGTTGCCCCGCTTCTTCAGCGCGTAGTTGCGGGTGGAGTCCATCTGCAGGAACCCGGCGGTCGGACCGGTCACGTTGTCGAGCCGGTTCTCCAACACCCGGGCCACCTTGCCGCGGTCGGTATGGGCGTTGACCTCGCCCTCGATGATGGATGCGAGGGTGAGAACGCGTTGTTGGTGATCGGCGGGGACGCCGAGTTTGGTCAGTTCGTCCGCCGTCCGCTTGACCATGATCGCCAACTGTTGGGTCGCGGTCGCCTTGTCGGGGAATTCGTAGGTCGTGGGCGACAGCCAGCCCTCGACGTTGCCGCTGGCCACCTCCGGCAGACCGATCGCCGCGGGGTCTTTCGCGGCGGCTTCGTAGTCGGCCACCGGTATGCCGGTCGCTTGTGACAGGCGCGCGAAGGTCTCGCTCTTCCAGAGCCCCTCGGGTAGCGTCACCCCGCCAAGGGCGTTCGCGGGGTTGATGAGCACCTTGAAAGCGTCCGCGCCGCTCATCTGCTTCTTCATGGAGTAGGTGCCCGGCCGGATGAGGGCGGCAGCCGCGGGGTCCGCCGCCGCGGCTTGGAGGTATGCCGTCCGCGTCTTGGTGACCCCGTTGTCGCGCAGGGTCGTGGCAATTTCTTCACCGGTCTGGCCCTTGGCGACCGTGATCTGGACTTGGCCCTCTCCCGGGCCCGGGTAGTCGGTGTCAGAGAGTCCACCGAAGCCCGGGATCTTGCTCACCAAGGGTCGCAGGACGGTCACAGCCGCGAGCCCCGCGCCTCCGACGAGGAGCAGGACCAAGGTGAGAATGACGAAGCGGCGCACGGACCGGCCCCGGCGGCGCGGTGCCTCGTGTTTGGTGTCGCCCCGCTTGCCTTGACGTCGAGGGCCCTCCTCCCCGTTCGGTTCGCGTCGATGACCCCGGTCGTTCTTCGCCGCACGCCGTTTGAGATCGGCGCGTTTGAGATCTCGTCGCCGGGGAAAGTCGTCCCCCTCGGACTCACCGAACAAGGCATGCTCCAGCGGGTCGGTCATCGTCGTTCCCGTCCTTGCCTCGGCTTGCGCCGCTTCTGAACCACCAACTCGCCTGGTGGCCGTCCCGAACTCCGCTCCTCGTCGAGGGCCGCTTGGAGGATGAGGACGGCAGCCACCTGGTCGACGACCCTCCGTGAGCGTCGACCAGGGACCCCGCTCTCGCGGAGGGCGCGGTGGGCATCGACCGTCGTCAACCGTTCGTCAATGAGACGGACAGCGACGGGGGCAACACCGCGCGCCAGCACCGCAGCATACTGACGAGCCGCGACCGCGGAAGACCCCTCCGTGCCGGACAGCGACCTCGGCAGACCCACGATCACCTCCAGCACTTCCTCGGACCGGACCAACGCGACCAAGGCGGCCAGGTCGGCATCGGCCGCGACCGGCTCGGCGGCGTTGGCCCGCGCCAGGGTGGTCACCGGGGTGGCGAGGATGCCGTGGGGGTCGCTGCGAGCGACACCCACCCGCACGGAACCCACGTCGACACCAACGCGCACACCGGGACGCATGACCGGCACTGCTCAGCCGGCGGCGAGTTCGCCGACCCGCCACTCGATGACGCTGAGAGCCTCGGCGACCTTATCCGCATGTTGCCCCCCGCCCTGGGCGATGTCGTCCTTGCCGCCCCCGCCGCCGCCGAGGGTGGCGGCAGCGGACCTGACCAGTTCGCCGGCCTTGAGTCCTCGCCCACGCGCCGACTCGTTCGTGGCGACGACGACGACCGGACGGCCCTTGGCGACGCCCGTGGCCGCGACCACGACGGGGCGCTCGGACCCGAGGCGGCCCCGCAGGTCGAGGACGAGACCCCGCACGTCATCGGCCCCGGCCTCGCCGAGGTCATGGGCGAGGAACCGCACGCCGCCGACATCCCGGGCCTGGGCAGCCAAGGTGGCGGCACCGGCTAGGAGTTGTTCTTTGTGGAGGCGTTCGACCTCGCGCTCGGCCTCCTTGAGCCGGGTCACCATCGCGGCGATCCGGTCGGTGAGTTCCTGCGGCTGGGCGTTGATCATGGTCGACAGTTCGTGGACGATGGCTCGCTCCTTGGCGAGGTAGCGCAGTGCCTCCATGCCGACGAACGCCTCGAGGCGCCGAACCCCCGATCCCACCGACGACTCAGCGGTGAGGGTGAGAGCGCCGACCTGGGAGGAGTGCTGGACGTGGGTGCCGCCGCACAACTCGCGCGACCAGGGGCCGCCGATCTCGATGACACGCACCTCCTCGTCGTAGGTTTCGCCGAACAGCGCCAGGGCACCGAAGTCGCGCGCCTGCGGCAGTGACATGAAGAGCGCGCGCACCGGCAGGTCTTGACGCACGGCCAGGTTGGCAACCTCCTCGATCTCGCTGCGGGTCTCCCGGGAGAGGGCCTGGTTCCAGGCGAAGTCCAGGCGCAAGTAGCCCGGCTTGTTGTAGGACCCGGACTGGAGGGCCGACGGGCCGAGCACCTGCCGCAGCGCCGCGTGGACCACGTGCGTCCCCGAGTGCGCCTGGCACGCCGACAGCCGCCACTGCGGATCCACCTGCGCCGATACCGTCGCACCGACCCGCACCGGACCGGCCAACGCCTCGACGGTGTGCGCGATGAGGCCCTTGACCGGGCGCTGCACATCGACGACCCGCAACTGCGCACCGTCGGCCGTGATGACTCCCTCGTCGGCGATCTGCCCGCCGGATTCGGCGTAGAAGGGGGTGCGGTCGAGGACGACCTGGCCGCGCTGGCCGGGCTCCAACTCCTCGACCCGTTCCCCGTCGAGGACGAGACCGACGATGCGGGCCTCGCTGGTCAACTCCTGGTAGGCCCGGAAGTCGGTGGCGCCCAGCGCCCGCAGGTCCTTCCAGACCTCGGTGTTCGTGTGGCCCGACTTCTTGGCTTTGGCGTCGGCCTTGGCACGCTCACGCTGCTCGCGCATGAGTGCGGTGAAACCCTCCCGGTCCACCGACAGCCCCTGCTCGGCCGCCATCTCCAAGGTGAGGTCGATGGGGAAGCCGTAGGTGTCGTGCAACTGGAACGCCTGGTCGCCCGGGAGCACACTCGCGCCGGCTTCCTTGGTGCGCGCCACCGCGACATCGAGGATGGTCGTGCCCGCGGCGAGCGTGCGCCGGAAGGCCTCCTCCTCGGCATACGCAATCGAGGCGATCCGCTCGAAACCGGTCTCCAACTCGGGATAGGACTGCTTCATCCGCTCCAGGGAGACGGGGAGCAACTCGGGCAGGCACGGGTCCTCGTAGCCAAGGAGGCGCATCGACCGCACCGAGCGACGCAACATCCGGCGCAGCACGTAACCGCGGCCCTCGTTGCCGGGAGTGACCCCGTCCCCGATGAGCATGAGCGAAGACCGTACGTGGTCGGCGACCACCCGCAGCCGCACGTCGTCGGGGTGCGACTGACCCGCCGCGTGCCCGGAGTGGGCGCCGTAGCGCTTGCCGGTCATCGAGGCGGCCTTGGCGAGGACGGCATGCACCTCGTCGATCTCGTACATGTTGTCGACGCCCTGGAGGATCGACGCCATCCGCTCCAGGCCCATCCCGGTGTCGATGTTCTGCTTGGGCAGCGGCCCGGCGATGTCGAAGTCCTCCTTGGAGCGGACCTCGGAGAGTTCCTCCTGCATGAACACGAGGTTCCAGAACTCCATGTAGCGGTCCTCGTCGACCGCCGGGCCCCCCTCGGGTCCGTAGGCCGGGCCACGGTCGTAATAGATCTCCGAGCACGGCCCGCCCGGCCCGGGCACGCCCATCGACCAGTAGTTGTCGAGTTTGCCGCGGCGCACGATCCGCGCCATCGGCACCGAGGTGTGGGTGCGCCAGAGGTCGACGGCCTCGTCGTCGTCGTCGTAGACCGTCACCCAGAGCCGGTCGCCGTCGAGACCGTAGCCGCCGGCCTCCCGCGAGGAGGTGACCAAGTCCCAGGCGAGCCGGATCGCGCCCTCCTTGAAGTAGTCCCCGAAGGAGAAGTTGCCGTTCATCTGGAAGAACGTGCCGTGCCGGGAGGTCTTGCCGACCTCTTCGATGTCCTGGGTGCGCACGCATTTCTGCACGCTCGTGGCCCGCGGCCACGGTGGGGCCTGCTGACCGAGGAAGTACGGCTTGAACGGGACCATGCCTGCGTTGACGAAGAGCAGGTTGGGGTCGTCGTGGATGAGCGGCGCCGAGGGCACGACGGCGTGCCCGTTCTTCTCGAAGAAGGCCAGCCACCGGCGGCGAATCTCTGCGGTTTCCATGGGGGTGCGTGTCGTCCTGTCGTATGCCGTACACGGGCAATCGGCCATCCTACGGGAGGCCTCGGCCTCGACCGGGCGTGTACGATTGGTGTATGTCCGTGACGACTCGCCGTCCGCGCCAGCGCACCAACATCGAAATCGACATGGCGTATGTCGCGACGATCATGGAGCGCTACCAGTTGCGCACCAAGACCGAGGCGGTCGACCTGGCGCTGGCCACTCTCGCCGGTGCGCCGATGGGGCGCGCTGAACTCCTGGCCTTGCGCGGCACAGGGGGTATCGATGTCGTCCCCGATGCCGGGCCGCGGGGTTCCCAATGGTGACCTTGCTCGACACAAGCGCCTGGATCGAGTTCGAGAAGGCCACCGAGAGTCCAGCCGACGTGCGGCTCGCCGAGTTGTTCGCCATCGGGGCCGATGTGGCAACTACCGAGCCAGTGATCATGGAGGTGCTCGCGGGGGCACGCTCTGCCACTCGATTCGCCACCCTCCGGCGGGCGATGAACTCCCTTCATCTGCTGCCAGTCCTCGCCAGCGCCGACTACATCGAGGCCGCCGTGATCTACCGCCGGTGCCGGGCGGTCGGGATCACGCCCCGGGGTCTGACCGACTGCCTCGTCGCGGCCGTCGCCGCCCGCACCGGCGCAACGCTCCTCGCCCATGACGCCGACCTGACCCGGATCGCCGAGGTCATCGGGCTCGAACTGGACGCCGCCTCCCTGCGCCCCTGACCGAGTCGATGAGTCAGCGCCCCAGGCGCCCTCGAAGCCAGTTCCACCGCTCCTGCAAGCGAGCCTCAAAGCCCCGGCCGGTGGGCCGGTAGTAATCGGTCTGTCCCTGCAGATCGTCGGGCAAATACTGCTGCTCGGCCACGGCGTCCGGCTCGTCGTGGGCATAGACGTAGGCGGCGGCGCGATCCCGGCCGGAGGCCACAGCCGCGGCGTCCTTGAGACGCGCGGCGCCGGCATACCCGCTGCCGCGCAGATGGATCGGGACCGGCCCGCCCTTGCCGGCCCGCACGTCGGCAATCGCCTCGTTGATGCCCAGGTAGGCGGCGTTCGACTTCGGCGCGAGCGCGTTGTGCACCACGGCCTGGGCGAGGATGATCCGGGCCTCGGGCATCCCGATCTGGGCCACGGCGTGCATCGCGGCCACCGCCGTCTGCAGGGCGCTCGGGTCGCCCATGCCGACATCCTCGCTCGCCGCGATGACGATCCGGCGGGCGATGAACCGGGGGTCCTCCCCGGCTTCGAGCATCCGCGCCAGGTAGTGCAGCGCCGCGTCGACATCCGAGCCGCGCATCGACTTGATCAGGGCCGAGGCGACGTCGTAGTGCTGGTCCCCGGCCCGGTCGTAACGCACCGCCGCATGCGCCACGGCGCGTTCGGTGTCGGCGAGCGTGATCGGCACCGGGGTCGCTGAGTCGCCGCCGATGGGTATGCCGTCGAGCGCCACTCCCGCCGCCGCCTCCAGCGCGGTCAGGGCCCGGCGGGCATCCCCGCCGCTCAGGCGGACGAGGTGGTCGCGGGCCTCGTCGGTGAGGGCGAACTCCCCGTCGAGGCCGCGCTCGTCGACACACGCCGTCGTCAAAACCGCGGCGAGGTCGTCGTCGGCAAGCGGCTGCAACGTGACGAGCATCGAGCGCGACAACAGCGGGGCG
>Ga0116175_1000136_pt1 | contig 58622 bp, 50 predicted proteins | sample AD_UKC125_MetaG_FD_89802 | JGI IMG/M metagenome (GOLD analysis project Ga0116175, IMG submission 89802) | Active sludge microbial communities of municipal wastewater-treating anaerobic digesters from USA - AD_UKC125_MetaG | ecosystem: Engineered > Bioreactor > Anaerobic > Digestate | place: USA... | reverse complement strand
CCGTCCCATCAACACCGGCACTGACCACCCGCGACCCATCCGGCGCCCACGCCACCGCCAACACCGAGCCGGTGTGCCCACCCCACCGGCCCACACACTCCCCCGTGGCCACCTCCCACACCCGCACCGTCCCATCAGCACCGGCACTGACCACCCGCGACCCATCCGGCGCCCACGCCACGCCCCGCCAGGCGTTGCTCCTCGGCAACCCCGTCCAGACCAGTCGCTCCGGTGAGTTCGACGCGATCCGTGCCGACCGGACCCCGATCGGCAGCCGGGCCGGCTCCACGACGCCGACCAGGACCGGAGGCTTTCCGACGGTCACGGACAAATCGGCACCCGTGAGGTCCGAACGGACAAAGGCCGCGCTCGTGAAATCTGCCCCTGCGCACTCGAGGTTCACAAGCCGGCTGTCCGAGAAGGTGGCCTGCGCTGCGCGGGCCCGGTCGAGCTCGGCCCCGGTGAGGTCGACATGCCGGAACGCCGCCGACCGCAAGTTCGCATCCCGCAGGTGAGCGCCCCGCAAGTCCAGCGGGGAACCGGCCGCGGGACCGCAGACGAGCACCTCGGACAGATCCGCGTGCCGCAGGTCCATGCGGGCCAAGGATGGTGTGGGCCACCCGCCATTGGCCGCGGCCACGGCATACTGCAGAATCACCCGCGAGACGCGGCCGCCACGCTCCCGGCCCCACGAGGTGAGCCGTGCGAGCAACTCGGAGCCGCCTCGTTCGGCGAGGAGTTGCCCAAGGAACCCCAGCGTCTCGGGCGAAGGGACCTCGATGTCCCACGCACCCGGGTCGTCCGCCTTGATGGCCGCGAACAGGTGGCATGCATGGAAGTACTCCCTCAGGGAGGTGTGCGCGAAGCGGAAGCCGCTGCCCTCCGAGCCGTCGATCCGAGCCAGGAAGGTCGCCGTGCGCAGATCCTCTTCGAGTTGGTCCGGGTGCAATCGCGCATAGCGGCGCGCCAGGCGTGGCGACGTTTCCAGCCACTCGTGCATCCAGTCCTCGAGCGCCGTGACGTCGAGGAGCCCGGCGCCGGCGCCGTGCAGGTGGGCGGCGAGGTGCTCGGCGAGGTCGATCTTGTCGTCCGGGCGTAGGTGGTGCTTCCCGGCGTCGCGCTCCAACCAGCGCGTCACCATCCGCCGATAGAGGGTCACCCCATAGACCGGCCGCCCGGCCGCCCGATCCGCCTCGATCTCGGGCAGGAACTGGCTGACCAACTGCAGGGTATACGGGCGGTGGGTCAGGTCGGTGAGGTCGTGGACGCTGCGGAGCATCTCGAGAACTTCCTCCGGCCTACTGCCCGGGACCGCTGCGGCTAGATAGGCCACGATCTGAGCCTCGGTCAGCGGCATAAGGACGAGGGATCGATAGGCATCCTCCCGGAGATTGCCCCGCTCCTGACCAACGAAGTGGTTCGATTGCTCGCGCAGCGTGCGGAAGTAGTGCGTGCGACACGTGACGAGCACCCGCGCCCTGCCGGTCAGGGCGCGCTGCTCCTCGACGGTCGCGAGCAGCGTGCGCGTCAACGTCTGCCCGTCTCCGGCGTCGAGTTTGACGAGCAGCTCGTCGAGGCCGTCGAAGATCACGACGACACTGGACTTGAGCCACCCCAGCACGCTCGCCCAGGTGTATGCCGCCGGGTCCTCGTCGGCGGCCCAGCCGCGCTTCATACATTCCTCGACGACCTGGGCGAGGGTAGGGACACCCTTGTCCAGGCCGGTCACCGAGCGGAGGTCGAAGTAGAGCACGGCGGGCCGAGCGGGATCGTCCTCGCGTTTGGACTCTAGCTCGCGGGCCAATCGCTGAGCCGTCACCGTCTTGCCCATCCCGTATTCCCCGAGGAGCGCGAACACGGGAGGGCCATCGGGCGCTTCGACCCAGTCGTGGAGCGCCGTCATCACGTCGACGCCGTCGCCAGCGGCGGGCCCACGACCCTGACTCACATCGTCCTTGTCCATAGTCGACGGCATCCCTAGGGGGTCACTGATGAGCACGGCTGGGTCGATGGTTTCCAGGTCCTTCATGCGCATCCGGCGCACCGAGGGCGCACCTGGGGGTGTCCGCCGATCGCCGCCGGACGGCATACGCGACCATTGGCCGCGGTCGACAGGGGGGCACTCACGCAGAATCTCCGCGACCACCGCAACGGCATTGTCGGCGGCATCGCGTTGGTCTCGGTCCTTGGTGGCGCTGCCTTTGTGACCGTCCGCCCAGTCGCAGATCCCCTTGACCACGACCCAGTCGACCTTGGCGTCGTCGGCCGCTAGCGCGAGCCCGACCCCCTCCATCTCACCTCCGACGACCTTGTGGGGGACGAGGCGAATGAGACTGTCGCGATAGTCCTGGTCATCGACCAACTTGTTCCCGCTGAGCAGCACGCCCGGTCGAACCGTGGGCCATTGGGTGCCCGCGTGACACTGCTGCTGGTCGCAGGTGAGGACTCGCTGGACGAGCCACTCGGATGCGGGACGGGGTATGCCGCGCAACGCCAGGTCACCGCCGGGGTTAACTCGTGCGAACTCGTAGCCCTGGACCGCCTCGCTGACGAGGACATCGCCGATGTCCTGGTTCTCCTTATCGACCCCGAAGGCAATGCCGACACCGATAACGGCCGCCGGCTGCCAGGCAGCGATCGCCTTGCTGGTTGATAGTTGGGAGTAGTCCTCGCCCTGACGACTGACCAGATGGACCAGACGCCATCCGTTGTGAACGCCCAACAGCGAAAAGGAGCGCCCACCGCGCTGTTCGGTGATCGGCTGGGCCTCGCGGCCGAAGCGACCCAGCACGGCCGCTGTCTCGTGCTCGTTGTACGTGATGAGCACGACCACGGGCTCGTTCGGATCCGTGCCCCGGCTGTCGACAAGCCGATCCGCCGGGATCGAATCCAATTCGGTCGTCCTAGCGGCAGGAGGCGCCGAGACGGGGCCCTCGAACCACACGAAGCGCTTCGTGGGACCACCGCTCTTGGCGATCGTGACCCGGATTCGCAGCGGGTTTCCCCTGCTCTCGGCGAGTTCGTTGAGTTGGGTCGTGAGCCGGTTGAGGCTCTTGTTTGCACTCGAGGTAGAAGTGAACGGGAAGAGGGCCTCATGGACCTGCGCAACCACTGCCCTTCCGGTGTCAGGATCGAGCAGAGCGAGGATGCGGTCCACATGCCCGGCCAGCGGGTCCTTGAGTTGGAGGCGCTTGACCGATTGCCTGGCGAAGTAGGGAGAGAGCCCGCGGTCGTCGCTCATGACCCTGACGCTACTCCTCGTGGAAGCCCATGTGTCGTTAAGGTCTGATAGAAGTCTGAAACATCGCCGTTTCGTTTCCGGCGGGCCCTTCAGCGGCCCGTTGATGCGCGCGGAGTTTCGCCGGCAGACGGCGAAGACGGCGACTCAGGGGTAACCCGCTCACCGGATCACGTGGGGGCTTCGGGACGCCGCTGGGTGGGCGGAGTGAGCGCATGCCGGGACTCGGGCGGGTTCGGCGCGAAGAGGGGAAGTGCCGTTCATGGCTCCGCGGCACTCGGAATCAATCGGAAAACGCGAGCGTGACATCTCAGCCATCGTGCACGGAAACCGCGAATGAGCAGCGGATTCATTCTTGTGGAGCCGATGACGGGAATCGAACCCGCGTGTCCAGCTTGGGAAGCTGGCGCTCTACCATTGAGCTACATCGGCGCGGCCCGCGCGGGCGATTCCGCCAGGCAGCCCCCGCAGTCTAACCCAGTCCCGCGCCACTCCACGTCAGCGGCCAGACACCGGCGGCAGCCCCGCGGCCACTCTCCGCAGCCTCACCCCTCGGTGGCTGCTTCCCCGTCGACAGACTCAGCGAGCGCGCCCTCGTCGCTTCGCAGCGGCAGATCGACGGGGCGCGCCCACCGGACCCCCGGCAACCGCGCAAAGTCGTTGTCCCAGGAGACGACCGTCGCACGGTGTTCGCGCGCGATCGCCCCGAGGACGGCGTCGTTGACGAGGTTGCCGCCGGTGCCGACCTCCTCGAGAATCTCGGTCATGAGGTCGAGGTGGCGCGGACCGGGGTGGAGCAGGACGGAGAAGTCGGTGGCGAGCCAGGCCCGGACCGAACCCAACGCTTGAGATACGGTCAGCGGCCGCGGCAGGACGCCTGGTTTCGTCGTCAACCGCACGTATGCCGTGAGCACCAGTGTCGTGAAGCCGACCCGATCGCCTCCGCTCAGGGCGCCGTCCAGCCAGTCCCTCGAGGCGTCGTGATGACGACTGTCGGCGTTGACGGCATACAACAAGACGTTGGCGTCCACCAGCTTCATTGACCGCGCTCCATGCGCCGGAGGAGCTCCTCGTCTTCGAGGTCACCCGCCAGTTGCAGGGCACGATCCAGCGAGACCAAGGGGACACCGAGGTGGTGAGTTTGGGTGCGGAACCTGGCGGCCCGAGGACGGGACTGAGCGCCGGCCCGCACGGCATCGTTGAGGGCCTGCTTGAACCCCACCCCCCGCTCGGCCATCAGGCGCCGCACGGCGGCCTCGACATCGGGGTCCAAGGTCACCGTCGTGCGCATTCCTCCATCATGGCATCAATGTCATTGATAGCACAGCATCACACCGCCGGGCACAGCGTCCAGCGAGCGGACGGCATACCAGACCGGTGGCGGGCTACCCTGGCGAACGTGCTGCTCTCCGACCGCGACATCCGAGCCGAAATCGATGCCGGGCGGGTCGTGCTCGACCCGTGGGAGCCGACCATGGTCCAACCGAGCAGCGTCGACGTGCGCCTCGACAAGTTCTTCCGGCTCTTCGACAACCACAAGTACCCCGTCATCGACCCCGCCCAGGACCAGCCCGACCTCACCCGCCTGGTCGAGGTCGAGGACGGCGAGGGGTTCGTGCTGCACCCCGGCGAGTTCGTCCTCGGCTCGACCCTGGAGGCGGTCACGCTCCCCGACGACCTCGCGGCCCGCGTCGAAGGCAAGTCCAGCCTGGGCCGGCTCGGGCTGCTCACACACGCGACGGCGGGGTTCGTCGACCCGGGGTTCAGCGGGCACGTCACCCTCGAACTGTCCAACGTCGCCACCCTCCCGATCCGGCTCTGGCCGGGGATGAAGATCGGGCAGTTGTGCTTCATCCGCCTCTCCAGCCCTGCCGAGAACCCTTACGGCTCAGCGGCATACGGGTCCCACTATCAAGGCCAGCGGGGGCCGACGGCCAGCCGCAGTCACCAGAACTTCCACCGGACCCCGGTGTGAGGGCGGCGTGAACCCGCCCGAGGCGGTCGAGGTCCACATCAGCGCCCCCGACGCCGCCCTCGCCGAGACCATCGCGCGGGCTCTGGTCGCCGACCGCCTCGCCGCCTGCGTCCAGATCGTCCCCGACCTCACGAGCATCTACCGCTGGGAGGGCGCCGTCGAGACCGCGACCGAGGTGCTGCTGCTCGCGAAGTCGAGCACACGGCATACGGACCGGTTGTTCGACCGCGTCCGGGACCTCCACCCGTACGCCGTGCCCGAAATCCTCGCCATCCCCGTGGTCGCCATCGACCCCCCGTATGCCGCCTGGCTGGCCGCCGAACTCGCCTGAGCCCCCGCTGCGCGCCTAGCCACGCAGCGGGGACGCAGAGGACTCAGAGGAGTTCGAGGATGGTGGCGTTGGCCATGCCGCCGCCCTCGCACATCGACTGCAGGCCATAGCGGATGCCGTGATCGCGCATGTGATGGACCATCGTCGTCATCAGCCGCGCGCCCGACCCGCCGAGCGGATGCCCGAGGGCGATGGCGCCGCCGTTGACGTTGAACCGCTCGGGGTCGGCGCCCAGGGTTCGCAACCAGGCCAGCGACACCGAGGCGAAGGCTTCGTTGATCTCGAAGACGCCGATGTCGTCGAGGGTGAGCCCGGAGCGCCGCAGGGCCAGCTGAGTCGCGGGGATCGGCCCCTCGAGCATGGTGATCGGGTCGGCGCCGATGACGACGGCGGTGTGGACGCGGGCCATCGGCGTCCACCCGTGGGCCGCGGCAATCTCGCTCGTCGTGAGAAGCAGGGCCGCGGCCCCGTCACTGATCTGGGAAGCGTTGCCCGCCGAGACCACGCCGTCGGCCTGGAACGGTGTCGGCAGGGTCGCGAGTTTCTCCACCGTGCCGCCGCGGCGGACCCCCTGGTCGGTGTCGAACACCACGCTCGCCCCGGTCTCGTCGCGCACCTCCATCGGCTCGATCTGGCCGACGAACCGGCCCTCGTCGATGGCCCGCGCCGCCTTGGCATGCGACTCCAGGGCATGCTCGTCGAGGTCGGTGCGGCTCAGGCCGTACTTGACGGCGATCATCTCGGCGCCGACGCCCTGGTCGAAGAAGTGGTGGTCGTAGCGTTCCCCGACCATCGGGCCATAGGGCGCGCCATAGGTCCCGCCGAGCCACGTCGACCCCAGCGGCACCCGGCTCATCGACTCCACCCCACCGGCGACCGCAATGTCGTAGTGCCCGGCGACGATCCCTGCTGCGGCGAAGTGGACCGCCTGCTGGGAGGACCCGCACTGCCGGTCGATGGTGACCCCGGGGATGGCTTCGGGCCACCCGGCGGCGAGCACGGCATACCGGCCAATGCACGCGGCCTGCTCCCCCACCTGCGAGACGCACCCCCAAATGACGTCGTCCACCTCGGCGGGATCGAGGCCCGCGCGCCGGGCCAAGGCCTGCAACACCAGCCCCGAGAGGTCCGTGGGGTGAATCCCCGAGAGGGCCCCGCCGCGCTTCCCGATGGGGGTCCGGACGGCTTCGACAATGACGGCGTCGCGCATGATCTCTCCTTGGTGTTCGCTCCCCCACCGTATGCCGCCCCACCCCCATCCGCCCGCCGGGGTACTCCCAAGCCGGTCCCCGAGCGGCCTGGCATCGGCGGGAGCGATGCAGTTCACTGAGGCTCGGCGTTGGCTGCGACTGGCTCCCCGGCCCGACCCAAGGAGTGTGGCACAAGTGGTACCAATAATGGTACCGTCAGAGGGTGGCCAGCATCGAGCGGATACTCGCAGCGATGCGCGCCCACCCCGTCAACGTGAGGTATGCCGACCTGGCGAAGGTCTGCGAGCACTATTTCGGACCTCCCCGCACCACCCGCGGGTCACACGCTGTGTACAAGACGCCGTGGCCCGGTGACCCACGTGTCAACATCCAAAACGTCAACGGCAGAGCCAAGGCGTACCAGGTGCGGCAAGTCCTCGCCGCGATCGACAAGAAGGAGGCCGGCACATGAGCACCGAGCGCGTTGACATCGCCCACTACACCTACCGCGTGGCCTGGTCACCGGAGGACATGGAGTTCGTCGGCACCTGCGTCGAGTTTCCGTCGCTGTCATGGCTGTCCACCACTCAGGACGAGACGCTCAGCGGCATCCGCGACCTCGTGCGGGACGTCGTGGGTGATTTGGAGGCCAGCGGCGAGCCGATCCCGGAGCCGCTGTCGTCGCGCACCTACTCCGGCAAGTTCAACCTGCGCGTGGGTCAACAGCTGCATCGCAAGCTCGCCATGGCCGCCGCCGAGGAACGCCTCAGTCTCAACCAATACGTCGTTCGCCAGTTGAGCAACGCCTCCTGACTGAGCGCCGCGCGCAGGAGGATGCTGCGCGTCGTCCGCCGGGGGAGGCCGGTTCGCCCCGCGGCAGGGGCGGCGGGTTGCCACCACGCGGCGGCGCCTCCCCGGCTCCGGCGGGGCCAGCCGTTAGGTTGGGGCACGGAGTTTCCTGCGTAAGGGGTCCCAATGATCCGCTTCGACGGCGTGTCCAAGGTCTACCCCGGGGGTGCGGTCGCGGTCGACAACCTCGGGCTCACCATTCCGACCGGGCAGATTACCGTGCTCGTCGGCCCGTCGGGATGCGGCAAGACGACCTCACTGCGGATGATCAACCGGATGGTCAAGCCGACGTCGGGCACGATCACCGTGGACGGACAGGACATCGCGCGCATCCGCGCCTCGAAACTGCGCCGCGGCATGGGTTACGTCCTCCAGGACGCCGGCCTCTTCCCCCACCGCACCGTCTTGGACAACATCGGCACCGTGCCCCGCCTCCTCGGCTGGAAACGCGCCCGCATCCAGGAGCGCGCCCGCGAACTCCTCGAGCGCGTCGGCCTCGAAGATGACCTGGCCGACCGCTACCCCAACCAACTCTCCGGCGGGCAGCGGCAACGGGTCGGTGTCGCCCGGGCCCTGGCCGCCGACCCGCCCGTGCTCCTCATGGACGAACCCTTCTCCGCGGTCGACCCCGTCGTGCGCGACCAACTCCAGAGCGACCTGCTCGCCCTCCAAGCCGACCTGTCCAAGACGATCGTCCTCGTCACCCACGACATCGACGAGGCGCTGCGCCTTGGCGACCAGGTTGCGGTCCTGCGGCGCGGCGGCCACCTGGCCCAGGTCGGCAGCCCCGCCGAGTTGCTCGCGCACCCCGCCGACGACTTCGTCGCCGATTTCCTCGGCCGCGACCGCGGCTACCGTTCCCTCGCCTTTGCCGGTATGCCGCGCCTCACCTTGCACGCCGAACGCACCGTCACGCTCGGCGAGCCGCTCCCCGCAGGCGGGCCGCCGTGGGTGCTCGTCCTTGACGCTGGCCGGCCACAAGGCTGGGTGCGAACGGAAGAAGTGCATCGCCCGGGGCGCAGAGTCCTTGTCGACGACCTTGAACGCGGCGGCAACGTCGCCCGTCTCGACTCCACGCCACGGGAGGTCCTCGACGCGGCACTGTCCTCTCCGGCCGGCCGGGGCGTCATCATCGACGACCAGGGCGAGTTCGTCGGGACCGTCGTCGCCAGCGAACTCCTCGCCCTTCTCGAACTGGAGCGAGGCCAGCGATGACCTGGTTCCTCGACCACTGGGACGAGGTCATCACCCTGGCCCGTCAGCACGCCGTCCTCGCCGCCCTCCCCCTCGCCGTCGGCTTCCTCCTCGCCCTCCCCCTGGGCTGGGCCGCGCGCCGGTGGCGGACGGCATACCCCATCCTCGTGACGGCCTCGGGACTGCTCTACACAATCCCGTCGCTTGCCCTCTTCGTGCTGCTGCCGCTGGTCCTTGGCACCCGCATCCTCGACCCGCTCAACGTCGTCGTCGCCATGACGATCTACACGGTGGCGCTGCTCGTGCGGACCGTGGCCGATGCTCTCGGGGCGGTGCCGGAGGGGGTGCGGTCGGCGGCGGTCGCTCTCGGATATCGCGCCCCCCGGCGGTTCATGACCGTCGAGTTGCCGCTCGCGGTGCCCGTGCTCGTCGCCGGCCTGCGGGTGGCCGCGGTGAGCAACGTGAGCATCGTCAGCGTCGCCTCCCTCATCGGGGTGACCCAACTCGGCGATCTGCTCACCGACGGCTACAACCGGGCCATCGGCGGCGAACTCATCACCGGCATCCTCGCCTGCCTCGTGTTGGCGCTGCTCTTCGACGTCACCTTGCAGGGGCTCGGGCGACTGCTCACCCCATGGGTGCGTGTCGAACAGGCGCGCGGCCGCCCGGTCACGAAGGGGGCGGCGGCGTGATTGAGCGGATTTGGGCGTGGTTGATCGCGTCGTCGTCGTGGGTCGGGCCGGACGGGATCGGGGCCCGGCTCGGGGAGCACGTGCTGTTCAGCGTCGTCGTGGTCGCCGCGGCCATCGTCGTGGGCGTGCCGCTGGGGTTGTGGATCGGCCACCTGGGCCGGGGCCGCTGGCTGATCGCGGCCGCCAACGCCGCCCGGGCCGTGCCCACCTTGGGCTTGCTGTTCGCGCTCGCGCTGTGGGTGGGACCCCACATTCCGGGACGGTGGGCGTTCGTCGTGCCCAGTCTCGTCGCGCTGCTGCTGCTCGCCATTCCGCCGGTCTTGGCCGGGACGTATGCCGGGGTCGAGGCCATCGATCCGGCCGTGCGGGACGCTGCCCGCGCCATGGGCATGTCCCCGCTGCGGGTGATCCGGCAGGTGGAACTGCCCAACGCGATGCCGCTCGTGCTGTCCGGAGTGCGCTCCGCGATGCTCCAGGTGGTCGCGACGGCGACGATCGCGGCATACGTGGGGTTGGGTGGGCTGGGCCGGTTCCTCGTCGACGGGTTGGCCTCGGGCAATTACCCGATGACGGCCGGGGGCGCGATCCTGGTGGCAGCGTTGGCGCTGGTCATCGACGCGGTCCTGGCGTTGGCGCAGCGCCTCCTCGTGCCCGCCGGGTTGCGGGAGGGAGGCCGGGAGCGGATCGCGAGCGGGCGGCATACCGGAAACCCGGCGACTGCGGGAGACCCCACTGTGAGCCCGGCCCGGTAACGTCGTTGGTCCGGCAACGTCAAGGGAGTGGTCATGAGTCGCAGAGTCCCCCGCCGTATCGTTCTCGCCGCCGTCGTTGGCGCGTCGCTGGGATTGGCCGCCTGCTCGGGCGGCGGTGACCCGCTCGCCAGCGGGAGCACGTCGGGGGGCGGCGGCGCGATCGTCGTGGGCTCCGCGGACTTCTCCGAATCCGTCGTGCTCGCCGAGATCTATGCCGGGGCACTGCGCGCCAAGGGGGTGTCGGCCTCCACGAAGACCAACATCGGCTCCCGCGAGGTCTATTTGCGGGCATTGCAGGATGGTTCGGTGCAGGTCGTGCCCGAATACACCGGGGCGCTCGCCCTCTACTACGACCCCAAGTTCGCCGAAACCGACCCCGACAAGGTGTATGCCGCGTTGCCCGGTCTGCTGCCCAAGACCCTCACGGTGCTGTCCAAGTCGGCAGCCGAGGACAAGGATTCGATCGTCGTCACCTCGGCGACTGCGGCGTCCTTGGGGGCTGCGACGCTGTCCCAGGTCGGTTCCAAAGCGGGGGGACTCGTGCTTGGCGCACCGCCGGAGTTCAAGTCCCGTGCGCAGGGCATACCGGGGCTGGCCTCGACGTACGGCATCACGTTCAAGGACTTCGTGCCACTCAAGGGGCAGGCATTGGTGCAGGCCCTGGTCAACGGCCAGGTGCAGGCGGCCAACGTGTTCACGACCGACCCGGCGATTGCGGTCAACGGGTTCGTCACGATCACCGATGACAAGCACCTGTTCGGGTCCCAGAACGTCGTGCCGCTCGTGGCCGGCGATCGGGCCGATCAGATGCGGTCTGCTCTCGACGCGGTGTCGGCGAAGCTGACGACCGAGGGGTTGACCGCTCTGCTCAAGTCCACGGACGTGGACAAGAAGGACCCCAAGGCGGTCGCAGCCGAGTGGCTCAAGGCCCAGGGCTTGGGCTGACGGGCTGGCTGCACGACAGCGAAGAGCACAGCCTGGCGCGAAATGCGTGAAGGGTCTTGCGAGTGACCTCGCAAGACCCTTCACGGCCGGGCGTCATGCTCGGTGACGCCGCGGGCGGCTACGGATCAGTCCCAGGGGTCGGGGGTGTCGAGCAGCTCCTGAGCGTTCGCCGGCATCCCCGAGGCAGGCGCTGGCGCAGCCGGGGCCGGCTCCGCTGCGGGCGCCGGGGCGGCGGGTTCTGGTGCAGCCGCGGGAGCCGCCGGGGCCGGGGCGACGGGTTCCGGTGCAGCCGGGGCCGCGGCGACCGGTTCCGGTGCAGCAACGGGAGCGGCCGGGGCGCTCGCCGCGGGCTCGTCCCAGGGGTCGGGCTCGTCCCAGGGGTCCGGTGACGACGCCACCGGTGCCGCCGCAGGGGCAGCGTCGACCGGGGCGGCGGGTGCCGGAGCAGCCGGTGCTGCCGCAGCCGCTGGGGCCGCGGGCGCTGCGCTGGCCGGCGCGTCATCCCACGGGTCGGGCTCATCCCAGGGGTCTGCCGCTGGGGCAGCGGCGGGTGCCGGAGCAGCCGGTGCCGCAGCCGGGGCGGCCGCAGCGGGAGCGGCGCTCGGCGCTCCGTCATCCCACGGATCCGGTTCATCCCACGGGTCAGCAGCAGGCGCCGCCGCGGCAGCCGGGGCCGGTGCCGCAGGCGCGTCATCCCATGGGTCTGCCGTGGCTGCGGCAGGAGCCGGTGCCGCAGGGCCGTCATCCCACGGGTCCGCCTCGGCGGCGGGCGCTGCAACTGGGGCAGCCGGGCCGTCATCCCACGGATCCGCCTCAGCCGCGGGCGCGGCCGGCGCAGGGGCAGCGGGGCCGTCATCCCACGGGTCCGCTTCGGCGGCCACTGCAGCCGTTCCCACCGCGGCAGCAGCCGTCGCAGCGGCTACCGCCGGGGCACTCGCGGGCGCGGCCGGAGCGGCAGGCGCAGGTGCAGCCGCAGCGGCAGGCGCCGCGGACGGCATACCGGCCGCTGGCGACTCGACCGCAGCGGGAGCCGCCTCGCCGCGGCGCACCGCAGCCAGGAGCATTTGGGCGACGTCGACGACCTCGATGGACTCACCGACGCCCTCGGCCTGCTTGGCGGTCAGGCCGTCGGAAATCATGACCCGGCAGAACGGGCAGCCGACGGCGATGCGCTCGGCACCGGTGGCGATGGCCTCCTCGGTCCGGTTCATGTTGATCCGGGTGCCGAGCTTCTCTTCCATCCACATCCGCGCGCCGCCGGCGCCGCAGCAGAACGACTTCTCGCCGTGGCGCGGCATCTCGCGCAACTCGACCCCGGGGAGGGCGCCGAGCAACTCGCGCGGCGGGGCGTAGACGTGGTTGTGCCGGCCCAGGTAGCACGGGTCGTGGTAGGTCACCGACGGCGCGGTGGACGCGGCGTTCTTGGCCGTCGACATGCCGGGCACGTCGGCCGGGCGGGAGACCGGGACGAGCCGCTTGTCGCGGACCAGCCGGTTGAGCAACTGGGTGTGGTGGACGACCTCGAAGTTGGCGCCCAACTGCGCGTATTCGTTCTTGATCGTGTTGAAACAGTGCGCGCAGGTGACGACGACCTTGGTCACCCCGAACTCACCGAAGGTCTCGATGTTCTGCTGGGCGAGGGTTTGGAAGAGCACCTCGTTGCCCGCGCGACGCGCCGAGTCACCGGTGCAGGTCTCGCCGTTGCCGAGGACCGCGAAGGACACCCCGGCGGTGTCGAGGAGTTCGGCGACGGCGCGGGTGGTCTTCTTCGCGCGGTCCTCGTAGGCACCGGCGCAGCCGACCCAGAAGAGCCAATCGACATCGGAGGCCTTTTCGACATCCTGGCCGAGCACCTTGACCGGGAAGGGCAGGTCCTTGGCCCAGTCGAGGCGGGCCCGGGCGCCCATGCCCCACGGGTTGCCCTTGCCCTCGAGGTTCTTGAACAACCCACCCAACTCGGACGGGAACGCCGACTCGATGAGGGTCTGGTAGCGACGCATGTCGACGACGTGGTCGACGTGCTCGATGTCCACGGGGCACTGCTCGACGCACGCGCCACAGGTCGTGCACGACCAGAGGACGTCGTAGTCGATGACGCTCCCGCCGTCACCCGAACCCAAGGGGTGGTATGCCGAGAGCGGGTCGTCCGCGGCATACCCGGTCTCACCCACGAGCGGAACGTCGGCCCAGGTGATGGCCTCCGCGGTGCCCTCGCCGGTGTTGTGCGGGTGGATGGCGATCTCGGCCATGGCCTTGTCGGTGTCGCCGTCGTTGGCGGCGAGCGCGCGCACGAAAGGAGCCTTGGCGTTGGAGTGCGCCCGCAGCGTCATCATGAGCAACTTGGGCGAGAGCGGCTTGTCGGTGTTCCACGCGGGGCACTGGCTCTGGCAACGGCCACATTCGGTGCAGGTGGAGAAGTCGAGCAGGTCCTTCCAGGTGAAGTCCTCGATCTTGCCGACGCCGAGGATGGGTTCGGGGGCGTCCTCGTCCTCGGCGGCCGCTTCCATGGCCTCGAGGGTGAACGGCTGGTCGTTGATCGTCATCGGCTTGAGGGCGCCGAGGGCGGTGCGGCCGGAGGCTTCGCGCTTGAGCCAGATGTTGGGGAAGGCGAGGAACCGGTGCCAAGCCACACCCATCGTCGGCTGCAGCGAGATGGTGATCATCCAGGCGAACGACACGAGGATCTTGAAGGTGGCGACGACGTACACCCAGTTGGCCAAACCCGGCAGGGTGAAGCCGCTGAACACCCCAGCGGCCCAGCCGGTCAGCGGGAAGTGCAGGGCCAGCGACCCCTCATCGGACGCCAAACCCTGCGCGACCAACTTCTCCACCATGGCGGCTTCGAGGACGCGCAGGGTGAAGATGGCCAGACAGACGGCAAAGATCGTGAACTCGACGTAGTAGGCCTGCCACCAGGTCGAACCGAAGAACCGCGAGCGCCGTCCTTCGTGCCCGTCGGCCGGGGTCGGCTTGTTGCGCTGGCGCACGATGATGAGGACGACGATGCCGATCAGGCCGGTGACGGCGAAGAACTCGATGAGCCACTCGAAGGGCGGGAAGTGTCCGACGAGTGGGAGCCGGTAGTTGGGCTGGACGAGTTGGAAGAACGCGTTGACGAGCGTGGCGAACAGCACGAAGAACGACAACGCCGTGAACCAGTGGGCGGCGGCCACGACCTTGAGCCGCGACATCCGCGTGTGCCCGAAGAACTCCTTGAGCAGCGTCCAGGTCCGCGCCCCCGGCGACCCGTGACGGGTGTGATCGGGGCGTCCGAGCCGCCAGAGTTTGGCGAATCGCATGATCTGCCGCGCGAGCAGCGCCCACCCGATGAGCGGGATGACGAAGCAGAGGACGACCGCGATGACCTGCAATGGCCCGAGCCCGCCGAAGCCGTCATACGGCTGCGGGAGGATGCCGTTGGGGACGGGAGGGGGCGGGGCGAACACGCGCTCGACGGACATGCTCGGGAGTCTAGTGAGGGGTCACGCCGCCGCCCGCCAACCTGTGACCGCCCCCACCCGCCGACCCGTCTGGCGCCCCCTTCATTGCCGGTATGCCGCCCGCTCACCGGCCCGTATGCCGCCCGCGCGCCACCCCCGAGGTCGCTTGTGTCAGAAGAGCCCCAGCCGGTCACGCAGGACGGTTGCCGCGCCGATGATCTCCCCGGCGTAACGAACCGCCGCGGCTGCCCGCTGGTGGCGCCATCGTCGAAGCGCGTGTCAGGGGAGCGGCATACGGCACCATCGGCATGCACCACGCCTGTGCCGAGCACGACCTGCGTGCCAAGGGAGCGGCATACGGCACCCTCGACACGCACCCGGAGCGGCTCACGAAGGGAGCCGTCCGCCATTGGCCCCGCACGGGGAGTCTCATGCGGCCTACCGTGCAGTAGGTGTTGTGATCACCACGCTTACTGCACGGTAGGAAGCAGCGCGCAAGCGACCGGTGGGACCTCCGGGCGACCCGTGGCATCGACAGGCATCCGCGGCACCGCCGTGCCCCCGCCGCACCGCCGTGCCCCCGCCGCACCGCCGTGCCCCCGCGGCGCCGCCGTGCCCCCGCGACATCGCCGGGTCGCCCGCGGCCTCGCCGGGCCTCCGCCGCTCAGAACGACCGGCCTACCACGGCGCCCTGGCGCTCCGGCTCGACTGACTCCGGTTCGGCGAGCAGCACCGTGAGTCGCTGGCGGGCCCGCTGGAGCCGCTTGCGGACCGCGGCAGCGCGCAGACCGACGACCAACCCCACCTGCTCGGCGGTCAGCCCGTCCCAGTAGGTGAGCGTCACGATCTCCCGGTCGGTCGCGCCGAGATGCGCCAGAGCCTCGCGGACCCGCTCGCCCGGGCCGTCGTGGTCGGTCCTGGAACCTACCCCGTATGCCGCGGGCGGCCCCGCGCTGCCACCTCGCGGTGGCGCGGTGGCGAGTTCGTCCCGCAGGCGCTGCGTCGCCGCCAGCCGCCGGAACTGACCTCGGCGATAGTTGGCCAGTTCGCCGCGCGCGACCGCGATCAGCCAGGGCAACGCTTCCTCGTCTCGGTCGGGTGCCTGGTGGATCTTGCGCCACACCGTCGTCAGGGTGAGTTGCCAGATGTCGGCCGCATCCTCGCGGGGGTTGACGCGGCGGACCAGATAGGCGAGGACCGGGGCCGCGTGGGTGCGGGCCAGGTGTTCCAGGCGCGCCTCGTCCGGAGTCACCGGCAGACCCCTTCCGGCGTGGTCGCGCCGACGACGTTGGCGTCGATGAAGGCCTGGACCCCCGCGAACTCGCCGCGAGCGGCCGCATCGCGCCACGGCACCCAAGCCCGGTCACCCAAGACACCCAGGGCCTCTTGGGCGTCGAACATGTCCGCGACCCCTTGCAGGTTCTCGCGCACCGCGGCGTCGTTGCCGTCCCGGTGGGCCTGCAGGGCGCGGCAGGCATAGACGCTTTGGGCGACGAACAAGGGCTGGGAGAGCAGTCCGGTGCGCTGCATGACCGCCCCCGGCGATGGGCACGAGGACGCGTTCGTGCTGGCCATCCGGGTGACCACGAAGGTGCGGATCTGCGGCCACGTCAGCCCGGCCGGGGGTGCGCTGTTTGGCACGGGCAAGGTGGCGTAGTAGGCGGGGAAGTCGCTGGCGCAGACGTCGATGAACTCACTCGTGTCGTTCTCCGTCTGGCCCGGCGCCCCGAACAGCCCGGTCTGAGCCAGGAATCCGGCGGCCCAGGCACCGGTCGGCACGACGACCGCCGCAGATAGCGCCAGGGCGACCAGCCGCGTGCGACGGCGAGCCCGCCGACGTCGCAGGGACGCACCTCGATCCGCGGCCACCACGGCAGCGGCGATCTGCGCCGACGCCTCAGCCGCCCACGAGGCATCGACGTCGGCCACACCAGGAGGCGAGTCGGCGGCATACGCATCCGGTGGGAGCGAGTCGACGGGGTGCGTGTCAGTCCCGAGTGAGCGGGCGGCATACGTCGGCGGCGACAGCGGATCGGCGGCGGACAACTGCGAGGTGAGGCGATCGGTCATGGCGTCCTCCGAGGGTGAGGTGGGGTCACCCGGGATACGTCCGCTCACCATCGCAGTGTGACGGCCCGTGGGCGGCAAACGGTGGCGACGTGGCTGTCGCTGCGCACCGAGGGAGCGAGACTTGCCGTCGCGTATGCCGCGCAACGGCGAGTCTCGCTCCCTCGAGGGACCGCGCGGGGCTCGACGCTCGCCCGCGCCGTGACGATCCCCTGCGCTGAGACGGATTTGGCGGCATACATAACGTGGTGTTGGAATTGGGATAAGCACACCACCGGAGTCGACGCGCTCGACCTCCCACGCCGCCCGAAACGGAGCCTCCGCATGCCCATCTACGACGACGTCACCGCCCTGGTCGGCAACACGCCCCTCGTGCGCATCAACCGCATCATCGGCCCCGCCACCGGCGCGGCGGACAACGTGACGGTCGCGGCGAAGCTGGAGTTCTACAACCCCGCGAACTCGGTCAAGGACCGCATCGGGGTCGCTATCGTCGACGCCGCGGAGGCCAGCGGCGAACTCACGCCCGGCGGCACGATCGTCGAGGCAACCTCGGGCAACACCGGCATCGCGCTGGCCATGGTCGGCGCGGCCCGCGGCTACCAGATCGTCCTCGCCATGCCCGAGTCGATGAGCAAGGAGCGGCGGGCGCTGCTGCGCGCGTTCGGCGCCGAACTCGTCCTCACCGACCCCGCGAAGGGCATGCAGGGCGCCGTCGACGCCGCCGCGGAGATCGTCGCCGCGCGCCCGGGGGCGATCCTCGCTCGCCAGTTCGCGAACGCCGCCAACCCCGCGATCCACCGGGCCACCACGGCCGAGGAGATCTGGCGCGACACCGACGGCGCGGTCGACATTGTCATCGCCGGCATCGGCACCGGCGGCACGATCACCGGCGTCGGTCAGGTCCTCAAGGAGCGCAAACCCTCGGTCCGGATCGTCGCCGTCGAACCCGCCGAGTCACCCATCCTCAACGGCGGAGCGCCGGGCCCGCACAAGATCCAAGGCATCGGCGCCAACTTCGTTCCCGACGTCCTCGACACCTCCGTCTACGACGAGGTGGTCGACATCGACGCCGGCACCGCGGTGGAGTGGGCCCGCAAGGCCGCCACCGAGGAGGGGTTGCTCGTCGGCCTGTCTTCGGGCGCCGCGCTCGCCGCCGCCGCCCAGGTCGCCGCCCGCCCCGAGAGCGCCGCCGCGACGATCGTCGTCATCATCCCGAGTTTCGGTGAGCGCTACCTCTCGACGGTGCTCTTCGAGGGGCTGGTGGATTGACATGTATGCCGTGGGCTCCCCTTCTGCGTCCCTCTCCCGCGCCACTGTCCCCGCCGCCGCCACCCCCGAGGCGCCCACCGAGGACTCCGGCGTCAACATTCGACCAATAGGTGGGTTGTATGCGGCCGACGGTGTCAACAATCGACCAATAGGTGGGTTGTATGCGGCCGACGATGTCAACAATCGACCAATAGGTGGATTGTTGACGGGGACCGAGAAGAGCGGCCCGCAGGAGCACCCGGCCAGCGGCGCCGCCGGCGTCAACAATCGACCAATAGGTGGATTGTTGACGGCCGCCGCGGGGCGCGGGAGGCGAGCGGGAGGTGCGCTACGCGGCATACGAAAAGCCGTCGGGATCGCCCGAGACCGGGTGCGCGAAGACATCGACGCCGCCATCGCCCGCGACCCAGCAGCCGCCACCAGAGCCGACGTTGCGTTCAACTCCCCTGGGCTGCACGCGATCTGGGCGCACCGCTTGGCGCACCAACTGTGGCAGCACCCCAGCACCAAACCGGCGGCCCGCCTGCTCTCCACCGCGGCCCGGGCGGTAACCGGCGTCGAAATCCATCCCGGGGCACAAATCGGGCGCCGGTTCTTCATCGACCACGGCATGGGGGTCGTCATCGGCGAAACGGCCGAAGTCGGCGACGACGTCATGCTCTACCACGGCGTGACCCTCGGCGGGCGGACCCTGGCGCGCGGCCACAAACGGCATCCCACCGTCGGCGACGGCGTCACCATCGGCACCGGTGCCCGCGTGCTCGGCGCCATCGACATCGGTGCCGGCGCCCAGATCGGCGCGAACTCGGTCGTCGTCAAGGACGTGCCGGCCGGGGCGATCGCCACCGGCATACCGGCCAGCCTGCGAATGCCGACCGAACCGGGTGAGGACCCCTACGAAGCGTTGTTCCGCGAACCGGCCCTCTTCATCTGATTCGAGGTATTACCGCGCGGATTCCGCGGCGCGTTTACCTCGAATCGGCGGGCAACCAAAGCGAATCAGCGCGCCCTGGACCAGTTGGCCCCGAACAGGCAGAACGCTCCGGCCGCGGGCACGTCGATGATCGTGGCCGCCAGTGCGCTCGCAGCGTCCTGACCGGCGGCCAACCGAGCGTGGTAGGCGACCATGGCCGCCGCCGCGGCCTCGTCCGGCACGGGCGCGACCGCCGCCACCACGCTGCGGGCACCCAGAGCGAGCAGAGCCGCCGTCAGCCCCAGCGGTTCGTCCCCCACCCGCATCCGCGACCGCCCCACGTCGCAGGCGCTCAGCACGACATGCTCGGCCGCAATCGGGCGCGGCAACTCGTGCGCGAACACCGGCCCGTCGCTCAGCCGCAGCGACGAGAACAGCGGGTTCTGTTCCTCATGATGGCCATGGGCGGCCAGGTGCACGACGGTCGCCGACCGCAACGCCTCAACGACCTCGGCGCTCGTCGCGGTCGTCGCCACCTCGAGATGGCAGCGCCCCCCGCCCAAGGGCGCCCCAGCGGGTGCGGCGGCGCGCCCGCCGCCACCGGAGGCGTCGGCGTGTCGCCACGCGGAGGCGATCGCCGTGAGTTCGTCGACGGTATGCCGCAGCCCCGGGCCGCCGAGGGCAGCGACCCGCACCCTCCCGGTCACCGCTGCGGGTTTCACCCTCATCGTCGCGGCGCCACTCCGCTCCGGGCTGTCCCCGCGGCCGGCGACCCACGACGTCACGGAACGAGCAATCGTCAACGGAACCCCGGCGAGAGATGGAAGCCCTCCCCACGGCACGGTCGCGAGCGCCTGCGACGGCACGATGACCACCCCTCCCCCACCCGCCCATGCACCCGCTAGCGGCGCCACGACCAGGGCATCCAGCGCCGCTGCGGACTGGCGCAGCGCCGCGTCGAGGATCGGAGCCATCTGTGGAGGCGCCAGCGCCGCCGCCGCCCCGTCACGGGCCACGGTCGCGGCGGCCGCCTCGATGGGCGCCAACGGACCCACCGAGCACAGCAGTGCGCCCTCACCCGAAAGCACCACGGCATACACCTCGTCGAGGGCGACCACCAGCGACACCAGGCTGACCCCGGCGGCCGCGGCGGCGGCACACGCCACCTCGACCGACACGGGGGCGGCCGAGGACGCCGGGGCGACGGCGACGGCGGGGAGCGCGCGGTCGCGCCGGACGATCGCGCGTTCGAGATCAGCGATATCGCTGGTCAGCTCGGGCGGCACCGGATCGCCGGTCGATAGGAGTTGCTTGGCGTGACGGAGCCGGCGCACCAGGTCGGCCAACTCGGCGTCCTCGGCCGGGCCGACGGGCGTCAACCGAGCCGACGAGGCGCGCCACCGCTCGACACTGTCGAAGACCGCGATCGGCTGCCCGGAACGCACCGCATGCGTGATGTCGAGCGTGGCGAGTCGGCTGCTGTGAAAAGCCAACGCCGACCGCACCTCGAGGCTTTGCGCGTGGGCCTGATGACGCGCCAGTGAGCGACTCGCGACCTGGCACCGCCGGGTGACGTCATCGGTATCGCCGCGGAGCAGGGACGCTCGCGCCCAGAGGTAGGTTTCGTGGATTTCGACGGCCAAGGGGAGGGTCCGCGCGCTCCGCCCGCCATCGGGGCCCGTCGACTCCGGCTCGTCGAGCAGGTGGAGGCCTCGCAGCACCGCCTCGGCCGCACTCGTCGCGCCCCGGGCGAGGTAGGCCTCGGCGAGCAGCCGCTGCGCCTCGCCCAGGAGGGCCACATCGTCGGCGCGGGTCATCGCGTACCGGGCCACCCGTTCGACCTCGGTCGGGTGCCGCTCGTGCACCTTTCGGGTATGCCGCTCGCTTCCCTCCTGGGTATGCCGCTCGCGCCCGCCTCGGGTCGGCGTCGCCGGGTCGTCCTCGGCGCCGAACGGCTGCTCGCTCCTCTGCGCGCTCGGCTCCGGGGCGGTGGCCAGCGCTAAAGAGACCTGTGCGCCAACGAGTTCGGCGCGCAGGACGCGATCGGTGGCCTCGCAGCGGCGAAATGTCTCGATCGCCGCTTGGGCATGCACGTCGGCAGCATCGAGATCGTCGCGCAGGATGGCGCAGCGCGCGAGGTCGAGTTCGATCGCCCCTTGCTCGATGAGGTGGCCGGCACGGATTGCTCCGGAGCGGGCCTGTTCGAGCAGGTCGTGGGCTTCGTCAACGAGGCCGGCTTCGATGAGAACGTGGGCCTGGTCCACATGGACCCGGTCGCGCTCGACTTCGACGGGCAGGTCGTCGGCCTGCTGCATGAGGGATAGGGCCAGGGCGAGGTCACCCTCGACATAGGCGAGGCAACCGAGGTTGTGGATCGCCTTGAACCGCAGAACTTCATGAGGCTCCGTGGCGATCAGTTCGAGGAGTCGTTCCAGGTCGGTCCGCGCCGCGTCGATCTCGAGCAGTGTCAGTTGGGCGAAGCCCCGATTGAGGAGGAGCGCGCAGCGCTCCTCGGTGGTCAAGATGTCCGCCACCAGGTCCTGGCCGGCAGCGTGCTGCGCCCCTGCAGCCGCCCCGACGCCGCGCCCTCCCGCTGCGCGCCCGCCATGCGCACTGGGCGCGCCGCCGCCGCCGGCCCCCAGGTCCAAACGGCCCGCGTCCGCGGCACGGCGCGCGACCCAAGCCTCGACGAGTTCCTCGGCCGCCGTGGCGCATGCCACCGCCTCGCGCCACCGGGTGCTCCGCGTATGGAGGTTGCCCTCTTGAATGTTCGCCAGCGCCAACAGCCGCGTGGCCCGCGCCGCGGACGCACCCTCGGCGCCGCCACCCGAGACGATGGCCCCGGTGCCCGGGGGGACGTCCCCGAGCGGGTCCGGTGCGGGGGCGGGCCCGAACTGCCCCAAGGACGCGGCCAATTGTCGGGCCTCTTCGAGGTCGGCGAGGGCGGCGGCGAACCCTTCGAGTTCGAAGCGGGTGTAGGCCCGGGTGATGAGGAGCCGGGCCCGCCAGGGTTGCCGCTCTGCGCGGCTCAGGTCGTCGGTCGCACCGAGCGCATCGCGAAGCACGTCCTCGGCGCCGGTGAAATCGCCGATCCCGTTGCGGCGCACGGCCTCGACCAGGTAGCCCTGGAAGCGCTCGGCGAGCACTTCGCGGGCCCGGGGTGGGGCCACGGCGACCTCACAGTTAGATCTCGATGGCGGGCGTGATCACCGGCGCCTGGGTGGGGTCGTCGGTGCGGCGGAATATGAAGTGAACCATGCCCTTCTCGACCCCGTCTACGTGGAAGCGCCCTTCGGTGTCGCTTCGTACCCGCACGGTGCGGGACCGTTCACGCACTTCGACGTCCACACCCGGCACCGAGGTCCACCCGTTGATCCGGCTCAGACGGGGCCCCGACTCTTCGGTCGTGATCATGACGCTGAGACTCGCACCGGCGAAGGTCACCGAGGTGGTGCGGGCGTATGAGGTGCTCCGCACCCCAGCGAGTTCGGTGGACGAGACGATGTGGGCCATTTCGGCCTCGAGCGCCGCCAGACTGAGGCGGAACTTGATGCGCTCGCACAGACCCAGGGGCGGCGGGTCGTCGTCGAGAGCCCGCCGCAGCGTTCCCAGGACCACCTCATCGGTCGAGTCAAGAAGAGCCGCCGCCAGCGTGGCTTCGCGATCGATGGACATCATGAAGGGCACCCCCAGGTTGGGTCGTTTTCCAAAAGCACTCGCAACTTGGCCAGGCAGCGACCGCGGGTGGGCCCGATGCTGCCGACCGGCATACCCAAGGCCACGGCGACCGTGGCGTAGTCGGGACGGTCAACGAAGACGACGGCGGCGAGCAGTTCGCGGCACCGCAGCGGCAAGGCGGCGAAGGCGCGGCGCACCGTGGCCCGCTCCTCGCGGGTTTCGAAGAGGTCGCCGGGAGCAACCGTCGGCGAGGTGGCACCATCACTGACGAGGGCATCACTCGTGGCGGCAAGGGCTTCTTCGGTCACCGGGACGTCGCGCCGACCGAGGTTGGTCAGGCGCCACGCTTCCCGGCGGACCGTCGTGAGCAGCCATTTGAGGATGGCCGCCGGATCGTCGATCCCGTCCGCGGCCCCCACGAGTCGCAACCACGCCGTCTGGACTGCGTCCTCGGCTCCGGACCGGTCCAGTCCCTGTTGACGCGCGATCTGCCACAGCAACGGTGTGAGGTCCTCGACGAGACCCTCCATGCCGCTGGGGTCCCCGTCCCGGTATGCCGTGAACGCGGCAGCCGCTCGCGCCGGCAGCGCCACGACCCGAGACTCCGGACCCATCACGGCCCCACCGTGGCGAGGGAAGCAACGACCTCCCGAGCCCGGGCCACCCGCTCCTCGATCGTGTCCGCCGGGGGCCGGGAGGCGAGTGCGACGGCGGCGTCACCGGCATACGCGGGACTGGCGAATGAGGTGCCACTCCACAACCCGAAGCCACCGCTGAAGTCGTCGAGATCGATCGAGCCCCGCGCCGGGTAGGCGCCGCCGCCGCGGAAGAACCCGCCGCGCAGGCTCGCGTTGAACGTCACAGGCATGGTGCTGACGACGGCACCCGCCGGGCGGTAGGCGTGCACCCAGCGCCCGGTGTTGGAGAAGGAGGAGACGGTGACGATGTCGGGGTTGGTCGAGCCGACAGCGACGACCGGTGCGGCGCCCGCGACGGACCCGAGGGCGGCCGGCCAGAACTCGACATCGGTGGACCCGTTGCCGGCACCGGCAACGATGAGGACACCGAGGTCGGCGAGCGCCTTGAGCAGGCCGAACACGGCTTCTTCGCCGGTGACGGCGTCGGGGTCCTCGTGGTAGTAGCCCATCGACAGGTTGAGGACGTCAATGGGGGGTACGTCGGCGCGACCGTCGAGTGCGGCCAGTTGCCACAGGTAGAGGCCCTCGAGGGCGGGGATGAGGTCGAGTTCGTCGCAGATGCCGTCCCCGAGCATGACGCGCACGGGCAGGATGCGCGCGGACGGGCAGCGTTGCCGAATGATGCCGGCGACGAACGTGCCATGCCCGGCCAACGGGTCGAGGAAACCGTTGACGTTGTCAAGGGTCACCCCGGTCACCTCGGGGTCGTCGGGCGTGCCGTGGGGCAGCCCAATGGGTATGCCGCCGAGCACCGGTGCGATGACCCCGTGCGTGAACCAGGGGTGGGCGCCGAGGCCGGTGTCGAGGAGGGCAACGACGGGGCCCTTTTCGGTGGGAGCAACTGCGGAGGTGTCGCTGGCGGCGGCACGGCCGGCATCGAAGTAGGTGACCGGCACCCGGCGGGGTCCGCTGGGAACGCCCATGGAGTCCCCTCCGACCCCGTGCGTCTCACCGACGCCGTGGGTCTCGCCGACGCCGTGGGTCTCGCCGACGCCATGGGTCTCGCCGACGCCATGGGTCTCGCCGACGCCGTGCGTCTCGCCGACGCCGTGCGTCTCACCGACGCCGTGCGTCTCGCCCACGCCATGGGTCTCGCCCACGCCATGGGTCTCGCCCACGCCATGGGTCTCGCCCACGCCATGCGTCTCGCCGGCCGGGACGTAGACGTGGGCCAGGCTCCAGCCGCGGGCCTTCGCACCCGCGGCCCGCATGGACTGCAACGTGAGGTACGCGTCGGGCGGAGCGGCAGCGGCCGTGGCGTCGGGGTTGGCGACCAACTCGACGGGGGTGTGGGAAACGGCCGCGAGCTGAGCGGCATACCCCCACTCCTCCGCCAGCCGACGCACGGGTGAGGGGTTGGGGATGCGGACCTGCAGCCCGAGGGCGGCGGCGGCCTCGTCGAGCCGCTGGGGGGCGGCGGTGCGATCGTCGGCGGGCAGGCCGGGAACGAGGAGGCGGTCGGGGCGGTAGACGGTGGGTTCGGGGCGGCGAGCCGCACCGACGCGCGGCGCGGCGGCCGGGTCGAGCGCGACGACGCCAAGGCGACGCACGGCGGTCGCCGGAACGTAGACGCCAGGGGTGCGGCGGCCGCGGAAGACTCGTTCGACGGTCGGGGTGCTCGCACCGCCGGTCGCCGGCGTCGGCAGGGGACGTTCGCGGCGGGCTTGGCGAAGCCGCTCGATGTCACGGATCTGTTCGGGGCGCAACAGGCTCGTGGTCTGCGTCGTGGTGGGCGTGTCGTCGCTCATCGTCTCTCCTGCAAACTCGGACTCTGCGGCTCGTCGGTGGCACGAGCGTAGCGAGGGGACTCTCTATCGGTGAGGAGCATGGGAAGCCCACGCTGATACACCGCCGCACCGCTTGGGGCTGCCCGCCGAAATGTGATGTTTGACCGTGTATCAGGGCGCGGGCAAGTCGCTCTTGGGGGGTGACGCAGTCGCGCGGGGTGCGTCGCCGGGGACGGTGGTGCCGCTGGCGGAGGGGGCAGCGGCACCACCGGACCGGCGTCTGGGGCGCTGTCGATGGCCGCGGCTTGAGTCCCGCGTTGCCGGGGTGCGCCGCCCGTGCGATGCAGCGTGAACCGATCCCGGCGATGTTCGCACCGTCCCCACGCGCGCAGCCGCTCGCCACCGAAAGCCCCGCCGTTGATGGCCAGCCACGGCTCGCCACCCCGCGAGGCGGCTCACTGGGGGCCCGATCAACGAACTGTGTCGGCCTGCCCCCGTCATTGGTGTGGAGTTCTCGTGGTGGGGACCACCAAGACTCCACAGCTAGTGCGCGGGGCCCGCGGCGCAGCCGTGCCGGGCCTTTGGGCCGTAGGCTTGGGGTTGTCGACTGGTATGCCGAGTGCTCACCGGTCGCTGGAGGGCTCGCATAGTGGCCTAGTGCGGCGGTCTTGAAAACCGCTATGGCGGCAACGTCATCGTGGGTTCGAATCCCACGCCCTCCGCTGCGCCCAGGGCGCCTGCGCCGCGGGCGCAGCAGGGAGCCGCCCGAGACCACCATCGTGACGACGAACAGCAGCGCCCCGATGAGGCCGAGTCGCAGCCGCCACCGAGGCCGCCGCGGCGGCGCCCGCTGGTCAAGCGGAGACATCGGGGGACAACTGCCGGCCACGATGCCCCGGCTGCCGCGGCGTCCTCGGGCCGTCCGGTGAGGATCCGTCATCGTCACCACAGCGTGACCCCGACATACCCGTATGCCGCGCTGGCTCGGTCGCGAGTCAGGGCCCCTGCGGACGGCGAGACGTTACAGCAGGTTGTTGTCCTCGACCCATTGGGCGAAACCACCAGGCTTGAACGGCAACCGGTAGGCACCAGCGAGCAGATCGTCAGCGAGCGCGGAGACAAGAGGGACTGTCAGCAGGCCCCCGCGGATTGCGTCCAAATGGAGGGCCAGTGTCGGTTTCACCGCGATTCCTGCGTCGCGGGCGGCGCGACGAGCCGCGGCATCATCCACAACGACGCTTGCCCCCGGGAGGGTCGCTCCGAGAGCGAGGACGCCGCACTCGCCGAGGTTGCGCCGTCCGACCGCAAGACGCTCCGCAAAGCCGGCGAACGCCTGGAGTTCTCCGGGGTTCAACAGAGACCTCCGCAGAAGCGACTCGGCGGCCAGCACGTCTTGAAGACGCGACTCACGGATAGCGCCCACCTGCAGTTCCTCGACAACCGTTTCAGGAATGACGGCAATCCGCTCGCCGACCACAGCCTTGAGGACTCCGAGCCACCCCGAGAGCGCAAAGTGGCTCAGCGGGCCCGTGTCGAAGATCAGGGTTTCGAGGACAGCCATAGGCGTGGCGCTTACACGAATGTCCAGATGGCCGACTCCGGGAGCAGCGGCAGTTCCGGGAGGCCCTCCTCGTCCAAGACCCCCCGCAACAAGTCGACGGCCCGGACGTCGGAGATGATGTCGGCCCGGTAGAGACGAAGCACGGACTGTTCGAAAAACCGAGAGAGCGTCGGCGGCGCCAGTTCGTCGTGGACGACGAGGTTGAGTTCGATGATGTCGGCCTTGGTCGTCCGGACAGCCCGGACCACGTGAGCCTGTTCCCAGCCCAGGATGCCGAGATCGACAAGGCGGCGCGCCAGGGTCGACATATCGACCCGGAAGTGACTCGCAGCGCGAACTGCCGTGGTCCGCAGGTCGTCGCCCCCTTCGCGACACTCCCCGACAAAAGCACGAAGGCCGCCCTCGGGCAGGAGCAGCGCGCGCGCAAACCAGTCGAGCGTCGCCTCCCGACTGACGCCTTCGTCGACGTCGTCGCGCCACCAATCGACGACATACTCGTCGTCGCTGAGGTAATGACCCAGCTCGTGGGCCAAGGTCAGTCGACGCCGCCCGGTCTGCAGGTCGCCATTGACAACCGCGACCCCTCCGTCACGCAATTGCACGCTTGCACCGTCCGGCGCGCCCGGCCCCAGCGTGAGGCTGAACGTCACCAATCCCAAGCGTCCTGCCAGTTCGACGAGGTCACGAGCCGGCTCGACCCCGAGGTCAAGAAGACTACGAACCTCAAGCGCCAGCGCCTCTGCCGCCTTGTGGCTATCGGGTGGCCGGACGACCGGCAATTCCGGCCAAGTCCACGAGTCATCGTGCGCCACAACGAACTCCACGTCCCGCGCAGCCGCCTCGACAACCGCGTCAATGGCCCCAGGGCCGGCTTCAAAGGAGGCGTTGCGGTGCGCGACAACCGACGGCGGCGCCTCGACCAGGAACCACTCCACCCGTTCCCGAAGCGCCTCAGCGATCCGAGCAAGCTCAAGCGCGCTCACCCGGCGAACTCCGCTCTCGATCTTGGCCAGCGCCGAGCGATCGAGGTCACTCTCACGCGCCACATCCGCCTGGGTCTTGCCAGCTCGCGCTCGTGCCGCAGCGACCCGGGCACCGATCGTGGCGGCATCCAACGTCATGTGTGCGATTTTAGAACATTGTTGCCGGAATACACCACAGGTCCCGTATGCCGCGCTGCCCTGTGACGACGCAGCGCGCCCTTGGCGCGTGGCTAGGTCGGGTCGGACGCAGCGAAACGCGCATGCACCGCAGCCGTAATTTCCACGTCCTGGGGCATGATCTCGATCCCGCCGCCACCGCCGCCGTCGGACGCGGCCAGCCGAGCATGCATGAGGCCCGCGCCGTAGCTGCCCTCTGCGGCATACCCGGACACGTCGACCCGGCGCGACAACAGCCCGGGGTCGGCGACCTCGACACACTGCACCGCACCACAGCCGGCTGCCTGGGCCAGCACCGACGCCCGGGCCCGGGCCTGCTCGAGCGCCTGCGCCAACACGCCCGCCTCGACGCGGACCCGCGCCTCCTCGGTCAGGCTCCACGTCACCGTGCCAAGCGCGATCCCCGCGACCCCGCCCCACCGGTCGGCGAACCCCGCCAACGCCGCGAACCCGGACGCCCCCGTGAACTCCGCCTCCACCTGGCAACTCGCCTCGTGTCGCAGCGGCTGCACGCTCCCGTCCTCGGACCAGGGCCGCCACGACCGCGTCCCGATCGGCCAGACGACGGTGCGCGTCACCGGCGCGCGGTCGCCCTCGGACAGTCCGGCCAGGTCGGACTGCACGTCTCGCACCAGCGCACTGACCCGCCGCAGCGCCTCGGCCTGCCCGGCCTCCTCGAACGTCGCCGTCAGGTGCAGCGTCGCCCGTTCCGGCGCCAACGCGGCCCGCCCCGTGCCCACGACCGTGATCTCCATGGCCCGACTGTATGCCGCCTGCTCCCGGTATGCCGTCCGCTCCCGGCACCCTTCTTGCCCACCTTCGGTGTCAGCCGAGTTCACGAGGTGGATTGCCTCTCAGGGCAGCTTCTGGGTGCTGCTCTCCGACATGCGGCCACGGCGGGTCATCCCGGCAGGGACAACACGTGCCGCAGGCCCACCTCGAGCGTGGGATGGCGGAACGCGTACCCCCACTGGCCGGCCCGGGTCACGTCGAGGCGCTGGCTGGCCAATGCGAGTTCGCGCGCACCCTCCCGCCCGAGGAGCAGCGAGGGACCGAACGCCGGCACCGGAAGCACCGCCGGGCGACGGAGCACCCGAGCCAAGGTCGCGGCATACTCCGCGCCGCGCACCGGGTGGGGCGCCGCGGCATTGACCGGGCCGGCCAACCCCGGCGTCAGGGCGACGTGGGCGTAGAGCCCGGCGAGGTCATCGACGGTGATCCACGAGAGCCACTGCCGGCCGTCGCCAAGCCGCCCGCCCAACCCGGCGGCGAAGATCGGCAACTGCAGCGCCAGTTGGCCCCCGCCCGCGGATTGCACGATGCCGGTGCGGACATGCACCACCCGCACGCCTGCGTCCCGGGCCGGGGCGGCGGCGGCCTCCCATTCGCGGCATACCAACGCCAAGAAGTCCGCACCGGACGCCGCCGACTCGGCGAGCACCTCGTCCCCCCGGTCGGCGCCGTAGAACCCCGACGCGGACGCGACGACGAGCGTCCGCTCGCGCCCGTCACCCGCGAGCGCCGCCAACGCCGCGGCAAGCACGCCCGTCGACCGCACCCGGGAGTCGAACACCCGCGCCCGATGTGCGGCCGTGAACCGGCGACCGATGGGTTCGCCGCCGAGATGGATGACGACATCGACGTCGCGCAGCGCCTCCACAGCCATCCCCGAGCCGTCGAGAACCGTCGGGTCCCAAGCAATCTCATCGGCAGCACAAGCCCCGCCGGATGGCGCGCCCCGCACCAGGCGCCGCACATCGTTCCCCCCGCCGCCGAGCAGCGCGACCAACTGTCGCCCCACCAGGCCGCTCGCGCCGCTGACCGCGATCACCTTTGGCGTCGCCGGCAGCGCCGCGTGCAGGGCCAGGTCTCCGCGCAACTGCCGCTCGCGATAGCCGAACATCGCCCGCAGCCGCGCCTCGACCGTCCCCGCCAACGCCCCCGGCACCCCGCGCGGCAACGCGTAGTCGACGTCGTCAACAATCCGGGTCCCCCCACCGGGCAGGTCACTGAACGTATGCCGGTGCCGCCACGCACGCAGCGGCCCCTCGACCATGACGTCCTCAAAACTCGCCCCCGGGTCGTATGCCGTGTGCTCGGCCACCCACGTCGGCCCCACCGGGCCGGCCGGAGACGGCATACCGACCCGGAACCGTTGGCGTGACCCGACCGCCAGGCCGGTGCTCGGCCGGCCCAGCGAGGTGACCTGCCCCGGGTTGGACAGCCGGGTGAACGCACCGGGGCGTTCGTGCCAGCCGAAGACCGTGGCTCGGTCCTGCGGGTAGTCACTCGTGTGGGTGAAGGTGGGCATGAGTCCTCCTCGGCGAGCGCCTCAGATCATGAAGGGGTGGGGTTGCGAATGGCATGGATGATGGCCTCGACTTGGCCGGGGCTGCCGCGATCGAGCACGGCGGCCCACACGGGGACGAGTTCGTCGCGGTAGTTGTGCCCGTAGCCGCTCGGCACCTCGGTCGCGGCCGGCATATCCCCGGTGACCTGCCAAAACGTGACCACGGGCAACCACGACATCGCGACCGCTGGCCCTTCCACCCGGGTTTCGGCGAGCCATGGCGGCGTCTCGACGAGCAGGTCGGGTGACCACCAGACGACCGGGTCGGACGGGTGCTGCACGTAGACCACCCGCGGGAACTCCCAGGCCCCCAGAGGCCGCCCGAACTGGTCCGCGCTCAACTCCGCGGGCTTGGAGGCAAAGCGCACATGCCGCCCGTTGTCGACGACCGGGTTGACCTGGGTGGACCCCACGACCCGGGCCGCGGTGATCTGACGGTGCAGGTCCGTGAACGTCGGCGTCCCGGTCCACACCGCCCCGTCGACGCGCGCGAGCAGATCATCGAGGGACGAGAAGGCCGCGTTTCCGCCATAGGCCCCCAACGATTCCCCGCTCACGTACACCTTGGGCCGATGCCCAGCCGGCAGTTGTGCCAGCCGGGCGCTCACCGCCTCGAGAACGGCCCGACCGGCCTCCCGCGGCCGGTTCGAGGCGTCGAGCAGCGCGAGCGGCGAGGGGAGGGTCGAGTGCTGGATCGCGGCGAGCGCGCAGTTGCCGCCGGTGAGGTACTCCACGGCCGTGGCCCCCCAGTTGTTGACCCACCCCTGGCCGGTCGTCGTGATGAGGACGAGCACCTGCCGGTCCCAGGCCTTGGTGCGATCGAGTTCGGCGACGACAGCGGCAGCGGCCCCCTCGATGGACCGCCCCGCAGAGCGGCCGGCATACGCCCTGATCGGGTCCATGGCCGGGGTGCCGGTCACCGCCTCGATCTGCGCACGGGTGCGGGCGCTCGCGACGAACGAGCGCCCCTCATAGCCGAGGCTGTCCCAGGCCTCCAGCGACCCCGGTCCCCCGGAGAGCAGCGGCGAGGTCGGCTCGACCACCCCGGCGCGGGTCGTTTCGTTGGCCTGCTCGGACTGGATGCTCACGACGCGCGTCACCCCGCCGACGATGAGGTACTGGACCACGCCGACGACGAGCAGGATGACGAGCAGCCCGGCGAGCGGGCGGGTGACCAGGCGCGGCAGTCGGCGCATCCGGCGTTGGAGGATGTCGGAGAGCCATCCGAGGCCGTGCCACAGGGCGAGGATCCCCGCGAACGTGGCCGCCGCCAGGAGCAACCCCAGCACCAGCGCGCCCACGCTTGGGGCGGCCATCCCCATCGAATCGGCCAGGTGCCGCTGCCCACCCAGCGCCCCGAGCGGGACGAGGACGATGACGGCGGCGACAAGGGCCGCCCAGCCGCGGCGCAACCACTTGCGCGGCCCCGGCCGGGTCACGGTGATCTTCGTCCCGGACCACCGTGAAAACCCCGCCCACGTCTTGTCGAGGACCGCCCCCGCACCCGCCCACGCGGCGACACTCACCCCGGTGATGATCCCCTGGAAGAGCCAGGTGCGCGGCAGCAGCGACGGCGACATCGACGCGGCATACCCCGCGGCGCCGAGCAACGCCGAGAACCGCGTGCTTCGCTCCACGCCCATGGCCACGGCGCGCCACAGGCCGGCGGCCAGGGTGGACGCCCGGCCTCGCCAGCGCGACTCAAGCTTCGACATCGGACTTGAGGCGAGCCAGCCCTCGCTCGAAATCCGGCCCGACCAGCCCGTCCATGGGTTTGATGAGCGAGAACAGGCGCATGAGGAGGTTGAGTTCGCCGTGCATGCGCCACTCGACCCGCGTTGCCGGTATGCCGTCCGGCCCGGCCGCGCTCTCTTCCCCGCTACCGCTCGGCTCGGGGGTGTAGGCGAACTCGATGACGTTCTGCGCGGGGAAGGGCTTCTCGAAGGTGAGCGCGATGGTCGTGAGCGCCGGCTCGTCGCCGGTGATCCGCATCGTGCCCTTGCCCGCCTTCGAGTTGCCCGCCCACGCGTATGCCGCGCCCACGCCGCGCTCGACCTCGCCGTAGGTGCGGGTCATGTCGGGGTCGATGTCCTCCCACGGTGACCAGCGCACCCACGAATGGAAATCGGTGAGCAGAGACCGGATGCGCTCTGGCGACGCCGCGATGAGGACGCTGCGGGTGACGGTGTAGGGCTTTCCCATGTCTGACAGTGTGTCACCGGGCTCTGACACACCGGTGTGCCCGCCGTCGACCCCCGTACACAACCCACCAATTGGTCGAATGTTGACAAGACCGGCCGAATCCGCCCCGGGACGGTCGCCGCCCCCCGTACACAACCCACCAATTGGTCGAATGTTGACGAGATCGGCCGAATCCGCCCCGGTACGGTCGCCGCCCCCCGTACACAACCCACCAATTGGTCGAATGTTGACGAGATCGGTCGGCCCCGAGGCCGAGGCGAGCGGGCGGCATACCGGGGACGGACGCGGCTCGACAACGGCGGGCGCGTGGGGTTGGGTGTGCCCATGCAGCCCATCACCCCCAACCTGTGGTTCGACGGCAACGCGGAGGAGGCGGCGCGGTTCTACGTGTCGGTGTTTCCGGACTCGCGGATGCTCGGGGTGCAGCGGTACACCGACGCCGGGCCGGGGCCGGCGGGCACGGCGGTGAGTGTGGAGTTCGAGTTGCGCGGGCAGCGGTTCACGGGGATCAATGGTGGGCCGATGTTCACGTTCAGCGAGGCGGTGTCCTTCGTTGTGGCCTGTGATGACCAGGAGGAGGCCGACCATTACTGGGCGGCGTTGACGGCCGACGGCGGGCAGGAGGGGCAGTGCGGGTGGCTCAAGGACCGGTTCGGGCTGTCGTGGCAGGTCTATCCGTCGGCGCTCGGTGCGCTGCTGGGTGACCCGAACCCGGTGCGCGCCGCAGCGGCGACCCGCGCGATGTTGGCGCAGCGCCGCATCGACCTGGCGGAGATTGCGGCCGCCGCCGATGCGGCCGCCGCCGCTGATTCGAGGTAAAAACGCCGCGGAATCCGTGCGGTTTTACCTCGAATCGCCGCGAGAGACGGCGAGTTCGGCGCGCCGGCGATACGCCCACCCCGGCCCACGCACGAGGAACCCGAACCGATCCGCCCAGGTCCGTGACCGCGCGATGTCGCGGGCGATGTCGCGCCATTCGTGGGTGGCGATCCGCACCGGGTTGAAGGTGTCGATGTTGCGCGTCAGCCCGTAGACCACCGGCTCACCCTCGGGCTCGAACGTCCCGAACAGCCGGTCCCAGATGATGAGGATGCTGCCGTGGTTGCGGTCGAGGTAGCGCCGGTTCGACCCGTGGTGGACTCGATGGTGCGAGGGGGTGTTGAGGATGCGTTCGAGAGAGCCGAGCGAGCCGATGACCTCGGTGTGGATCCAGAACTGGTAGATCAGGTTGAGCGCCCGCGCCTGCTCGATGAGCGCCGGCCGCACCCCGAGAAGCGCCAGCAGCCCGTAGGGCACCGTCATCGCCACCCCTTCGGCGACCGGTTGCCGCAGCGCGGTCGAGAGGTTGTAGCGCTCGCTGCTGTGGTGGACGACGTGGACCGCCCAGAGCCAGCGGCTTTCGTGAGAGAGGCGGTGGTTCCAGTAGTAGATCGCGTCCCAGCCGAGGATCGCGAGCGCCAGCGCGCCCGGCCCGCTCCCCAGGTCGCGGCCGTGCCGTTCGAAGAGTCGCTGGCCGCCGGTCGTCGCCGCCCAGGTGGTCGCGCTCGCCACGGCAGTTGCGGCCACCGCGGCGACCGCGCTCGCTCTGGTGATCGCCTCCCGGCCCGTATGCCGCCCGCTCCGGTCGCCTTGTACCTCGCCGGCCTCGGGGAGCCGTCCGCCCGCGGCTCGGCGCGCCGCCAGGATGTCCCCGACCGTCGTCACCGCGGCAGCCGCCAGACCCACGCCGACCAGCGCTTTTCCGAAGCGACCACGGCCGGGGGTGAGGGGCGTGATGAGGCGCTTGACGGCATACGGGGCAATGAGGCTGCCCACGCCCATGGTGAGCGAGGCGAGGGTGTCCTTGAGTTCGTAGTCTCCGGTGCGGGGCTGGCCGGCGGGGGCGGGGTGGCGGCGCTGCCAGGCGTACTCCGCGCCCATCGCGCCCACGAAGGCGGGGATGGCGAGCACGGTCAGGTCGATCTTCACGCCGCCATCGTCGCTCATCTCAGAGACCCGCGGTGGCGCAGGTGCGAGGTTCGGCCCGGCCCGCACAACAGGAGCCCAGGACCGACGGTGGACACCGACGCCCTGCCGGGGAACTGGGGGTGCCGGTTCGCTCTCCGGCCCGCCGCGCGAGGTTCGCCTAGGAAAGGGACACTTCGCACCCCGACATTTGGGGTGCGAAGTGGACCTTGGGCGGTTCAGGCGGGAAAAGAGTGATAGGTGAGACGAGTGGGTGCGAGACGCTAGGAAAGGATGTCCTTGCGGGCGAAGCGGCGCCACCCGAGGGCGAAGAACACCAGGGCCCAGAGCACTGACCACAAGACGCCGTGGCGCATCGCGGTCCAGTCGATCGTGGACTGGAGCAGGTCGAGGTAGGCCCGCGAATAGTGGCCCGGTAGGCCGTTGCGCCAGGAGCCGAGGGCTTCGATGGTGTCGAGAATGCCCGAAATGATGTAGACGACCAGGGCCGCACCGACGGCGCCAAGCGGCGAGTCGAGGCGCACCCCGACCCAGAATGCCACCGCGGCGATCGGCAGCACGGTGACGAAGATGTAGGCCAAGGCCAGCCCGAGTCGCGGTAGCAACTCGCCCAGCGTCAACGTGCCGCCGCCAGGAGCCACGAACGAGCCGGTGCCATAGGCGAACACACCGAGCAGGAGGGTCCAGGCGGGGAGGATGAGCAGGGCCAGCGCGACGTGGGAAAGCCCCACGAGCACCTTGCTGCGCAGCAACCGGCCCCGCTGAACCGGTGCCGTCAACAGATAGCGCAGCGACGACCACGAGGCCTCGGTCGGCACCGGGTCGCCGACGAGCAGAGCCGCAACGATGTAGAGCAACAGTTCCGAAGCCACAAACACGGTGAACACCGTGAAGTTGGCCCCGCTCGAGGTCGCCAGCGACACAAAACCGGTGCCCGTGCCCGACCCGCGACCGCCCGAGCCACCGCGATCAAGGGCAAACGCGCCCATGAACACCAGGGGCAGCGCGAGCAGCACACCGAGCAAGATCTTGGTCCGGCGCCGGCCCACTTGGCGCGCCCACTCGGCGCGGAACGACAACGGCGCACTCATCGGGCCCGCACCTGCCTCAACTTCTCGATCAACGAACCCGTGTCCGCGCTCATCCCCGGACCACCGGCTCCCGACCGCGCGGCATCCCCGGCGCCCGTCCCGCGCCCCTCCGATCCCAACTGCCCGGAATCGCCGACATCGGTCCCCGAGCCCCCGCCCGAGCTGCCGCGACCACTCGCGCCACCATCGAGGCCGGATCCACCGTCGACCTGAGCGGCCGCCGCGATGACCCCGAGGAACACCTCCTCGAGTTGGCGCCGGCTCCCCACGCCGACGACATCGCCGCCTGCACTGAGCACCTCGGACACGACACTCGCCCGGGGCCGGTCGGCCACGATCGTCATCTTGCCGTGGGCACCGTCGTCCTCGACATCGACCGACCGGATGCCGTCGATCTCCCGCAGCGCGCTCGCCACGACCGTCGGGGTGGCACCGGCGGGCCCCAACTCGACCACCGTGGTGTCCGAACTGGCCACCAAATCGGCCACCGCCCCGGTCGTCACGACCCGACCGGCGTGCATCACGACGACATGACTGCAGGTCTGCTCGACCTCGGCCAGCAAGTGACTGGAGATGACCACGGTACGGCCGCCCGCGGCATACGCATGGAGGATGGGCCGCATCGCCGCAATCTGGGGCGGGTCGAGGCCATTGGTGGGTTCGTCGAGGATGAGCACCTCGGGCAGCCCGAGCATGGACTGGGCAATGCCGAGCCGCTGGCGCATGCCGTGGCTGTAGGTGCGCACCGGCCGGTCGAGAGCACCGCCGAGCGCGGCCACCGACAGCGCCTCCTCGAACCCCGCCTCCTCCACCGGGCGCCCCGTCGCCCGCCAGAACGCCTCGAGGTTGGCCCGACCGGTGAGATGCGGCAGGAACCCCGGGCCCTCGACCAGGGCACCGACTCGCCCAAGAACGTCCGCGCCCGGGGTGACCGGCGACCCGAGCACATGAACCGTCCCACTGTCGGGGGTGATGAGCCCGAGCATCATCCGGATCGTCGTCGTCTTGCCGGCACCGTTGGGCCCGAGCAACCCGACGACCTGCCCCTTCTCGGCCCGCCATGAGACGTCGTCGACGGCGCGGTGCCCGTCGGCATACGTCTTGACGAGGTGATCGACGGCCAACGGCACCTCGGCGAACTCCGGGCGCGCCGCGACCCGCGAGCGCCGACGACGCCCGATGAGCCAGCCCGCAAGGATGACCACGAGCACCCCGAGGATGGCCGCGCCCACCACGAGCGCCTCGGTGTCACGCTCGGACGTCCCGGCGAGCGGGGTGCCGACGAGCGTGGGGACGTCGAGCCCACCGACCGTTTCGATCCGGTCGGCGCGGGCCTCGCGCGGGTTGCCGTAGGCCGCGTCGGTCGAGGTGACGAGGACCCGCCACCGGCTGCCGGACGCAAACTGCCAGGTCGCCGCGGGCAACGCCACCTCGACCTCGGTGGGGGTACCCGGCGTTACGTCGAGGCGCACCGGCGCCACCAGGCCGCGTGGCTGGCTCACGTTTTGCCCCTGGACCTGCCACAGGCTGACGAACAGCGTCACCTGCGACCCGGTGGACGTCACCCGCAGCCGCACCCGGGGCGCCCCCACGACCGTGACCGCCGCACCCACCCCAGTGGTGTCGAAGGCGACCGATTGCCCGGGGAGGGCGGCCAATTGGTACGTCGGGAGGCCCGTCGTCAGGGCTCCGAGCCCGGGCACCGCGCTGATCGACGCGGGCGCACCGCCCGGCGGGGTGAGTACAGCCTTGGTCCCCGCCGTGGAGGCGAACGGGATCGTGGTCACCGTCCGGGGCGCCGTCGCGGCAATCCCCGGGTATGCCGCCCCGCTGAACAGGGGCGCCACGCTCGCTCGGCGGGCCACCGTCCCGGCATAGACAAACACGGGCACCGGCAACGCACTCGCCGATGATGCACCCGCTGGCACCGTGCTCGAGGCCGGCGACGGGTTGGCGGCGGGCGCCTTGAGGTAGTGCGCGAGCCAGGTGTCGGCCGCGGCGTCATCCTGGGTGGCCGTGCTCGACGGGCCGTCGTGGCCACCGTCGATCCACCGCACCGCCACCGGCACCCCCTGCGCCTGCAACGCGCGCGCCGTCGCATCGGCCTGATCCAGCCCGAACAGCGAATCCGCCATCCCCTGGATGAGGAAGGTCGGCGCCTTGATCTGCCCGATCAGCGCCGCCGGGCTGTGGGCGCGCAGCAGCGCGAGCAACTCCGGGCTCGGCGTGCCCGACTGCGCCGCGGTCAACAGCAGTCGGCACACCGTGGGGTCGAACCGCCCGCAGAGTATGCCGCCCGCTCCCGCTGCCGCTGCGGCACCGGTCCCAGCCCCACCGGTCGCTCCACCTCCCGCGCCAGCGGAACCGGCTCCGGCTCCGGCTCCGGGCGGGGCTGGGGCACCAGAAGAGGCGGCGGCGCTGCTGGTCACGGCGGCCGATGACGACGCACTCGGAGAGGCCGAGGATCGGGATCCCCCGTTGGCGTCCCCGCCGCGGGCCGCCCCGCCCACCGAGGCCGCGAAGAATCTGCTGATCCATTGCTGTTTGATCGGTCCGGGCGCGGCCGCAGCAGCAGCCGGGAGAGTTGTGGCCTGCGGGAACAGCGAGGCGGCCAAGTCGTTCCACGTGATGGCGGCGACCACCGTGTCTATCCGGGGGTCGAGAGCCGCACCGATGAGGGCGATCGCCCCACCGTAGGACCCGCCGGCGATCCCGACCCTCGGGTCGCCTGACCCGTCCTTGAGGACGTCCGAACGCGCCGCGAGCACGTCTACGAGAGCCTTGACATCGGCACCTTCGAAAACCGGATCGTCCAGGTGGATTCGGCCCCCCGAGGCACCGAATCCGCGGGCGGTCCAGGTGAGGACGACATAGCCCTGTTCGGCGAGAGAGCGCGCTCGATCAGCCACGTCGGCCTTGCTGCCGCCGAATCCGTGGCCCAGGAGCACCGCCGGGTGCGGGCCAGCGGCGGCCGAGGCGAAGATGGTGACGTCGAGCGCCACCGCGGTGCCGTCGGGTTCGGGAGCGACGGTGACCTTCTGGTCGCTGACCAGCACCGCGGGCGGGACGGCCCCCAGGGCCGATGTCCCTGCGAGAACTCCACCCATGGGGCGCGCGACGACCCCGAGGTCGTGGGCCGGCGACGCGGCATACGCAAGGGGTGCGCCGAGCACGGCGAGCACCCCCCACAGCGCCACGATCACCGCGCTGGGGCGGCGAGCACGACCTGGGGAAACGGGCACGGGCTCATCCTGCACCACGCCCCTGACAACCCCGACCCCGGCTGGTTCTCCGCTCTCCGCCCGCCGACGTCCGGGGCGAGTCCCCCCGGGACCTCGCCGGGAGCACGGAGAAACGTGGAGCAGCCCGGCCTAGGCCGGGGGCTCGGTGTCCTTCCGGGCGGCTCCGGGTTCCCGAGCTTCGGACTCTCGCGCCCTGGCTTCCTTGGCCGCCGCCACTCGGGCCTCCTCTGCACGCCCTTCGGCGCGGGCCCGCTCGCGCTCCTTGGCGCGCGTCCGGCTCAGCCGCCACCACGCAAACGCCATGAACACCACGACCGCCGCGAGCACCCCGATCAAGACCCCACTCTGGTAGCCGCGGCCGTCGGTGAGCATCTGGTATTCGAGGGAGCCCTTGTTGTCGTTCGCCTTGTTGACGGCGATCCGCAGCGAGAACACCAGCGGGGCCAACGGCACCGCCGCCACTGCACCGACCAGAATCCGCGCCCACCCGGGCATCCCGCGGCGCAGCAACACCCACAGGAGGAACAGGCTCGCCACCCCCGCGACGAACCCCACCATCCACCCGAACCCGAACCCCGCGAACGCGTTGCCGTCCACCCGCCGCCGCACGACCCCGATCCACCACTCACCGAACGCGAACCACCCGACAATCAAGGCCAGCAGCCCCGCGACGATGAAACCGAAGACGGTGAGGATGCTCCGCCCCACGTCGGCCACCGAGCGTTTCGCGGTCGGGCCGGACCCAGGACCCGGTATGCCGCCCACACCCGTCCCGCTGGCGGCCGGCTCTGCGGCCCCCGAAGTCGGACGAGGGGGGTCGAAGTGATCCGGGTGGCCCGATGCGGACTGGGCAGGTGGGGTGCTCATTGCGTCATCCTCACTGTCTCGGCGGGCGTGGGTTCGTTGCTCAAGAAGACACCGACCCACCGCAGCCCGGGAGTGGCGTCGATGAGCACGGCCTTACAGAAAAGCGTGAGCGGGATCGCCAGCACCGCACCGAGCGGGCCGACGACACTGGCCCAGAAGACGAGGGACATGAACGTCGTCGTCGTGTTGAGGCCGACGGCATTGCCCATGAACCGAGGCAGCATCAGGGTTTGGACGACGAAACTGATCACGGCATACGAAATGAGCACCGCGAGCGCCTTGCCGGGCCCACTGTCGAGCAGAGCCAGAAGGGTCGGGGGGACCAAGGCGATGGCGAACCCGATGTTGGGGATGAAGTTGCAGATGAAGGCGAGCAGCGCCCAACTGAGAGCCAGCGGTACGCCAATGACGAGCAGCGCGACATAGTCCCCCGCCGCCAGGATGAGGCCGAAGATCGCCGAGTACACCCAGTACTTGCGCACCCGCCAGGCGAAGTCACTCAGCGCGTCGGCCAGCAACGGGCGCACCCGGCGCAACACCGAGGTGCGAGCAGACACGTCGGAGGTGTCGAGAATGAGGAACGCCAGCGAGAGCAGCATGAAAAGCAGCAATGAGAACGTCGAGGTCAGCCCGGCGGCAAGCGACTGCGCCACCCCGATGAGCGAGGTGATGTCGAACTTGCGCACCGCATCACGGGCCGCCTGAGTGTCGAAGCCGTGCCGGGCGAGTTCGGCGATCCCCTGGTTGAAGAGGCCACTGAACCGACCTCCGTACGAGGGAAGGGTGTTGGCCAACTCGGCCACCGCGATCCCGATGACGAGGACCATGCCCAGCAACACGGCATACAGGCCGGCCAACACGATGATCGTGGTGAGCGCCCGCGGCATACCGTGGCGACGCAACCAGGCCATCGCCGGGCGGGCGGACACGGCCAGGGTGAGCGCGAGGAACACCGGGCCGATGAGGCCGGCTATCTCGCGGGTGCCCGCCATGACAATGACAGCGGCCGCGAGCACCACGAGAATCATGGGGCCGAACCCCAAACCGATGGACTCGCCAGAGCCCTTGGCGTCGCTGCTCACGTTTCCTACTTTGCCCTATCCCACCGACAACCGGTTGGCCGAACTCCCCGCGGCTGGGCCGCGGCGACCTAGAGTGGCGGAATGAGCGACCTCGCCGACCCGCGCCAGGACGAAGTGGACGCGTTCTGGGTCGATGCCCGGATGCGGGCCAACCTCAACCGCCTCGCCGCCTATTGGGGACCCAAGGAAATCGACTCGCTGCAGCCGCCCGCGATGGCCTTCGGGGGCAGCGCCGAGGTCGCGGACGAGTTGGCCGCGCTCGTCGTGGCGGGCGTGAAGACGGCGACGGCGGGGGCGTTGTGGGATTACGAGGCGGCCGGGGAGGAAGTGCCCGAGCGCGGCCAGTTGTCCATCGTCGTCGACGGATCGGGGCATCCGCGGGCCTTGATCGCGACGACCTCGGTGGAGGTGGTGCCTTTCGATCAGGTCGGCGAGGAATTCGCGGCCGCCGAGGGCGAGGGGGACCGCTCGTTGGCATCGTGGCGGCGCGACCATGAGGCCTTTTTCAGGACGTATGCCGCGCACTCGCGGGGGTTCTCGCCCGACATGCCCGTGGTGTGCCAGCGCTTCGAGGTGCTGTTCCCGACGCACTGATCTGCGAGGCGGCCACGCCGACCTCCGGGGCGCCCGAGAATCCAGGCGCAGCGTCGCTCGGCCCGCTGACCCTGGGGGGCGGGGCGGGGGCCCGGCCGGAGCCGGGTGGGGCCGGGGCCGGCTGGGGCCTGGGCCGGGCGGGGCCTGGGCCGGGCGGGGCCGTCAACGCCCGGAAGTGTCCATTCCGAGAGCCTCGGCCACCCGCTTGGCCGTCTGCGCTTCGTCGTGCCAGCCGGCGCGCTCGAGGGAGCGGAACCGGAGCAGCGCGGCATACCCGTTGGTGGGGTTGTCGATGAGCAGCGCCTCGGCGGCCTCGGCGGCCTTGGCGAGTTGGGCGGAGTGGAAGTAGGAGCGGACGAGCAACTCGCGCGCCTCGCCGGCCTCACTGCGGGAGACCTGGGTGAGGAGGTGTTCGAGGACCTCGATCGCGGGGAGGTATTCGCGGCCCTCGAACAGGTCGACCGCCCACTTGTAGAGGTCGTATGGCTCACGCCCTTCGAGCAGGGGCGTGATGAAGGTGGCCATCGTGCTCACTCCTTGGGGTCGAGATGCGACGTGCGTCGCGCCTGTATGCCGCTGCCAACCTTGGCGTGCTCGTCCCTATTCCGTGGTGGCTCCTGCACGGGCCGCCGTTCGTGCCCGGTCACGATATCGAAGGAGCGAGACTTGCCGTTGGTGCCTGGGCCCAACGGCAAGTCTCGCTCCTTCGATTCAGTCACCCGCACCCGCGGCGTCAGTCGCCGGAGGCGTACCGGGCCCGCTGGACGATCTTGGCGTCGGCGGGGTAGACCACCGAGGTGTCCTTGCCCTCGTAGTTGAACTGGTTGAGGAAGGCCCGCAGCGCGTTGATCCGGCCGCGCTTCTTGTCGTTGGACTTGATGGTCAGCCAGGGGGCGTGCCGCTTGTCGGTGTAGTCGAACATCGCCTCCTTGGCCGCGGTGTACGCCTCCCAGCGGTCCAAGCTCTCCAGGTCCATCGGTGAGAGCTTCCAGCGGCGCACCGGGTCGAGTTGGCGGATGGCAAACCGCGTCCGCTGCTCCTGCTGGGTGACCGAGAACCACAGTTTCGTCACGGTCGTCCCCGACTCCACGAGCATCCGCTCGAACGCGGGGGCCTGCTTCATGAACACCGTGTACTGCTCCTCGGTGGCGAAGCCCATGACCCGCTCGACACCGGCCCGGTTGTACCAGCTGCGGTCGAAGAGCACGATCTCGCCGGCGGTCGGCAGGTGCTTGACGTAGCGCTGGAAGTACCACTGCCCCTGCTCGGTCGAACTCGGCTTGTTGAGCGCGACGACCCGCGCGGCACGGGGGTTGAGGTGCTCCATGAACCGCTTGATCGTCCCACCCTTACCGGCCGCATCCCGCCCCTCGAACACGAGCACGTGCTTGAGCCCCTCGTCCTGCGACCAGTACTGGAACTTGAGCAACTCGACCTGGAGCTTGTACTTCTCCTCTTCGTACTCGTCACGGCCCAGCAACTCGGGGTAGGGGTATTCCTCGCGCCAGGTCTCGACCGCTTGCCCGTCGGGCATGAGCAGGATCGGGTCTTCCTCCTCACTCCCGGCGACGGTGTAGCCCTGCTCGCGCAGGGAGTCGATGTACTCGCGAAGGGCCATCTTCTGCATACCCCCATTGTCCTCCCTCGGCCCCGTCCCGTCCGCCCCTCCCGTCACCCTTTTCCCGCCTCAACCACCCACCGTCCACTTCGCACCCCGACCGTTCCCGTGCGAACTGCCCCTATCCCACCCCCAGTCCACGCCCACACCCCCGCGGCCACCGCTCACCACCGCGCCGTCCCCACCCCACAGGCAGTCCTCGATGACTGCAGAAAGCATTGAGTACATGGCACTATGCATGCATGGGTGTCGTGATTCAGATTCGTGATGTCGATGAGTGGGCCCGAGACCGCCTCAAGGCACGCGCAGCCCAGGCCGGGGATTCGTTCAACACCTACCTGCGCCGCATCCTCACCGACGAGGCGAGCCGCATGACGCAGACCGAGGTTTTCGCTCGCGCACGAGCCCGCAGCGAAACCGCCGACGTCCCGTCCGCCGACGTCATCCGCGCCGAACGCGACGCTCTCGCAGCCCGATACGCGGCCCCACGGCCACCCCAGTGACCGATCTCGTCATCGACGCATCCGCCCTGATCGACGCTCTCGTCGGCACTGAGCAAGTCGCGATCCAGGAGATGATCGCCGGCCGCCCCCTCGTTGCGCCGGCCCACGTTGACGCCGAGGTCTTGAGCGGCTTGCGCGGCCTCACCCTCGGTGGGCATCTCAGCCGGACGCGTTGTCTCGACGCCCTCACCGACCTGCGTGACCTTCCCTTGGAGCGGTGGCCACTCGACGATGGCCTGCTCCGGCGCGCCTTCGATTTCGCCGCGAACGTCACCTCCTACGACGCGCTCTACGTTGCCCTCGCCGAGGCGCTCGACGCCCCCCTGCTCACCCGCGATGCCCGCCTGGCCCGCACCGCCCGCCGGTGGGTTCGGGTGGAGTTCGCGTGACGGCATACGACCTCGGTATGCCGCCCGACTTCTCCCAGCGGGCCGCGGGACACTGCGACCAAGACCCATCGCGCCCCACCGAGGGAGACAGAACGTGTCCAAACTCCCGTTGATCCTCACCGCGCTGGCGATGGTCGCCCTCATCGTCGGCGTGGACGTGCTGTTCTTCCGCGACCACTTCTGGCCGCGCCTCATGGTCAACGTCGGCATCGTCCTGGTCTTCGGCGCCTTCACGCTCCGGTTCCTGCGCCACTGACCCCCTGCCAGCGGCGCAACGCACAAGCCGTACTCCCGGACAACCCTCGTTCCCGTCAATCGCCCGGCCACGTATGCCGACCGGCCCCGTATGCCGCCCGGTCAGGGTTGCCGCGTCGCCGCGGCCGAGCCCGGAGTGGGCCAGTAACGACAGATCAACGCCTGTTGCACAAGGGTCCACAGGTTGTTCAGGCACCAGTAGGCCAGTAGGCCGGCCGGCACGACCGCCGCGCCGATCAGCAGGCCAACAGCCGAGAGCGCCGGCAGCCACCCCTGGACCGCGGCCATGGCACCGGCCACCTGCTCGCCGGCGCCGACCCCAGTACCAGCTGCCCCGGCGCTGGCCACCCCAGCCGCGCCAGTCGACATCGCCGGCGTGTTCGGCAGCACGAACCACTTCTGCGTCACGTACGTCAGCCCCGCCGCAAGGACCGCCAGCCCCACAAAGAGGACCAGGCCCGGCAGGCTCGCGCCCAACCCCGTCACCCGGTCGGTCAACCGCAACCCGACGATCGTCGCGGATGTCGCCGACGCGACCAGCCCGGCCGTCAGGGCCCCCACCGGATGCCCGGCGGACACCTCGGCGATGACCCGATACAGCGCCAGGAACAGCGGGAACTGCAACAGCATCGGCGCGAGCGACCACGACGACACCCCGTGCTCGGCGAGGATGGCGCGCTGTTCGCGACGCAGGCGGGACAGGCTCTCCAGGTCGCGGCGGCCGGCATACCGACGCTGGAGGGCGGTGAGGGCCGGCATCGCGCGAGCCCGGGCGTGCGCCGACCGGACGCCATGGACCACGAGCGGCAGCATCGCCCCCCGAACGACGACCACGAGCCCGGCCAGGGCGAGCACCCAGGCGAGGGGCGACCCGGGCGCCAGCCCAAGAGCGGCGAGCAGGTCGTGGGCGCCGGCGAGGACGACGGTGAGCAGGGACACGAGCGGGGACAACAACGCAGACATGAGGGCTCCTGGGCGCCGCGAGCGCGCGGCATACGTCAAAAGAGGTGGGGGGCAAGCGAATCCGGCGGCGCGCCGGATTCAGACGATCCCGCGCCCAGGAGCCCGCGGCTGGCGGGGGCGACGCGGCGGTCGGGCGGCACACCAGTGCGCCGTGGTCGCCCAGGCGTCGATCCCCCGGTGGGCGTATGCCGCCCGCACCCGCACCGCGACCAGCATCGGTCGCGCCCGGGTCGCCCCGACGGTCGCCGCCGCCGCCACGAGCGCAACCCCAGCCCAGAGCGTGAGGGGCGCGCCCGGCATACCGGGGAGAACTGGGGTAAGGAGAAGGAGGGCCGCGACCAGCGCCAGGAAGGCACGATCCCGCAGGCGCACAGCGTGCTCGAACGCCAACTGACTCATCGCCGCCTCCTTCAGCCCTCAGTATGCCGCCCGCCCCGGTCCGTGGGCACCGCGAGCGGGTGCATCGCAAGTCGAAAGTACGCGACTCGCCGCGTGCGCACCGCCGAGACGGCGAGTCTCGTACTTTCGACCCGTCGACTCGACCAAGGGCTGCCTCGCCCCACTGATGGCGCATCATGATGCAAGTCCCTGATGCTAAGATGCGCTATGCGCACCACGATCACAGTCGACGATGATCTGCTTCGCGAGGCGCGCCACCACGCCCTGCGCGAAGGCCGCACCCTGGGCCAGGTCGTCGAGGACTCGCTGCGGGTGTTCCTGGCGCGGCGGGACTCCGCACCCGCGGCCCTCCACCTGCCCACCTACGGCGGCAGTGGCCTGCGCCCCGGTGTCGATCTCGAGGACAAGGACGCCCTGGCCGCGCTCCTCGACGAGGAAGACGGCACCGGTGTTCATCCTTGACGTCAACACGTTCATCTACGCTCACCGGCCCGAGAGTCCCCGGTTCGCCGAGCACCGCGCGTGGCTGGAGGCGGCGCTGACGGGGACCGAGCCGATCGGCGTGAGCGAACTCGTGCTGTCGGCGTTCCTGCGGATCGTGACCAACCACCGCGTCTTTCGGGAACCCACTCCGCCGACTGTGGCCCTGGATTTCTGTGCGGCCGTGCTCAATGCGCCGGCTGCGCTCCCCGTGCGACCCGGACCACGCCATTGGTCGATCTTCGATCGGCTGTGCCGCGAGGTCGACGCCCGCGGCAACGTCGTGCCGGACGCCTATCACGCGGCCCTCGCGATCGAGCACGGCGCGACCTGGATCAGCAGTGACCGTGGCTTTGCCCGATTCCCGGGCCTTCGGTGGGCACTGCCCTTGACGGTTGATGTCACGCCCGCCGGAGGGCCGGATCGGAGCGCTCAGACCGGAGCGCCTGCCGAGCCGCCCTCCGGCGGGGCCGACACCCCGAACACCCCGAACACCACTGACGCCACCCACGCCCACGCCGACTAGGACACCAAGCCCGCGAGCAGGTGCCGCGCCACCGCGCCCACCGAGTCTTCGGTCGCCATCTCGGCAGCCACCGCCCGGGCCGCCTCGCGCATTGCGGGAGTTCGCGCCTGGGCGACCGCCGCCCGCACGTCGGCCGGCGTGAGGGAGCGCCGGTCGAGCGGGATCGATGCCATCCCCCGAGCCCGAAGCCGCGCCGCCCAGAACGGCTGATCCGCGGCGAACGGCATCGGCACCGAGGCAATCCCGGCCCGCGCCACCGCATGGGTCGTCCCCGCCCCGCAGTGGTGCACCGCGAACGCGCATCGCGGAAGCAGCCACCCGTGCGGGATGGGCTCGATGAGCCGCACCGTCTCGGGCAGGTCACCCAGCGCGCCGGCATCGAGCCCGCTCCACCCTGTCGCGATCACGGCCCGCCGCCCGTCCAGCCCGGCGATCAGGGTGCGGAGCAGCGGCGCCAGGTCCGCGCTCGCCATACTCCCGAATCCGACGTATGCCGGGGGCTCACCGGCGGCGAGAAAGTCACGGAGCGCGGTCGGCGGCTCCCACGCCGGTTCGTCCGGGATGTGCCAGGCGCCGGTGACCGCCACCGTCGCGGGCCAGTCGTTCGGGCGGGGCACGAGCGCGGGCGAGAAGCCGTAGAGGATGGGCAGGTCGAGCCAACGGACCCGCGGCGCTCCCAACCCTCGGGCCCGACGCGCCCGCACCGTCGGCGAACGGAACGCCCACCAGGTGAGCCGTGCGGCGACGTGGTGGCTGGCGGGGTTGAGCAGGGGGATCGAGCGTTGTGTGACCGCGACCGGGCTGGGGAACTCCCGCGTCGGCGTCATCGGGAACGCTCCGGCCACCCCTACGCGCACCCCGGCTAGTTCGGCCGCGGCGACCGCGGCATACATGGCGAGCCCGCTCCCGAGGATCAGGTCGGCCCGGAAGCCACGGGCGGCGTGAGCCAGGGTGTCGATCCAGGGGCCCGTGTGCGTGCTCGCCATGCGGTGGAAGAACCGCAGCCCGGACAGGCCCCCGTCGGCGCGGTCGAGGGCAGCACGCAGCCCGCCGTGCGGCGCGAAGTGGGCCCGGAAATCGCCGGGCAACTCCCGCCACGGCACCTCCAGCCGGGCCGCCAGGTCCTCGCCGCCTCGATCGCTGCACGCCGCCACCTCATGGCCGGCCGCCCGCAGCCCCGCGGCCAAGGCAAGGTAGGGCCGGGTGTCCCCCTCGGACCCGAACGCCCCGATGACCAGCCGCAGCCGACGACCCGACGCGGGGTTCACGGCAGTGGGGTATGCCGCGCCGGCGCCCGCCACCGCGCCCGCAACCGGTCTCGGCACCGCGCCCGCCACCGGCCCGGGGACCGGTCACACAGCGGGCGGCGAGGACGCGGCATACGGACTCAGCCCTCCCGGCCCTCGACCAGGAAGTCCCCGACGATCCGGGCGAACTCCTCGGCGTGCTCGATCTGGGTCCAGTGCCCACACCGCCCGAACAGATGCGCCTGCGCGTCATCGATCCAGTTGAGCAGGGTCAGGCTCGTCTGGAGCGGGATGACCTGGTCGTCGCGGCCGTGGATGATGAGCGTGCGGTGCGGCAGGGCCCGGATGGCGGCCTCGGGGTGCGCCATCGCATCGACCCAACGCTGCCGGGGCGCGGGGAACATCGCCGCGAACTTCTCCTGCACCCCGGGCCGGATGGAGGCGGCATACCGGGCCCGGACGAGGTCGTCGGTGATGAGCGAGGCGTCGTAGGCGAACGTATGCCGCAGCAGGTCACCCATCGTCGCCTCGGACGGCTCATACCCCCAGACGGCGTCCAGGCCGGCGGTGATCTCGAAGGGGACCCCGACCGCGCCCATGAGGACCATCCGGTCGACGCGCTCGGGGTGGGAGATCGCCAGGGCGAGGGCCATCGAGCCGCCGAACGAGTTGCCGACGACGCTGACGCGGGGCAGGTCGAGGGCGTCGAGGAGGTCGACGAGTTGGGTGAGCCAACGGTCGAGGCCGTAGGTGATGTCGTCGGGCACCTGCGTGAAGCCGAACCCGGCGAAATCCGGCGCGATGAGCCGCATCCGCGGGGCGAGGCGCTCGAACTGGAGCCGCCAGTTGGCCCACGCCGAGACCCCAGGTCCCGAGCCGTGGAGCATGAGGACCGGGGTACCCGCGCCGACGTCGTGGTAGTTGGTGACCAGGTCCCCGGTGGTGACGAGGTGGCCGATTTCGGGGTTCGCGCTCATGCCTTTCAGTGTGTCCTGGGGACGGTATGCCGCGCACCGCCCGTTCCGCACCCACCCCCCACCGCCCCTTCGCACGCTCGGATGGCCCGGTTGCCCGAACCCGCCCCGTTAACAATCGACCAATAGGTGGCTTGTGTACACCCGCCAGAGCACCGCCTCGCCCGCCCCGTAAACAATCGACCAATAGGTGGCTTGTGTACAAGCGCCCAGCGACCCCCTGAGCGGCCCCACCTCCACAGCACCCCAAGCACACCCGCGAGCCATGGCGTTACCCCATCCCTCCCGCCTGGGGTCATGGTCACCCTGGGAAGTCATGAGCCACCAGCGCCCGCGTCAACTCAACTCAAATCAGCGAGACCCGCGCCAGCCCCTCAGGTCCAACGCAGCAGGCCGCGCCGCGCGGCATGGAGCAGCCCGACGACGACGATGCCGACGAACACCCCGATCTCGACAAGGGCCCGCACGCCGAGCCCAGGTGAACGCGCCACCAACGCCCAAGGGAACAGATAGACCGCGTCGACAGCGAACACGACATAAAGGAAGGCGAACGCGACATACCGGATCTGGCTCTGCGCCCACCCCTCGCCCACCGGGTCCACGCCCGACTCGTAGGTGGTGGCCTTCGCCACTGTGGGGGCTCGGGGGGCAAACAGGCGCCGGGCCACCATCGCCGCGGTCACCAGCAGGACCCCGGCGAGCACAACCGCAGCCGCCACGGCATACCCGCTCATGGCCGTGAGCATAGCGCCGGGCCCGCCACCTCGCCTCGACTACGCGAGGTGACAGGCGCCGTAAATGGTGGCCACGGTGTTGACCCCGGTGCCGACGGACAGTTCGGCGCCCTCGGCGTCATAGACCGACATCTGGTGGTCGCCCGGACGGTCCAGGAGGACGTGCTCGTCCCCGAACCCATGTTTGGCCGCCACCTCCTTGACGGCCGACCAGGCCCGGGCCCAGTCGGCATCCGGTATGCCGCCATACGCGCCGCCGCTGTCGGCCAACGCGATCGACGCCCCGGGGACGCGGTCGAAGGGAGTCTTGCACCCGGTCTCACTGTCGATGACCGGTTCCGTCGTCCGCCAGCGCAACCCGGGCGTCACCGCACTCAGGGCGGCGCGCACCTCGGTGAGCAGCGCGAGGTAGTCGGCGCGGGCCTGCGCGGACCGGCGCCGCTGCTCCAAGACACCACCCGAGCCCCCCGGGGAGGCGCTCGAGGCCGCTGGGGTGGCGTTGCCGTTCGAGGGGTTGGTCACTGGGGTTCCTCCACATCCGGTCAAGGCCAGGGTGAGGGCAGCGGCAAGAGCCGCCACCCCTCTCGAAATCGCCGTCATTTCAACCACTCCGGATACCAGTCCTGCGCGCTGATCGGGTCGGTCAACCCCACATTCTTGCCGTGAACAGCGCTGTCCGGGTGCCCGCCGACGACCTGCGCCATCGAGTACTGACTGGTCGACCCATCCTTGAGGTAGTCCAGGTGCCCGATGATGCCCTCCCAGGCGCGGCCGTCCGGAGTCGTGGCCGCTCCCGTTTGCAGATGCTGCATGCCCTTCATGCCGGTGGGATCGGCCCCGAATGCGGCCAGGTCACCCACCCCATCCCATTTCGCCTCGGCGTAGTAGGCCGCCCCCGAGCGGATCGCCAGGGTGTCCAGGCTGCTCGTGCCCAGTCCGGGGGAACCGAAGAAGATCGCGCGGTCGACGTCGACACCGGCTTGTTGGAGGGCGTAGCCGGTCGTGGTCGACCCGTAGGAGTGTCCGAGTGCGGTCAGATCCGGGTCGGTGGGCCGGGCGGCATTGATGCCGCGGTAGAAGTTCGCCAAGGATGCCCCGCCGGCCTCGGCGGCTCCACTGGAAGCCACCGAGTTGGAAGTGAAGATCGTGCTCCACTGGGGCGCTTGGTACCCCAGCCAGGTGACGGTCGCGACCGTGCCCTGCTCGCCGCGCCGGAACAACTCGCCCTCGGTGCGCAGCTTCAGCGCCGCCATGTCACTGTCGTAGCCACCCATCCCCGCCACCGTCGACGTCAGCCCGGGGGTGAACACGGCAACGTGGTCGGCATGGTCCACATCGCCGTTGGCGACGATCGCCTGGGTGCGTTCGGTCGTGAAGTCGAGCCCGAGGAGGGCGTGCGCGCCTGGGCGGGCCAGGATCGCGCCGAGGGTGGCGATCGACTCCCGTTCCTCCTTGAGGTCCTCGTATTCGGCCTTGACCTGCAGGTAGTTGCCGTAGATGAACCTGCCGTTCTCGTCATGGCAGAAGCGCTCCAGGATGGCCCAGCGCTCGTCCACGTGAGCGCGGCGCCGATCGAGGAGCAACCGGTTGGCGCGGTCGCGCGCCGCGAACTCCACCCCGTCACGGTTGCCGATCCACTCCGGGTGTGCCCCGATGACCTCCTCGCGCTCGTCGGCCGACAAACTCGCCCACCAGGCGGCATTCTCCGCCGGGCTGCCGTGCCCGGGAGGCGGCAGCACGCTGTGCCGACCCATCGCTTCACCCGAGGCGGCGGCCGCGCCCAGCGAGCCGTCACCGCCCTTGATGGTGCCGGCGAGGATCTTGGCCAGGACGGCGCCGAGGTCGGCATCCACATCAGCGGCCTTGCGGAGGGCGGCCTCGACCCGAAGGGCGCACTCCCCGAGTCGGTCCTGCCGCTCCTGCTGGATGAGCAGCCAGTCGTGGGTGTTCGACAGGCACATCTGCGGACGCAGGTCACGCACCGTGCCGTCCGCGTCGATCGCGAATTCCCCGGCATGCGCATGGTCGAGCGCTGTCCGGACCGCCGATTCCACTCCGCGCACCCCGTCGGCGGCGTCCCTCACCGCTGTGTATGCCGCGCTCACTTGCGCCACGAGGTCTCGCAGCTCACCCGTGAGGCGCCGCAGGGAGACCGAGGCATTGTCGGCCGCATCCCCGCTCCAGCCCTTGGGGGTGGCCATCCCGTCGAGGTCACCGGCGCGGTCGGTGCAGGCGTTGCGGGCCGCGCGCAACGCAGCCTCGGCCGAGTCCAAGGCCGCGGGGTGCCACTGCAGGATGTCGCCCCAGGTCAGCGGCATACGATCACTCCGGCACCGGGCCGAGGCGCAGGTATTTCGAGGGCGCGGCCGGCACGCTGGTGGGCGCCTGGGCAACCACGAGCGGCCCCTTGGTGCGGGCACCCGCCGGACGCACCGGGAGCGAAGGGGCGGTGTTGGGCGGCGAGGCAAAGGCGGCCGCGGCCAAGCGATCGTCGTGGGCGTACTGCGCCGCGTTGCCCTCCAACGTGCCGGCGTACTGTCGAGCCGCCCCGACCCAGTCCGTGACGCGTCGCTCGAGGACACCCGCCACCTCGGAGATGGCGGCGGCACTGCCCGAGTGCGGGATGGCTCCCCCGGCCGCCCGCAGCACATCCCCCGGATGGATGGTCGCGACCTGGTCACCGGCCGCCCGCGCCGCTGCTGCCGCAGCGCGCAGGGCACCGATTTCGACCTCGTAGGTCATGACTTCCCCTCTCGACGATGCACCCTAACGCTCGGCCGGATTCTTGCATTGCGTCCACCCTGTCGCCCGCGCACGCGGCTGTCCATGGGGAGGGGTGCCCGGGCCCTGCGCGCCGCCGAGCCGGGCCGAGAGACCGGACGTCGACAACGGCATACCTTTGACAGCAACGTCCCACGGTGGCGAGCCCGCCGGGCATAGCATGGGCCGGTTGGATACCGCACCCCTGTGACCCCCTTAAGGACCCATGAGCAGCAAGTCGGTCCACGATCTCGACCGCGTCGTCATCCGGTTCGCCGGCGACTCCGGCGATGGCATGCAATTGACCGGCGATCGCTTCACCAGCGACACCGCCACCCTCGGCAACGACCTGTCGACCCTGCCCAACTTCCCCGCCGAAATCCGGGCCCCGCAGGGCACCCTCCCGGGCGTGTCGAGCTTCCAACTCCACTTCGCCGACCACGACGTCCTCACCCCCGGTGACGCACCCGACGTGCTCGTCGCGATGAACCCCGCGGCCCTCAAGGCCAACGTCGGCGACCTGCGCCGCGGCGGAATCATCATCGCCAACGCCGACGACTTCACCACCCGCAACCTGGCCAAGGTCGGCTACGCGCTCAACCCGCTCACCGACGGGTCCCTGGAGAGTTATCACGTCCACGCCGTGCCGCTGACGGCAACGACCGTCGAGGCGCTCGCGGAGTTCACCGGGTTGACCCGCAAGGCCAAGGAGCGGGCCAAGAACATGTTCGCTCTCGGGCTGCTCTCGTGGATGTACAACCGGCCGACGGCGGCGACCCAGGACTTCCTCAAGGCCAAGTTCGCCAAGGCCCCCGAGATTCTCGCGGCCAACCTCAAGGCGCTCGCGGCCGGTGTCAATTACGGCGAGACGACGGAGGATTTTGCGTCCTCGTATGCCGTGGGGCCGGCTCCCATGCCGGCGGGCACCTACCGCAACATCACCGGCAACACCGCCCTGGCGTTGGGGCTGGTCGCGGCGGCGCACCGGTCCGGGTTGCCGCTCGTGCTCGGGTCCTACCCGATCACGCCGGCCTCGGACATCCTGCACACGCTCTCGGGGCTCAAGCGCTACGGCGTGACGACGATGCAGGCCGAGGACGAGATCGCCGGCATCGGGATGGCCCTGGGGGCCAGTTTCGGTGGGGCCCTCGGGGTGACCACGACCTCGGGCCCGGGGCTGGCGCTGAAGTCCGAGACGATCGGGCTCGCGGTGTCGCTGGAGTTGCCGCTCGTCATCGTCGACGTCCAGCGCGGTGGCCCCTCGACCGGGCTGCCGACCAAGACCGAGCAGGCCGACCTGCTCCAGGCGATGTTCGGGCGCAACGGCGAATCCCCCGCCGCGGTCATCGCCCCCCAGACCCCCAACGACTGCTTCGCCGCCGCCGTCGAGGCGGTCGAGATGGCGACGGCATACCGGACTCCTGTCCTCGTGCTCACCGACGGTTACCTCGCCAACGGGTCCGAGCCGTGGCTGGTGCCGGCGGTCGAGGACCTGCCGCGGATCGAGCCCAACTTCGCCACCGAACCCAACGGGGTCGACAAGGCGGGCGAGCCGGCGTTCCTGCCCTACCTGCGTGACCCCGACACCCTCGCCCGGCCGTGGGCGGTGCCCGGCACGCCGGGGTTGGAGCACCGGATCGGCGGTATCGAGAAGGCCGACGTCACCGGCGAGATCTCCTACGAACCGGCCAACCACGACACCATGGTCCGGCTGCGCCAGGCCAAGGTCGACGGGATCGCGGTCCCCGACGTCGAGGTCGACGACCCCTCGGGCGCGGCCCGGGTCCTCGTGTTGGGCTGGGGGTCGACCTACGGTCCGATCGCGGCGGCCGTGCGCCGGGTCCGCCGGGCCGGGTATGCCGTGGCCCGCACCCACCTGCGTCACCTCAACCCGTTCCCCGCCAATCTGGGGGCGGTCTTGGGGGCGTATGACCGGGTCATCGTGCCCGAGATGAACCTCGGCCAGTTGGCGCTGCTCCTGCGGGCGCGCTACCTCGTCGACGTCCGCTCGCACACCGCGGTGCGCGGGTTGCCCTTCACCACGGCCGAGTTGGCCGAGGTCCTCACCGCTGCCGTGGAGGAGTTGGGATGACGACTACCGCCGTCAACCGCACGAGCGCCCCGACCCCGGTGGCGCTGACGAAGAAGGACTTCACCTCCGACCAGGAGGTGCGCTGGTGCCCGGGGTGCGGGGACTACGTCATCCTCGCCACCGTCCAGGGGTTCTTGCCCGAGTTGGGCATCGCGCGCGAGAACGTCGTCTTCGTCTCGGGCATCGGGTGCTCCTCGCGGTTCCCCTACTACGTCCAGACCTACGGGATGCACTCGATCCACGGGCGCGCCCCGGCGATCGCGACCGGGCTGGTGACCGCCAACCCCGACCTCACCGTGTTCGTCGCGACCGGTGACGGCGATGCCCTCTCCATCGGCGGCAACCACCTCATCCACGCGATGCGCCGCAACGTCAACCTGACGATCCTGCTCTTCAACAACCAGATCTACGGGCTGACGAAGGGCCAGTACTCTCCGACGTCGAGGCTGGGCCAGGTGACGAAGTCCTCGCCCTACGGGTCGGTGGACACCCCGTTCAACCCGATCTCTTTGGCCCTGGGCGCCGAGGCGACGTTCGTCGCGCGCGCCATGGAGTCCGACCGGGCCGAGCTTACCGCGATCCTCAAGGCCGCCGCCACCCACCGGGGCACCGCGCTCATCGAGATCTACCAGAACTGCCCGATCTTCAACGACGGCGCCTTCGACGCGATCAAGGACCGCTCCCAGCAGCAGGCCCGGCTGGTCCGGTTGCGCGCCGACGAGCCCGTCCGGGTCGGTGTAGAGGACTCGCGCCAGGTGCTGGTGCGCCGCCCCGACGGCTCGCTTGAGTTTGTCGCCGAAGCGGAAGCCGACCCCGCGGCATACGTCATCCATGACCCGTATGCCGCGGACGCCAGTCAGGCGTTCGCCCTCAGCCGGCTCGACTCGGCCGAGATGACGCATGTGCCGATGGGCATTTTCCGGCAGGTGTCGCGCCCGGCCTACGACGACGTCGTGCGCGCCCAGGTGGACGGTGCCGTCGAATCCGCCGGTGGCGCGGCGAGCGACGCCGACCTTGCCGAGTTGCTGCGCGGCCGCGACACCTGGACCGTTGGGTAGCCGCCCCTTGGTGCGGTGACACTGCGGGGCGCTGGCAGGATGTGGCCATGACGGTCGCGACCGAGGAGACCCCCCGGGGCCGGGCCATTGTCATCGCGATCGGGGAGTTCGGCGAAGGTGATTCTGTCGAGGGCCACGGGGATGGGCGTACATGGCTGTCCCACCTCGTCCCTGCGGCCGATGATCTCGCGGAGGTTCTCGCGCGCTACGGCTATGCGGTGGCGCGCCCCTCGGGGGAGCAGTTGACGTCGGCCCACCTGTGGGACGTCCTCGACGAGGAGGCGCCCCCCGGATTGCAAATCGTGCACCTCCTCTCCCACGGGGAGCGGGGACGCACGAGCGGGGAACTGAAGGTCATCGGCAGCGACGGTCGCGCCAGTTCCGTGAGCGCCAAGATCACCGACATTGTGGACAGTGACGAGGCTCCAGTCACCCTGTTCCTTCTCGACATGTGCCGAGCCGGGGCCGCGGCGGAATTGCCCTGGCAAATCCGCGGCGCGGACGAGAGCACGCGGGCCTGGGTGTTGGCAGCGGCCGACCGGGAGGAGAACGCCTACGATGCCAAACTGACCCGGGCCGTGGCGGCCGCCCTCAATGCTGCGTGGGACGGCACGCTGGGCCTCGACCCCTCGGTGGAGTTCATCCCCTGGGTCTTGTTTCGGGATCGGGTCATCAGCGATGTCGAACGAGCCGGTCCAACGACGTTGTCGCAGCGGGTGCGCTCGACGCTCCTCGATCACACGGTCAACCCGCCGTTTTTCCACAATCCGAGGTACTCCAAGGGTGCCGCGGCCCGCTCGCGCGTGCTGGCACAACTCGGGATCGAGGCCACCATCGTCGGGCTCGTCGACAGCGCCATCGACATCGAACATTTCCTCGATCGAGCGGCCGGTCGCGATGCTCCGTGGGGATCGGATGACGCTCGGGCAGCACGGCGACGGGCCTTGTTCTCCGGGCGTCGGCACGAGTTGGAGAGCCTGTCGGACTGGGTGACGGACCCGGAGTCTCGGGGATTGCGGATCGTCACCGGCAGTCCCGGGTCCGGCAAGTCGGCGATTCTCGGGATCCTCGTATGCGCCGGGCACCAGGCACTGCGGGAACCGACGCGCCCGGTGTGGTCGAAGGCCTCGCCCGACCCCGGGCCCGTAACCAACCTGGCGGCGGTCCATGCGCGCGGGTTGTCCACCGCGCAGGTCGTGCTCGCCCTCGCCGACCAACTGAACCTCAATGTGTTGCCCGAGGCGCCCGGAGCGCGAGAGTTGACGGCCGCGTTGGCGGGCGCTGGCGTCGAGGCAACAATTGTCATCGACGCCGTCGACGAGGCACTCGACCCACGCCACCTCGCGGACTCTCTGCTCGTCCCCCTCGCCGACTGGTCCCAGTCAACTTCCTCACCGAGAGTGCGGCTGCTGGTGGGCACCCGGTCGGGACCCAAGTGGCCGATGCTGAGCCCGCTCATCGCGGCGGCGGGCAGCAATCTCCTCGATCTCGACGATGTCGACCCTGGACGGGTGCGTGACGACATCAAGTTCTATTGCATGAATTGGCTCCCCGAGGAGCACGGTTGGACCTACCTTCACCGCTCACCCCTCGGCAACGCCATCGGCACCGCCCTCGCCGTGGTCGATGAGGGTCGCGTTGTCGACGGCGGCTTCCTCATCGCGAGCGTCTATCTCAGTCATCTGGCCCGCGGCGGACCACCTCAGGAGGGCGATCTCGCGCGGATGATCGATGAGATTCCGCGCTCGCTCCCCGCCGTGCTCGAGTTCGACCTGGCGAGGGCTCCGGCGGCCCATCGCTTCGTCCTGGCCGCGCTCGCCTGGGCGCAGGGCGACGGTATGCCGCTCTCGGTCATTGCGCCGCTGGCTCGCCGGCTCGCCGCAGACTCGGCCACCCTCACCGATTCCGAGGTCGTCCAGGCGCTGGACGCCACCCGCTTCTACCAGCGGCGCTCGGTTGACGAGGACGGGAGCACCCTGTATGGCCTGTTCCACCAGGGCTTGACGGACCACTTGCGGGCTCACCCCCGAGGCGACGAGACGGCAGCCGCCGACCCCGGGACCGTCTACGAGGGCATTCTCGACGCTCGGCGGGGTGCCACCGGCGAGCCCGTCTGGGCCGGCGCGGAGCCCTACCTGCGCCGCCACGCGCTCGCCCATGCCCTCGAGACGGATCGTGCCCTCGACCTGCTCGCGGACCCACATTTCCTCGCGGTGGCCGACCCGGTTCCGACCCGCGAGGCGCTCAACCGCGCGAATGCGGACGTTCGGACCTGCGATGGAGCCGAGCTCTTTCGCGTCGCAGCCACGAGAGGTGGCCTGACGGCCGACGAGCGCTGGGACTGGCTCGCGCTGGTTGCCCGACAACTGGGCTGCCGGGAACTCGGCGACGCCTTCTCCTCAGACTCGGCTACCTCGGGATTCCGCCCGTTCTGGGCGACCGGCCGCCCGGTGCGGGGTCCCCGCCACACCCTCACCGGCCACACCAACTCGGTCACCTCGGTGACCACCACCACCATCGACACCACCCCGGTGGCCATCACCACCAGCCGCGACAGCACCGCGATCGTGTGGGACCTGACCACCGGCACCACCCGCCACACCCTCACCGGCCATACCGACTGGGTCACGTCGGTGGCCACCACCACCATCGACACCACCCCGGTGGCGATCACCACCAGCGACGACGGCACCGCGATCGTGTGGGACCTGAGCACCGGCACCGCCCGCCACACCCTCACCGGCCACACCGACTCGGTCACCTCGGTGGCCACCACCACCATCGACACCACCCCGGTGGCGATCACCACCAGCGGCGACGGCACCGCGATCGTGTGGGACCTGACCACCGGCACCACCCGCCACACCCTCACCGGCCACACCGACTCGGTCACGTCGGTGACCACCACCACCATCGACACCACCCCGGTGGCCATCACCACCAGCGACGACGGCACCGCCATCGTGTGGGACCTGACCACCGGCACCGCCCGCCACACCCTCACCGGCCACACCAACTCGGTCTGGTCGGTGACCACCACCACCATCGACACCACCCCGGTGGCCATCACCACCAGCAACGACCACACCGCGATCGTGTGGGACCTGACCACCGGCACACGCCGCCACACCCTCACCGGCCACACCGTCCCGGTCACGTCGGTGACCACCACCACCATCGACACCACCCCGGTGGCCATCACCACCAGCGGCGACCGCACCGCGATCGTGTGGGACCTGACCACCGGCACACGCCGCCACACCCTCACCGGCCACACCGACTCGGTCTGGTCGGTGACCACCACCACCATCGACACCACCCCGGTGGCCATCACCACCAGCCGCGACAGCACCGCGATCGTGTGGGACCTGAGCACCGGCACCGCCCGCCACACCCTCACCGGCCATACCGACTGGGTCACGTCGGTGGCCACCACCACCATCGACACCACCCCGGTGGCGATCACCACCAGCGGCGACGGCACCGCGATCGTGTGGGACCTGAGCACCGGCACCGCCCGCCACACCCTCACCGGCCACACCAACTGGG
>Ga0116175_1000135_pt1 | contig 58667 bp, 51 predicted proteins | sample AD_UKC125_MetaG_FD_89802 | JGI IMG/M metagenome (GOLD analysis project Ga0116175, IMG submission 89802) | Active sludge microbial communities of municipal wastewater-treating anaerobic digesters from USA - AD_UKC125_MetaG | ecosystem: Engineered > Bioreactor > Anaerobic > Digestate | place: USA... | reverse complement strand
TGACTTCGGTGAAGGGCTGCGGGTACACGCCCATCCACAGGGTACAGAGGGCCAGCGCGCCGAGGATGGCGAACTCGCGCTTGTTGATGTCGGTCAGTTCGGCCACGTGATGATTGGCGACATTGCCGAAGATCACCCGCTTGTACATCCACAGGGTGTAGGCGGCGCCGATGACCATCGAGCTGGCGGCGGCGAACGCCACCCAGAAGTTGAACTTGACGGCGCCGAGGATGACCATGAATTCGCCGACGAACCCGGAAGTGGCCGGAAGGCCGGCATTCGCCATCGAGAACAGCATGAACAGCGCGGCAAACTTGGGCATGGTATTGACCACGCCGCCGTAATCGGCGATCTGCCGGCTGTGCACGCGGTCGTACATGACGCCGATGCAGAAGAACATCGCGCCCGAGACGAAGCCGTGCGACACCATCTGCACCAGCGCGCCTTCGATGCCCATGGCGCTGAACATGAAGAAGCCCAGCGTCACGAAGCCCATGTGGGCGATCGACGAGTAGGCCACCAGTTTCTTCATGTCGGCCTGGACCAGCGCGACGAAGCCGATGTAGACAACGGCGATCAGCGACAGTGCGATCACGAATCCGGACAGTTCGTGCGAGGCGTCCGGCGCGATCGGCAGCGAGAAGCGCAGGAAGCCGTAGGCGCCGAGCTTCAGGGCAATGGCCGCCAGAACGATGGAGCCGCCGGTCGGGGCCTCGACGTGGGCGTCCGGCAACCAGGTATGCACCGGCCACATCGGCACCTTGACCGCAAAGGCGATCAGGAAGGCGAGGAACAGCCAGATCTGCGCGCCGAGCTCCAGCGGCAGGGTGTGCCATTCGAGGATCGAGAAGCTGCCGTTGGACTGGATGAACAGGTACATCAGCGCCAGCAGGAACAGCAGCGAACCGAAGAGTGTGTAGAGGAAGAACTTGAACGCCGCATAGACGCGGTTCGGGCCGCCCCAGACGCCGATGATCAGGTACAGCGGAATCAGCGAGGCTTCGAAAAAGACGTAGAACAGGACCCCATCGAGCGAGGTGAAGATGCCGTTCATCAGGCCCGACATGATCAGGAAGGCGGCATTGTATTGAGCAACCTTTTCCTTGATCACTTCCCAGCCGGCGGCGACGACAATGACGGTGATGAAGGCATTCAGAATGACGAAAAGCATCGAGATGCCGTCAACACCGAGGTGGTAGTTGACGTTGAAGCGCGGAATCCAGGTCTTCACCTCGAGGAACTGCATGCCGCCGTAGCCAGTATCGAACCCCGTCCACAGCGGAATGGTCACGAGGAAGCCGGCGATCGCGCCAATCAGGGCAAGCATCCGTGCCAGCGGTGCGTTCCGGTCGTTGCCGGTGAGCAGCACCAAAAGCCCGGCAAAGACGGGAATCCAGATGGCGAAAGATAGCAGCGGGTAAGTCGACATGTTATTCCTTGCTTGTCTGCGAACTGTTCACGCTAGGCGCGGTTGAGCCACAGGGTCATCAGGACAAAGACACCGATGATCATGGTGAAAGCGTAGTGATAGACGTAACCGGTCTGCAAAGTCCGCGTTACCGCCGCAATCATCGAGACGAGCCGGGCCGAGCCGTCCACGATGACCCCGTCGATCACGGCAACGTCACCGCCACGCCAGAAGGCCTTGCCGAGCAGACGCGCTCCGCCACCGAAGACCGCTTCGTTGAACTTGTCGAAGTAGTACTTGTTGTCGAGCAGCGTGTAGATCGCCGAAAAACGCCGCTGGATGGCCGCCGGAATGTCGGGGCGCTTCATGTAGAAGAACCAGGACAGCACGACACCGGCAAGCGCCAAGAAGAATGGGAGCGAAGTCAGCGCATGGATACCCATTGCGGCGGCGCCGTGAAAATGCTCGGCGAGGTGGGCCATCGCCGGATGCGTCGAGGCATCGACGAAAATCACCGGAATGTTGCCGGTGCCGGGGATCGCCATCGTAAAGAAGTCGCCGAAGACCATCGGCCCGATGGCGATGTAGCCGATCACCAGCGATGGAATGGCCAGCAGCACCAGCGGCAGGGTCACCACCCACGGCGTCTCGTGCGGCTTCTGACCGGGCGCCAAGCCATGATGATGGTCGTGGGCGACCTCCTCGTCATCGTGGTCGCCCTGATGCTCGTGGTGATGGGCATCGTCCGCCTTGCCGAAGCGCTCCTCGCCGTGAAACACGAGGAAGTACATGCGGAAGGAATAGAAGGCGGTGACGAAGACGCCGGCCAGCACCGCGAAATAGGCGAAGCCGGCGCCCGGGATGTGCGAAAGCGCGACTGCCTCGATGATCGAATCCTTCGAGTAGAAGCCCGACAGGAAGGGCGTACCGATCAGTGCCAGCGAACCGACCAGCGAGGTGATCCAGGTGATCGGCATGTACTTGCGCAGGCCGCCCATGTTGCGGATGTCCTGGTCGTGATGCATGCCGATGATCACCGAGCCGGCGGCGAGGAAGAGCAACGCCTTGAAGAAGGCGTGCGTCATCAGGTGGAAGATCGCCACGGAATAGGCCGAGGCACCGAGCGCGACGGTCATGTAGCCAAGCTGCGACAGCGTCGAATAAGCGACCACGCGCTTGATGTCGTTCTGGATGATGCCGAGGAAGCCCATGAACAGCGCGGTGATGGCACCGATGACGATGACGAACGACAGTGCGGTGGTCGACAACTCGAACAGCGGTGACATCCGGGCGACCATGAAGATGCCGGCGGTAACCATTGTTGCGGCATGGATCAGCGCCGAGATCGGGGTCGGACCTTCCATCGAGTCGGGCAGCCAGACATGCAGAGGCACCTGCGCCGACTTGCCCATGGCGCCGATGAACAGACAGATACAGGTGACCGTCATCAGCGAGACGGCCGCCCATTCTCCGGTGGCCAACAGCGCGATCGTCGTGTTGGCGAACTCCGGCGCCTTCTTGAAGACTGTGGCGTAGTCGAGGGTGCCGAAATGGGCGAGAATCAGTCCGATGCCGAGGATAAAACCGAAGTCGCCGACGCGGTTGACCAGGAAGGCTTTCATGTTGGCGAAAATCGCCGTCGGGCGGGTGTACCAGAAGCCGATCAGCAGGTAGGAGACGAGACCGACTGCCTCCCAGCCGAAGAAGAGCTGCATGAAGTTGTTGCTCATGACCAGCATCAGCATCGAGAACGTGAACAGCGAGATATAGCTGAAGAAACGGTTGTAGCCGGGGTCGTCGTGCATGTAGCCGATGGTGTAGATGTGCACCATCAGCGAAACGAAGGTGACGACCAACATCATCGTCGTGGTCAGCGAGTCGATCAGGAAGCCCACCTCGAACCGGTAGTCGCCGCTGGTCAACCAGGTGTAAACGGGGCCGTTGAAGGCGTGGCCGGCCTGAACATCCCTGAAGATGATCACCGACGCGACGAAGGCGATGGCAACACCGGCGATGGTCACGGTATGGGCGAACCAGCGCGGTATGACGCGACAGAAGAGACCGGCGATCACGGCGCCGAAGAGGGGCGCCAGGGGAACCAGGAGATAAAGCTTTTGCATTTCCATGTTTAACCCTTCAGGCTCCCCAGGTCATCCACGTGGATGCTCTTCAGGTTGCGGAACAGCACGATCAGTATGGCTAGGCCGATCGCCGATTCGGCGGCGGCCACGGTCAGAATGAAGAAGACGAAGATCTGCCCGGACAGGTCGCCCAAATAGTGCGAAAAAGCCACGAAATTCATGTTGACCGCAAGCAGCATCAGTTCGATGGCCATCAGCAGGACGATCAGGTTCTTCCGGTTGAGGAAGATGCCGACAACGCTGATCGCAAAGAGAATCGCGCCGAGAACCAGGAAATGCGAGAGGGATAGAGTAAGCATTGGCAATCCTGTCTCAGTCCTTTTCCACAGGCATCTGCAACACGCGGACGCGATCCTTCGCCTTGACGAAGACCTGTTGATTCGGATTGGTGTATTTGGACTGTTTCGGACCGCGGTAGGTCAGGACGATCGCCGCGATCATGCCGACGAGCAACACCAGTGACGCGAGCTCGAAGGGATAGACGAAATCGGTGAACATCAGGGCGCCGATGGCCTTGGTATTGGAAACGCCGGCCGGTACCATGGCCTGCGCCGCGGGAACCTGAAAATACTTGCTGCCGAGAACAAGGCCCATTTCCATTACCATCAGAATGCCGAGTACGGCCCCGAGCGGAAGATAGCTCCAGAACCCCTCGCGGATCCGGTCAAGGTTGATGTCGAGCATCATCACGACGAAGAGGAACAGCACCATGACCGCGCCGACATAGACCAGAATGATCGCAATCGCCAGAAATTCGGCCTGAAGCAGCGCCCAGATGCCGCCACAGGTGAAGAAGGCAAGGATCAGGTGCAACGCGGCGTGCACCGGATTGCGCGAGGTAATGACGCGCAGGCTGGCGAAAATGAGGATTGCCGACAGGAAGAAGAAAACCAGGGTCTGAAAATCCATCTCTAGTACCTGTTATCGGTAAGGTGCATCTTGTTGGCGATCCTTGGCGATCTGCGCCTCGTAGCGGTCACCGTTGGCAAGCAGCATCGGCTTGGTGTAGTAAAGATCACCCCGGCGTTCGCCGTGATATTCGTAGATGCGGGTTTCGACGATCGCGTCGACCGGACAGGCCTCCTCGCAGAAGCCGCAGAAAATGCATTTGGTGAGATCGATGTCGTAGCGGGTGGTGCGCCGCGAACCGTCGTCACGCGGCTCAGCCTCGATGACGATGGCCATCGCCGGACAGATTGCTTCGCAAAGCTTGCAGGCGATACAGCGCTCCTCGCCATTCGGATAGCGGCGCAAGGCATGCAACCCGCGGAAGCGTGCGCTCTGGGGAGTCTTTTCTTCAGGGTATTGAACCGTGATCTTGCGCGCAAAGAAGTACTTGCCGGTTACCGACAGCCCCTTCAGCAACTCCTTGAGGAACAGGCTGTTGAAGACTTCCTTCATCGAACCCATCAATCTCTCCTCACTTCCAGATATTCAGCGGGGACATCATCCAGAGCCCGACCACCACAAGCCAGACCAGACAGACGGGCAGGAACACCTTCCAGCCCAGACGCATCAACTGGTCGAAACGGTAACGCGGGAAGGTCGCGCGGAACCAGAGGAACAGGAAAAGGACCGCCGCCATCTTGGCAAACAGCCAAATAATGCCGTCAGGCAGGAAACCGACCGGAGACAGCCAGCCGCCAAGGAACAGGATTGAGGTCAGCGCGGAAATCAGAATCATGTTCGCGTATTCGGCAAGGAAGAACAGCGCGAACGCCATGCCGGAATACTCGACATGGAAGCCGGCAACGATCTCCGACTCCCCTTCAGCGACGTCGAACGGCGCGCGATTGGTTTCGGCGACACCCGATATCAGGTAGACGATGAACATCGGGAACAACGGCAACCAGTTCCATGACATCAACCCGAGACCCCATCCGGCAAAGCGCCCATGATCCTGCGCATTGACGATGTCGACCAGGTTGAGGCTGTTCGAAACCATCAGGACACAGATCAGCGAGAAGCCCATCGAGATTTCGTAGGACACCACTTGCGCGGTCGCGCGCATGGCCCCGAGGAAGGCGTACTTGGAATTCGAAGCCCAGCCCGAGAGGATGATGCCGTAGACCCCCATCGATCCAATGGCCATGATGTAGAGGAGGCTGGCGTCGATATTGGCGAGAACGAGCGAATCGGTGAATGGTACGACTGCCCAGACCGCGAGCGCCGGCGCAATGGCCAGCATCGGGGCGACCAGGAAGATTCCCTTGTTGGCCCCGGTGGGCAGGATGATTTCCTTGAGCAACAGCTTGAGACCGTCGGCAATCGGCTGGATCAAGCCCAGCGGGCCGACCCGGTTGGGTCCTATGCGAACCTGCATGTAGCCGATGACCTTGCGCTCGAAATAGGTCAGGTAAGCCACGGCCAGCATCAGCGGCGCGACGATCAGGACGATTTTGAGAAGGGTCCACACGGCAGGCCAGATGCCGCCGAAAATCCCTTGTCCGAAGTTCATCAGTGCGTCCATTTATGCACGCTCCACGGAAATCGGGCCGAACATGCCACCCAGCGCAGCCGTACTGGCATGCGCCGCAGCGACGCGGACGCAACCGGCCGGCACAGTGTCGTCGGCCTTGGCCACCAGCACGGCCTCGCCTTGCCCTTGCTTCACCCGCACCCTGTCATCGGCGGCAACACCGATCTGGGCGAGAGTCCGGGTATTGATTCGCGCCACCGGCGCAATCGAGTCGGCCGTCTGCTGCAAGGCCGGCGCCCGTCGCACCAGGGGATCGGCGAAATTGATCGGCACATCGGCTATTCGCTGCAACTGGCTTCCTGCCGCCGGCAGGGAGACGGAAACCCCGATCAGGCCGTTATCCAGACCGGAGACGAATTCGGCACCATTGCCAAGCACTTCGTCGCGCACTGCTTCACTCGATTCGTAGGCAAAACCGTCGAGGTCCAGCACATTGCCGAGTACGCGCAGCACCTTCCATGCCGGACGTGAGTCGCCGCGCGCCTTGACCACACCGTTGAAACCCTGAACGCGCCCTTCGATGTTGACGAAGGTGCCAGCGGTTTCGGTGAATGGTGCGATCGGCAGCATCACATCGGCGTATTCGAGAGCCGGCGCGTGCTTGAAAGCGGACATGCAGACCACCAGGCTGGCCTGCTTCAGCGCGGCCACTGCGGCTTGCGGGTTACCACAATCGAGTTCTGGCTCGATGCCCATGAGCACGTAGGCCTTGCGCGGCTGAACGAACATCTGGCTGGCGTTGGCGCCCGAAGGCAGGGCCCCGGCAACATATCCCCCCACCACATTGGCCGCTTCGCCGAGGAATCCGACCGTGGCACCCGTCAGTTTGCCAAGTTCAAGAGCCAGTGCATGCAGTTGCGCCGCGTCATCCGACTGGGTGACAACGTTGCCAAGGAAGATCGCGCTCTTCTCGCCACTGACCAGACTCCCGGCAATCTTCTTGCTGGCCTCGTCGGGGCTGACTCCGTCGAGACCGGCCGGAACGGCGGCACCCTTCAGTCCTGCCGCTGCCTTGACGATCGCCGCCAGCGCGCGCGCCAACTGCGATGGCGCCACTGCAAGGCTTTCATGCAGGTCGATCAACTGGTCGTCGGCGGTTACCGACAGCATGCTGACCTTGGTATATTTCTTCGCCGCCTGGCGCAACCGCTGGGCGATCAGCGGATGATCCTTGCGCAGGAAGGATCCGACGACGAGCGCCGCATCGAGATCCGCAATCTCGGCGAGACGAAGTCCCAGCCAGGGAATGCCGGCACGCTTGGAGTCGCTGCCGAAATCGCTCCGTCGCAAGCGGAAATCCATGTTGCCACTGCCCAGGCCTTTCATGATCTTGCCCAGGAGGAACATCTCTTCGAGAGTCGAACTCGGAGCTGCCAATGCCGCGACTGCATCGCCGCCATGCTCGCGGGCGACATCCTTCAAGCCGTGTGCGACATAGTCAAGCGCCACGTTCCAGTCAACTTCCCGCCATTGACCGCCCTGCTTGACCATTGGCTTGGTGAGGCGATCTTCGGAATTCAGCGCCTGATAGGAAAAACGCTCCTTGTCCGAAATCCAGCATTCATTGACAGCCTCGTTTTCGCGCGGCAAGACGCGCATCACGTTGTCGTGCTTGACCTGAACGACCAGATTGGCACCCACGGAATCGTGCGGACTGACCGATTTGCGGCGCTGCAGTTCCCACGACCGGGCGGTGTAGCGGAACGGCTTGGAAGTCAGGGCACCGACCGGGCACAGGTCGATCATATTGCCCGACAATTCGGAGTCGACCGTACGACCAAGGAAGGTGATGATCTCGGAATGCATGTTGCGGTTGGCCATGCCGAGTTCCATGATGCCGGCGATTTCCTGCCCGAAGCGGACACAACGGGTGCAGTGGATGCAGCGGCTCATTTCCTCCATGGAGATCAGCGGACCGACATTCTTGTGGAAGACGACGTGCTTCTCTTCGGTATAACGGCTCTTCATCGGCCCGTAGCCGACCGACATATCCTGCAACTGGCACTCGCCGCCCTGATCGCAGATCGGACAATCCAGCGGGTGATTGATCAGCAGGAATTCCATCACCCCCTTTTGCGCCTTGATCGCGAGGTCGGAGTGGGTGAAGACCTTCATGCCATTGGTCACCGGCGTCGCGCAGGCGGGCAACGGCTTTGGCGCCTTTTCCACCTGCACGAGACACATGCGGCAGTTGGCGGCAATCGAAAGCTTCTTGTGGTAGCAGAAATGCGGAATGTAAACCCCGACCTGCTGCGCGGCATCCATCACCGTGCTGCCATCGGGCACTTGCGCCTTCTTGCCGTCGATTTCGATTTCTAGCATGTCGCTACCTTGTAGCCAGTTCTTTCGTATCTATCGCTTGAAAGGTTTCGTTCAGGCATGAACCTTGTGGAAACCACTGCCTGCCCACTGCACATCCTTGGGGACCAGACAGGCCTTGTGTTCGATGTGGTACTCGAATTCGCTGCCGAAATGCTTGAGGAAGCTCTGCACCGGCAGCGCCGCGGCATCACCGAGGGCACAGATGGTGCGCCCCATGATGTTGCCCAACACGCTGTTCAGCAGATCCAGATCCTCAGGCCTCCCCTGACCATTTTCGATCCGATGCACGACCTTGTACATCCAGGCAGTGCCTTCGCGGCACGGTGTACACTGGCCGCACGATTCCTCGTAGTAGAAGAAGGAGAGGCGTTCCAGCGCCTTGACCATGCATACCGTTTCATCCATGACGATGACCGCCCCGGAGCCGAGCATCGAGCCAGCCTTGCTGATCGAGTCATAGTCCATCGTAGTTTCCATCATCACGGCACCGGGAACCACGGGAGCAGACGATCCGCCGGGGATGACCGCCTTGAGTTTGCGCCCGCCACGCACCCCGCCGCACATCTCAAGCAGGGTGGCAAACGGCGTACCCAAAGGGATTTCATAGTTGCCCGGGCGATTGACATGGCCGGAGACCGAGAAAAGCTTGGTACCGCCGTTGTTGGGCTTGCCCAGATTGAGAAACTCCTCACCACCCATCTTCAGAATGAACGGGATTGACGCGAAGGTTTCGGTGTTGTTGATCGTCGTCGGCTTGCCATAGAGACCGAACGACGCCGGGAACGGCGGCTTGAAGCGCGGTTGCCCCTTCTTGCCTTCGATCGACTCGAGGAGCGCAGTTTCCTCGCCGCAGATGTAGGCACCGTAGCCATGGTGGGCGAACAGTTCGAAATTGAAGCCCGAACCGAGAATGTTCTGCCCGATCAGGCCGGCGGCACGCGCTTCGTCGAGCGCCTCCTCGAAACGTTCGTAGAGTTCCCAGATTTCACCATGCACGTAGTTGTAGCCGCGGTTGGCACCCATGGCGTAGCCGGCGATCGCCATACCCTCAATGACCGAATGCGGATTGAAGCGCATGATGTCACGATCCTTGAAGGTGCCAGGTTCGCCTTCATCGGTATTGCAGACGACGTACTTGTCTCCCGGGAACGAGCGTGGCATGAAAGACCACTTCAGACCGGTCGGGAAGCCGGCACCGCCGCGCCCGCGGAGGACGGACTTCTTGACCTCGCTGATCACTTCCTCCTGGGACATCCCGCTTTCCAGGATGCGCCGCAGTTGCGTGTAGCCGCCACGGGCGACGTAATCCTTGAGGCGCCAAGTCCTGTCGCCATCAAGACCTTCCATCAGGACACCGTTGATCGAACCGAGCATGGCCATTATTTGCACTCCTCCAGCAGCTTGTCGATCTGCTCCGGATGCATGTGGCTGCACATGCTGCGGTTATTGACGATCATCACCGGCGCATCGCCGCAGGCACCCATGCACTCACCCTCTTTCAGGGTGAACTTGCCGTCGGCGGTGGTTTCCCCGTAGCCGATGCCCAGCTTTTGCTGCACGTACTTCCCGGCGTGATAACCACCGGAGAGCGCGCAGGGCAGGTTGGTACAGACCGTTATCTTGTACTTGCCGACCGGCTTGAGGTCATACATGTTGTAGAAGGTGGCAACTTCATACGCTGCGATCGGCGGCATGCCGAGATACGCAGCCACCGCCTCGATGGCTGCGGGAGGCAACCAGCCCTTTTCCTCCTGGGCATGCGCGAGACACGCCATGACTGCCGACTGTTTCTGGTCGGCGGGATATTTGGCAATCTCGCGGTCGAATTTCTTGAGGGTTTCAGCGGCAAACATCAGCGGTCGATCTCGCCAAAAACAATATCCTGGGAACCGATAATCGTGACGACGTCGGCAATCATGTGCCCGCGGGCCATTTCATCCATCCCCTGCAGATGAACATAACCCGGCGCGCGGATCTTCATGCGATACGGCTTGTTGGCCCCATCGGAAATAAAATAGATCCCGAACTCGCCCTTCGGGTGCTCGATCGCGGCATAAGCCTCGCCCGCCGGAACATGGATCCCTTCGGTAAATAACTTGAAATGGTGAATCAGCTCTTCCATGTTCGACTTCATGCCCTCGCGGGGCGGCGGGGCAACCTTGTGGTTGTCGGTGATCACCGGCCCGGGGTTCTTGCGCAACCATTCGATGCACTGCTTGATGATGCGGTTGGACTGCAACATCTCTTCCATGCGCACCAGATAGCGGTCATAGCTGTCGCCATTGACGCCGACCGGTATGTCGAAGTCCACCTTGTCGTAAGCGGCGTATGGCTGCTTCTTGCGCAAGTCCCAGGCGATTCCGGAACCGCGCAGCATCGCGCCGGTGAAACCCATCTGCAGTGCTCGTTCGGGGGAGACGACACCAACGTTGACCAGTCGCTGCTTCCAGATCCGGTTATCGGTCAGCAGCGTGTGGTATTCGCTATGGTAGGTTGGAAAACGATTGGTGAAATCCTCGAGAAAGTCGAGCAGCGAACCGCTGCGGTTTTCATTGAGCTCACCGGCCTTCTTGGCGCTGGTCCAGGTCGACTCCTCGTACTGCGGCATGCGGTCCGGAAGATCGCGGTAAACGCCTCCCGGACGATAATAGGCCGCATGCAAGCGGGCGCCGGACACGGCCTCGAAAACGTCCATGAGGTCTTCGCGCTCGCGGAAGGTATAGAGAGCCATGGTCATGGCACCGACGTCCAGCGCGTGACAGCCGACCCAAAGCAGGTGATTGAGGAGCCGGGTCACCTCATCGAACATGGTGCGAATATACTTGCCGCGCTCGGGAACTTCGATGCCGAGCAACTTTTCGGTCGCGAGGCAGTAGGCATGCTCGTTGCTCATCGTCGACACATAGTCGAGGCGATCCATATAGGGAACCGACTGGACCCAGGTGCGCGTCTCGGCCAGCTTCTCGGTGGCCCGATGCAGGAGGCCGATGTGCGGGTCGGCACGCTGCACCACTTCGCCATCCAGTTCGAGAACCAGGCGCAAGACACCATGCGCAGCCGGGTGCTGCGGACCGAAGTTGAGCGTGAAATTGCGGATATCAGCCATGTGCCGGATCCCCATAGCTATCTTCGCGCACGATGCGCGGGGTGTTCTCTCGGGGCTCGATCGTCACCGGCTGGTAGATGACCCGACCCTGATCCGGGTCGTAACGCATTTCGACATGCCCAGAGATCGGAAAATCCTTGCGGAACGGATGCCCGATGAACCCATAATCGGTGAGGATCCGGCGCAGGTCGTCATGGCCGACGAAGGCGATGCCATAGAGGTCGAACGCCTCGCGCTCGAACCAGTTCACGCTCTTCCAGACGCTAGTTAGCGAATCCACCGCGGGAAACTCATCATCTTCGGCAAAGACCCGGACACGAAGGCGCCAGTTGTGAGCGACCGACAACAGATGCGAGACCACCGCAAAGCGTCTGCCGGACCAGCCGCCGTTCCCATAAGTCGAATAATCGACCCCGCAGAGGTCCATCAATTCTTCGAAGCCGAGATCGGGTTCGTCACGCAGGGACGTCATCACAGCGAGGTAGTCGGCAGGAGCCACTTCGATGGTCAACTCGCCGAGGGCAAGCTTGACCGTCTTCAGTTTGTCCCCGAAGTGCTTCTGAAGGTTCTGGCTAAGCGTTTCCAGCTTGGCGGACATAGCAAATCAGCCTCGGCAATTAACGAGCAATGGTGTTGGTACGACGAATCTTGTTCTGCAGTTGGATCAACCCGTAGAGCAGCGCCTCGGCCGTCGGCGGGCAGCCGGGAACATAGATGTCCACGGGCACGATACGATCACAACCGCGCACCACCGAATACGAGTAGTGGTAGTAGCCACCACCGTTGGCACACGATCCCATGGAGATCACCCAGCGCGGCTCCGACATCTGGTCGTAAACCTTGCGCAGGGCGGGTGCCATCTTGTTGGTCAGGGTGCCGGCAACGATCATCACATCCGACTGCCGCGGACTGCCGCGGAAGACAATGCCGAAACGGTCGAGGTCATAGCGCGAGCAGCCGGCATGGATCATCTCGATCGCACAACAGGCCAGACCGAAGGTCATCGGCCACATCGACCCGGTGCGCATGTAATTGATCAGCTTGTCGGCCGTCGTCGTGACAAAACCTTCCTGGAGGACGCCTTCAATACCCATGACCGAGCCCTATTCCCATTCAAGCGCGCCCTTGGCCCAGGCATAGACATAGCCAATGACCAGAACGGCAACGAAGACCAGCATCTCGATAAATCCGAAGAGCTTTATCGATTCCGCCGCAACGATATCCTTGAAAACCGTTGCCCAAGGAAACAGGAACGCGATTTCCAGATCGAAGAGGATGAAAAGGATTGCAATAAGGTAATAGCGCACATCGAATTTCATGCGCGCATCCTCGAAGGCTTCGAAGCCGCATTCGTAGGGAGAGAGCTTTTCGGGATCCGGACGACTGGGAGCAAGCATGAATCCCATCGCAACCGGCAAGACGCCGACCGCGATCCCCACCAGAACGAACATCAGGATAGGAAAGTAATTTTCCATCATCCGCCGCCAGTATTCAGTTTCTTGTACGAAACAGCACGCCTTTCAGCCACTGCCCCCTTTTGGTGCCGACGGCGAGACTCGAACTCGCACAGCTCGCGCCACTACCCCCTCAAGATAGCGTGTCTACCAATTCCACCACGTCGGCACTGCTTTTTGTGCCACCCCGGCGAGAGATCATGCCGGGAAATCCACCCTTCGTTACTTCGGAATATCTTTTGCCTTGGAACCAGCCTCCACAGGCGGCTCACCACCCATGGCTGCAGACTGTGGAACCGCTTGGGATTGTACCGTTTCCTGCATCACACTGCCAGCCGTTTTTGGCTTCAGCGAGGCAATATAGGCCAGACTCAGGCTGGTCACGAAAAACACGGCGGCCAACACGCCAGTCGTCCGACTGAGAAAGTTGGCCGAACCCGTCGCCCCGAACAGGCTGCCAGAGGCACCGCTTCCGAACGCAGCCCCCATATCCGCCCCCTTGCCATGCTGCATCAGCACGAGGCCGATAATCGACAGCGCCACCAGAATATGGACCGTCAGAAGAAGAGAAAATACCCAGTTCATGTTTCCGCCTATCAGTTTGCCGGCAGGCAAATCGCAAGAAAGTCCCCGGCACCCAGTGCCGTCCCGCCAATCCGGCCACCATCGATTTCAGCCTGAGCCAACTGCTCGGCAGCACTCTGCGGCTTCTTGCGCATCTGCGGGTGGTTCCGATGGGTGAAGAAGCGAAGGATTTTAGCCTGCAGGCAGTCCATGGGTCAAGGAACGCGGACCCTGCTGCCTCATTACCCGGCCTCACGCACCACCCTGGCAAGTTCCTCGGCCGCTTCAAGGACCTCTGCGGCTTCCTCGCCTTCCACCATGACCCGCAGCAAGGGCTCTGTGCCGGAAGCGCGCAGCAGAACGCGCCCCCTGCCGGACAGGCGCTTCTCGATGTCCTCCCGCGCCCCGCGAATCGAAACGTCGTCCTGCCAGGGAAAGCCCTTGACCATCGGCACGTTGATCAGCTTCTGCGGGTAGAGTTCAAGATCTCCCAGCAAGCTGGCCAGGTCGCCGTCAGACTCCCTCAATGCCGCCAGCACCTGCAGCGCAGCGACCGTACCATCCCCGGTGGTGTGGCGATCGAGGGCGATGATATGCCCCGAGTTCTCTCCGCCGTAGATCCAGCCCCTGTCCTGCAGCATCTCGAGGACGTAGCGGTCACCCACGGCCGCTCGCGCGAACGGAATGTCCATCCTGCCCAGGGCATGTTCGAGCGCCAGATTGGTCATCAGCGTTCCGGCAACACCCCTGACCAGCCCGTGTTTCGCCCGATTCCGGACAATCGCGTAAAGCAGTTGATCGCCATCGTAGAGCTTTCCCCTCGCGTCAACCATCTGCAGGCGATCGGCATCGCCGTCGAGAGCGATGCCAAGGTCGGCGTCTTCAGCAAGGACGGCCTCGCACAAGGCTCCAGGCGCCGTCGCGCCGAATCCGTCGTTGATGTTCAGACCGTTGGGCTGCGCACCGATCGCAACCACATCGGCCCCGAGTTCATGGAAGACGTCCGGTGCCGTGTGGTACGCCGCCCCGTGCGCACAATCGACGACGATCCTCAGGCCGCGCAGATCGAGATCGTTGGGAAACGTGCTCTTGCAGAATTCGATGTAACGGCCACGCGCATCGCCGATCCGCTTCGCCCGCCCGAGATCGGCCGCCGCCACGCAACCCATCGGCTGATCGATGACCTCTTCAATGGCGTGTTCGACATCGTCCGGCAGCTTGGTGCCCTGCGCCGAGAAGAACTTGATGCCATTATCGTAATACGGGTTATGTGAAGCAGAAATCACGGCGCCTGCCTGCAGGCGCAGCGCCCGGGTCAGATAGGCGACTGCCGGCGTCGGTATCGGCCCGACCAGAGAGACATCGACACCGGCTGCCGAGAATCCGGCCTCCAGTGCGGCTTCGAGCATGTACCCGGAAAGCCGGGTGTCCTTGCCGATCAGGACCGCAGGGCGGTCGCCCTCCGGCATCGTGGTGCGTTCGAGCAGCACCTTACCGGTCGCGTACCCGAGGCGCATCACGAAATCAGGCGTGATTGGCGCTTGTCCGACATGACCACGCACCCCATCAGTGCCAAAATATTTCCTGCTCATTGCCGATCTCCCTCTTCGATTGCCGCCAGAACTGCCAGCGCGTCGCTGGTTTCCGCAACATCATGCACGCGCAATATTTTCGCACCTTTCAGCGCCACCAGGGTCGCCGCGGCTATGCTGGCTGCCAACCGCTGCTCGACCGGCCGGCCGGTAATGGCGCCCAGCATCGATTTCCGCGAGACCCCGACCAGCATAGGCAGATCGTCGACGCCTGTCGCGGTCAACGCCCGTAAAAGGGCGAGATTGTGTTGCAAGCTCTTGCCGAAACCGAACCCCGGATCGAGAACCAGACGGCAATCGTCGATCCCGACCGCGCGAGCAGCGGCGACGCGCGCGGCCAGAAACTCGCGGACTTCCCTTACCACGTCGCCGTATGTCGGCGCGTTCTGCATCGTTCCCGGCTCCCCCTGCATGTGCATCAGGCATACGGCACAATCGCTGGCCGCGACCGCAGCCTGCGCGTCGGGGTGCCTGAGAGCCCTGATGTCGTTGATCATCGAGGCTCCCTCGGCGAGCGCGGCACGCATGACAGCCGGCTTGTAGGTGTCGACGGAAACCGGCACCCCCCAGCCGACCATCTCCCGAAGGACCGGAAGCAGTCGCCGCAACTCCTCGTCTTCAGGCGTCGGAATGGCCCCGGGCCGTGACGACTCGGCACCGATGTCGAGAATGTCCGCGCCTGAGTCAAGCTGGTGACGGGCATGGCGTATGGCGCGATCAACATCGGACCCCAAGCCGTCGCCCGAGAACGAATCCGGTGTGAGATTGACGATGCCCATGATCAGCGGGCGATCAAGAGGTAACCGGAAACCGCCGCAGTGAAGGTCAGGCATGGCAGAAACGAAAAGCCGGGAACTGACTCCCGGCTTGGCTACGAACCGCGCCGATCAGACGGTCGCCGGCGCGCTTGGCTCGGCACCCGGAGAATCGCTTGGCGCAGACGGACGTGAAGCGCTCTGCGAAGGCTTCGGCTGACGCGGCGGCTTGCCAGCCATGATGTCGTCGATCTGCTCGGAATCGATGGTTTCCCATTCGAGGAGAGCGTGCGCCATTGCTTCCACCTTGTCGCGATTCTCTTCCAGCAGCTTGCGCGCAAGCGCGTACTGCTGGTCGACGATGCGGCGGATCTCGGCGTCGACCTTCTGCATCGTCGCCTCGGAAACGTTCTTGTGCTGCGTGACCGAGCGGCCGAGGAAGACCTCGCCTTCGTTCTCGCCGTAGACCATGACCCCGAGATCGGACATGCCGTAGCGGGTGACCATGTCGCGCGCCATCGACGTCGCGCGCTCGAAGTCGTTCGAGGCGCCGGTCGTCATCTGGTTCATGAACAGTTCTTCGGCAATGCGCCCACCGAACAGCACGGCGATTCGACTCATCAGGTATTGGCGGTCGTAGGAATAGCGATCTTCCTCCGGCAACTGCATGGTCAGCCCGAGGGCACGGCCACGCGGAATGATCGTGACCTTGTGCACCGGGTCGGACTTCGGCATCAGCTTGGCGATGACGGCGTGTCCGGATTCATGGTAGGCCGTGTTGCGCTTCTCTTCCTCGGACATGACCATGCTGCGGCGCTCGGTGCCCATCATGATCTTGTCCTTGGCCTTCTCGAAATCCTCCATGTCGACCAGGCGCTTGTTGCCACGCGCCGCAAACAGCGCGGATTCATTGACCAGGTTGGCGAGATCGGCACCGGAGAAACCGGGCGTGCCGCGGGCGATGATGTCCGCCCTGACGTCACCGGCGATCGGCACCTTGCGCATATGCACCTTGAGGATTTCCTCGCGGCCGCGGATGTCAGGCAGCGGCACGACGACCTGGCGGTCGAAACGGCCCGGACGCAGCAACGCCGGGTCGAGGATGTCCGGACGGTTGGTTGCGGCGATCACGATGATGCTGGCGTGACCTTCGAAGCCATCCATCTCGACGAGCATCTGGTTCAGCGTCTGCTCACGTTCATCGTTGCCGCCGCCGAGACCGGCACCGCGATGGCGGCCGACCGCATCGATTTCATCGATGAAGATGATGCACGGCGCGTGCTTCTTGGCGTTCTCGAACATGTCGCGGACGCGCGCGGCGCCAACGCCGACGAACATCTCGACGAAATCTGAACCGGAAATCGAGAAGAACGGCACCTTGGCCTCGCCGGCGATGGCCCTGGCGAGCAATGTCTTGCCGGTGCCCGGGTTGCCGACCATGAGCACACCCTTGGGAACGTGGCCACCGAGCTTCTGGAACTTGGAGGGATCACGCAGAAAATCAACCAGTTCCTGCACTTCCTCCTTGGCCTCGTCACAGCCAGCAACGTCGGCGAAGGTCACCGTATTCTGGGCCTCGTCGGTCATCCGCGCGCGCGACTTGCCGAACGAGAAGGCGCCGCCCTTGCCGCCGCCCTGCATCTGGCGCATGAAGAACACCCAGACGCCGATCAGCAAGAGCATCGGGAACCAACTGACAAAAATATTCATCAGGAAGGACGGCTCCTCCTCCGGCTTGGCCTCGACCTTGACGCCGCTCTTGAGCAGGTCGGAAACCATCCAGAGATCGGGCGGCGCATAGGACGTGATGCGTTTGCCCTCGGAAGTCGTCCCCTTCAGCGTGCGGCCTTCGATGAGTACCTTGGTGATGTGCCCCTGTTTCACTTCATCGAGGAACTGCGAGTATTCCATCGAATTTTGTGCGACCTGGCGGGTGCTGAATTGATTGAACACCGTCATCAGCACGAGGCCGATGACCATCCAGATTGCCAGATTTTTGAACATATTGTTCAAGCTTGCTCTCCTTTGACAGCGTCGAGCGACAAAGACGCCATTCTATACACACAACTCTCAGCGCAGCACACTGCCGAGCAGATAAAGCTCTGCGCTCCTGTCGCGCGACGCATCCGGCTTGCGCACCACAACCGTCCGAAAAGCCTCACGCATCGAACGGAGGAACGCCTCGTAATCCGTCCCCTGGAAAACTTTGACCAGGAAAGCACCTTGCGGTTTCAGGTGCGCCTGGCAAAACTCCAGGCCAAGCTCGGCGAGGTACATGATGCGCGCCTGATCGACGAGCGGCACCCCTGACATATTGGGGGCCATGTCGGACATTACAAGTCCCACCGGGCGCCCGGCCAGCTTTTCCTCCAGCCTCGACAGAGTCTCGTCCTCGCGGAAATCGCCCTGAATGAAAGCGACGCCATCGATCGGCTCCATTTCGAGCAGATCGACGGCGAGCACGAGACCGTCAGCGCCCACCCGCCTGGCAGCCACCTGCGACCAGCCGCCCGGGGTCGCTCCAAGATCCACCACGACCTCGCCGCTTCGCAGCAGTTTGTCCCTGTCGTCGATTTCCATGAGCTTGAACGCGGCCCGCGAACGCCAGCCCTCTTTCCTGGCGAGCTGGACGTATGGGTCATTCACATGCTCGCGCATCCACGCTTTGCTGGTCCTGGTTCTAGCCATTCGATAAAATGCCGTTTTCGAGAGGTTTACTATGCTGCAATTGTCGTCCGCCACGCTCCGAGAAATGCGCGCCCGTGCCCACGTCCTGAATCCCGTAGTCTCGATTGCCGAAAAAGGCCTCAGCGCGGCGATTCTCAAGGAAATCGACGCCAACCTGAATGCTCATGAACTGATCAAGATTCGCGTCTATGGCGACAGTCGCGAAGTCCGCATCGCCCATCTCGAAAAGATCTGCAGCGAACTCGGCGCCGCCGCCGTTCAACATATCGGCAAGCTGCTGGTGGTTTACCGCCCCGCCCCAGCCCAGGGTGCTGCGGTCAACGCCCCGGGAAGCGCCAATTCGCGCCGACCGGCCGTCACCCCGCGCAAGACCAAGCGCAGTTTCCAGGGGTGATCAGCGCAGGCCACGGTTCGCCCAGACCACCAGCCACAACCCCAGCCCACTCTGCAGCAGATAGAGAATGCTGGAAATTCCGTGCCATGCGGCGAAGCGGTCGCGCAACACGCTCTCCATCACCTCGCGCGGCAAGGCATCGGCCTTGAGCTGGGCCATCAGCGGCTGGATCCCGAACTGGCTGGCGGCAGCCGCCAGCGCCATCAGCAGCACCAGCCAGAAGACGGCATGCCGGAATGCCTGCCCGCGACAGCGGGCAACCAGGAACAGGAGCAGGTAGACGGCGCTGCCGAGGCCGACCCAGCCGATCAGCGCGAACAGCTTCCCGGCAACCAGTCCCGCAAGCTGGCGGTCGCCCAGACTCGCAAAGAGAATCGGCGCGACCATGTAGCCGATCGCCCACATCCCGCCCACCCACAGGGTAATCGCCACGAAATAGAGGGCTTCGGACAGTCTGCGCAAGGCGGATCACTCGTAGCGGACGTCGATGATCTCGTATTCGCGAATCCCGCCGGGGGCCTGAACCTGGGCGATATCGCCGGCGTACTTGCCGATCAGCGCGCGTGCCATCGGCGACCCGAACGAAAGCTTGCCCTGCTTGATGTCGGCCTCATCCTCACCGACGATCTGGTAGGTCACAGCGTCACCGGACTCCTGATCCTCGAGGTCGACGGTGGCCCCGAAGACGCAGCGGCCATCGGCATCGAGCAGCGCCGGGTCGATGATCTGGGCATTGGACAACTTGCCCTCGAGGTCCTTGATGCGCCCTTCGAGAAATCCCTGGCGTTCCTTGGCGGCATCGTATTCGGCATTTTCGGACAGGTCGCCATGCGAACGCGCTTCGGCAATCGCCGCAACCACTTTCGGCCGCTCGATCGTCTTCAGACGCTGCAACTCCTCGCGCAGCTTCGCGGCACCGGCAACAGTCAAAGGAACCTTACTCATCGTTCATTCCAGCAAAGGCCGACCGCCGGCACGCGACAGGGCGGCCCGACGGTCGGGGTTGGTCTCAGTGGAGTTGCGCGTGCAGCGACTGGATCGGATAGACCACCAGTTCGCCAAGGCTGCGGATTCCTTCCGCCGCCGCCTCGGCGCCCCAGATCGTCGTGTACATCGTAACCCGGGCCTGCAGTCCGGAGGTCCGGATCGAACGCGAGTCGTTGATCGCCAGTCGCTTCTCCTCGACCGTGTTGATGATCAGCGAAATCTCGTTGTTCTTGATCATGTCCACGATGTGCGGGCGGCCTTCGGTCACCTTGTTGACCTGCTGCACCGGCAGGCCGGCGCCTTCGAGCGCATGCGCCGTGCCGCGTGTCGCCACCAGCTGGAATCCGGCTTCACACAGATGACGCGCAATCTCCACCGCCTTCGGCTTGTCACCGTCCTTGACCGACAGAAACACCCTGCCCGACGACGGCAGCTTGACGCTGGCCGCCAACTGAGACTTGACGAAGGCTTCGGCGAAGGTCGTGCCAACGCCCATGACTTCCCCGGTCGACTTCATTTCCGGGCCGAGAATGGTGTCGACCCCGGGGAACTTGACGAAGGGGAAGACGGCTTCCTTGACCGAGAAATACGGCGGAATCACCTCCCTCGTCACACCCTGATCCCTAAGGCTGCGGCCCGCCATGCAACGTGCCGCGATCTTGGCCAGCTGGAGACCGGCGGCCTTGGAAACGAAGGGCACCGTGCGCGAGGCGCGCGGGTTCACCTCGAGCACGTAGATCTCGTTATCCTTGATCGCAAACTGCACGTTCATCAAGCCGCAAACGTTCAGCGCCTTGGCCATCAGCCGGGTCTGGCGGCGCAACTCGTCCTGCACCGCCTGGCCCAGCGAGTACGGCGGCAACGAGCAGGCGGAGTCGCCGGAGTGCACGCCTGCCTGTTCGATGTGCTCCATGACGCCGCCGATGATGACCTCTTCGCCATCGGACAGCGCATCGACGTCCACCTCGCAGGCATCATTGAGGAAGCGGTCGAGCAGTACCGGCGAATCGTGCGAAACCTTGACTGCCTCGCGCATGTAGCGCTCGAGGTCCTTCCGCTCATGGACGATTTCCATGGCCCGGCCGCCAAGCACGTAGGACGGGCGGACGACCAGCGGGTAGCCGATCTCGGCGGCGAGGCGCAGCGCCTCCTCCTCGGTGCGTGCCGTGCGGTTGGGCGGCTGCTTGAGACCGAGTTCGTGCAGCAGCTTCTGGAAGCGCTCGCGGTCCTCGGCAATGTCGATCGATTCCGGCGTCGTGCCGATGATCGGCACGCCGTTGGCCTCCAGCGCCAGTGCCAGCTTGAGCGGGGTCTGGCCGCCGTACTGGACGATGACGCCGGCCGGCTTCTCGACGGCCACGATCTCGAGCACGTCCTCCAGCGTCAGCGGCTCGAAGTAGAGGCGGTCCGAAGTGTCGTAGTCGGTCGAAACGGTTTCCGGGTTGCAGTTGACCATGATCGTTTCGTAGCCGTCTTCGCGCATCGCCATCGCGGCATGCACGCAGCAGTAGTCGAACTCGATGCCCTGGCCGATGCGGTTCGGACCACCGCCCAGGACCATGATCTTCTTCTTGTCGGTCGGGTTGGCCTCGCACTCGTCCTCGTAGGTCGAATACATGTAGGCGGTATCGGTCGCGAACTCGGCGGCACAGGTATCGACGCGCTTGTACACCGGACGGATACCGAGCGCATGGCGGCGCTTGCGAACCTCCGTCTCGCTCGTCCTGGTCAGATGCGCCAGGCGGCGGTCGGCAAATCCCTTGCGCTTCAGGTAACGCAACTCTTCCGCGGCCAACGTCGCCAGATCGCGTTTTTCGATCTGCAGTTCGAGATCGACCAGCTCCTTGATCTGCACCAGAAACCATGGATCGATCCGGGTCAGGTCGAAGATCTTCTCGACCGACATGCCCACGCCGAAGGCATCGGCGACGTACCACAAACGATCCGGCGTCGGCCGTGCCAGTTGCTCGTCGATGGTTTCCGGATCGACGGTCTTCAGGTTGAAGCCGTCGACGCCGACTTCCAGCCCGCGCAAGGCCTTTTGCAGCGACTCCTGGAAGGTGCGGCCAATGGCCATCACTTCGCCGACCGACTTCATCTGCGTGGTCAGCGTCGAATCGGCCTGCGGGAATTTCTCGAAGGCGAACCGCGGCACCTTGGTGACGACGTAGTCGATCGACGGCTCGAACGAAGCCGGGGTCCTGCCGCCGGTGATGTCGTTGGCCAACTCGTCGAGCGTGTAGCCGACCGCCAGCTTGGCGGCAATCTTGGCGATCGGGAATCCGGTCGCCTTGGAAGCCAGCGCCGACGAGCGCGACACGCGCGGGTTCATTTCGATGACGATCATGCGGCCGTCGCGTGGGTTGATCGCGAACTGGACATTGGAGCCACCGGTATCCACCCCGATCTCGCGCAGGACGGCGATCGAGGCGTTGCGCAGGATCTGGTATTCCTTGTCGGTCAGCGTCTGCGCCGGGGCGACGGTGATCGAGTCGCCGGTATGCACGCCCATCGGATCGAGGTTTTCGATCGAACAGACGATGATGCAGTTGTCCGCCTTGTCGCGGACGACTTCCATCTCGTACTCCTTCCAGCCGAGCAGCGATTCTTCGATCAGCAGCTCGTTGGTCGGCGAGGCTTCGAGACCGCGCTTGCAGATGGTCTCGAACTCTTCCATGTTGTAGGCAATGCCACCGCCGGAGCCGCCCAGCGTAAACGAGGGACGGATGATGGAGGGGAAACCGACCATCGCCTGGACCTGGTAGGCTTCCTCCATCGAGTGGGCGATGGCCGAGCGCGCCGAGCCGAGACCGATGCGGGTCATCGCCTGCTTGAACTTCTCGCGGTCCTCGGCCTTGTCGATGGCCTCCTTCGACGCGCCGATCAGTTCGACACCGAATTTGGCAAGCACGCCCTCGCGGTCGAGGTCGAGCGCGCAGTTCAGCGCGGTCTGGCCGCCCATCGTCGGCAGCAGCGCATCCGGGCGCTCCTCCTCGATCATCTTAGCGACAACCTGCCAGGTGATCGGCTCGATGTAGGTCACATCGGCCATTTCCGGGTCGGTCATGATCGTCGCCGGATTCGAGTTGACGAGGATGACCTTGTAGCCTTCCTCGCGCAGCGCCTTGCAGGCCTGGGCGCCGGAGTAGTCGAATTCGCAGGCCTGGCCGATGATGATCGGGCCGGCGCCAATGATCAGAACGCTTCTTATGTCGGTACGTTTCGGCATGATTCTTCTCGCTTATTGCGCCGGCTGGAGGGCGGCGACGCCGCGGGTCATGGTGTCGAGGAAGCGGTCGAACAGGTAGGCCACATCGTGCGGCCCCGGGCTCGCTTCCGGGTGGCCCTGGAAGGAAAACGCCGGAACGTCGGTGCGGGAAAGTCCCTGCAGCGAGCCATCGAACAGCGACACGTGGGTGGCCCGCAGGTTATTCGGCAGGGAATCGGCGTCGACCGCAAAACCGTGGTTCTGGCTGGTGATCAGCACCTGGCCGGTATCGAGGTCCTTGACCGGGTGGTTGGCGCCGTGATGTCCGAACTTCATCTTCAGCGTCTTGGCGCCCGAGGCCAACGCCAGCAGCTGATGGCCGAGACAGATGCCGAAGGTCGGCACGCCGCGGTCGAGGAACTCACGAATCGCGGCAATGGCATAGTCGCACGGCTCCGGATCGCCGGGGCCGTTGGACAGGAACACGCCGTCCGGCTTCAGCGCCAACACGTCGGCTGCCGGCGTCTGCGCCGGCACGACGGTCAGCCTGACGCCGCGCTCGGCCAGCATGCGCAGGATGTTGCGCTTGACGCCGTAATCGTAGGCGACGACATGGAAGCGGGGCGCCGGGCCCTGTTCGTAGCCCTTCAAGGTCCATTCGCCTTGGCTCCAGGCATAGCCCTGCCTGGCTGAAACCACCCTGGCCAGATCCATCCCGTTCAATCCCGGGAAGGCGCGCGCCATAGCCAGGGCCTTGGCATCGTCGACCTCGCCGGCCACGATGCAACCGGCCTGGGCGCCCCTTTCGCGCAGGATGCGGGTCAGCTTGCGCGTATCGATGCCGGCAATGGCAACGATCCCATGGGTCTTCAGATAGGACGAAAGGTCGTTCTCGCAGCGCCAGCTGGAAGCGCGACTCGGCAGATCGCGAATGACCAGGCCGGCGGCGTAATTGGCGCCGGATTCAAAATCTTCGGCGTTGCAACCCGTGTTGCCGATGTGCGGATAGGTCAGCGTAACGATCTGCCGGCAGTACGAGGGATCGGTGAGGATTTCCTGATAGCCGGACATCGCGGTGTTGAAGACCACTTCGCCACTGGTCACGCCGTCAGCGCCGATGGATTGCCCCCGGAGCAACGTTCCGTCGGCCAGGGCGAGAATGGCGGGGGTAAATGCGGGCAGCAACGACACGACCGGCTCTCCTGGAAATTCCTGCTTATTCACGTGCCAAGCGGGAAGGCTTGCGCCTCCCCGCTCGTGCAATGTAGCCGTGCAATTCTAGCGGAAACGACCGGGCCGGGCAAATTCGCGGACCCCTGGCAGACTTGCGACTCACCGTCACCCACAGCAGACGACAAGAACGATCCGCGATAACCCTCAGCGCAGCCCGAGGACGTCCTGCATGTCGAACAGGCCGTTGCGGCGGCCAGCCAAGAAGCGCGCCGCACGCATGCTGCCCAGCGCATAAGGCATGCGGCTGCCCGCCTTGTGGGAAATCTCGACGCGTTCGCCGATGCCGCAAAACATCACGGTATGGTCGCCGACGACGTCACCACCACGCACCGTGGCAAAGCCGATGGTCGACGGGTCGCGTTCGCCCGTCACGCCCTCGCGGCCATAGACGGCGCATTCCCTGAGATCCCTGCCGAGTGCGTTGGCGACCACTTCTCCCATGCGCAATGCTGTCCCCGACGGCGCATCGATCTTCATCCGATGGTGCGCCTCGACGATCTCGATGTCATATCCGTGATTCAGGATGCGCGCGGCGGTATCCAGCAGTTTGAAAACCAGATTGACCCCGACGGCCATGTTCGGCGCAAAGACAACCGGGATGTCGCGGGCCGCGGCGGCAATTCTCTCCTTGTCCTCGCCTTCGAAGCCGGTGGTGCCGATCACCATCCCGACACCGGCCTTACGGCACAGTTCGAGATGCGCAAGCGTGCCCTGCGGCCGGGTGAAATCGATCAGGCAGTCGATCGCCGCGAGGCCCCCGGCGAGATCGTCGCTGACCCGAGTCGTGCTGGCGAGACCGGTCAGTTGCCCCGCCGTCTGACCGATCGCGGCGCTCCCCGGCACATCGAACGCACCGGTCAGCGTCACGCCTTCATCCTTCAGGGCAGCCTCGAGCAGCATGCGACCCATGCGCCCCCCGGCTCCCACGACACCCACTCGGGTTCCGTTGTTCATGATCAGAATCCGACGGACTTTATCAAACCCTCGATGAATCCCGGCCCCTCGGGAGGAGGCATCGGCGGTGCGGATCCGTCGCCGGGCAGGGTGCCAAAGTCGACCACGCGCGTCCGCGCCGTCGGCGCGGCGAGTTCATCGAGGTCGCCGACCGCGACGTCGCCCGATACCCTTTCAAGGCGATTGTCCTTGTCGAAATAGACGGAGAACTGGCGGGTCTCGACCTCGCCGTTCCGGCCCTTGCGATAGCTATAGACATAGTCCCAGCGCTGTTGGTGGAAGATGTCGGTAAGCAGAGGGGTACCGAGGATGAAACGCACCTGTTCGCGTGTCTGGCCCGGCTTGAGCTGGGCGACCATTTCCTGAGTCAGCACATTGCCCTGCTGGACATCGATCTTGTAGGGGTTGAAACTGCTGCACGCTGCAAGCAGCGTGCAGACAGCAACGGGAATGAGCAGGCGGGAACGGAACATGCGGGAATCCGAAGTTTCTCAAACGGGTTTGAAGCGGTATATCATACCTGAAATCATGGCTCCCCCGCCCCCGACCACCCACGGAAAAACAATGAGCGACCCGCAAAGCCTCAAGAACATGGGGCTCAAGGCCACCTTCCCGCGCCTCAAGATCCTCGAACTGTTCGAGAAGGGCACATTGCGCCACATGACGGCGGAAGACGTTTACCGGATGCTGATCGCCGAGAACATGGATATCGGGCTGGCGACGGTCTACCGGGTGCTGACGCAGTTCGAGCAGGCGGGACTGCTGGAGCGTCACTTTTTCGAATCGGGCAAGGCCGTTTTCGAGATCAATCACGGCAATCATCACGATCACCTGGTCTGCGTCGATTGCGGTCGCGTCGAGGAATTCTACGACCCGGAAATCGAACGCCGACAAAACCTGGTGGCCAGCGAGCGCGGCTTTGCCATCCAGGACCATGCGCTCTACCTGTACGCGCAGTGCACCAAAGCCGACTGCCCCAACCGCAACAAGGAAAACAAGCCATGACCGAGTTCGCCGACCTCCTGTCCGGAAACTGGCTGGCTTCGGCCGCAACGACATTTCTCCTTGTCGGACTTGCCGAAATCGGCGACAAGAGCCAACTGGTGTGCATGACCCTGGCCGCCCGCCATCGTGGCCTGCCGGTAGTCATCGGCGCCGTCTCGGCCTTCGCCATCCTGAACCTGCTGGCGGTCCTGTTCGGCGCCGCCGTCGCCGCCTGGCTGCCCGAGTGGATCGTCGTCCTGGCAGTGGCCGTCCTCTTCGCCGGCTTCGGCATCAGCGCCCTGCGCTACAAGGAGGACGGCGACGACGAAGCGGTCGAGGAAAAGCCCGGGCACGGGATCGTCGCCACGACGTTCCTGCTCATCTTCCTCGCCGAATTCGGCGACAAGACCCAGCTTGCGGTCGCCGGCCTCGGCAGCACCAGCGAACCCTCCGCCGTGTGGGCCGGCGCCACCATCGCCCTGGCCATCACGTCGATTCTCGGCGTTTTCGCCGGCCGCAAGTTGCTCAACCGCCTGCCCCTGCTGTGGATACACCGGATCAGTGGCATCTTCTTCCTGCTGCTGGCGATCTTCGCGGTAACCCGCCTCTTCTGAGCGTCAACTGCAGGCTTCATATTTGCGCGTCTTTCGCGGTCGACCGCCGCCGCAGTGAAAGAATATCGCGGACGAACCGTTATCGTGCAGGTTCAGGCTGGCGGCGCTTTCCCGTGGCGCTGCTTTCCGTTTCACGGCGCGCATCCTGTCTGCCTGGTTTCGTCATCTGGCGCCAATGCCGGCGCCCGGCACGATCCCGGCAAGTCGGCCAAGCCTAGATCATGTTGCCGTAACGGCGGGAGAGCGCCTCTTCCCGCTTCACGATATCCTCCTCGACGGCACGAGTTTCCTGCATGTAGGCCAGCGTGGCGGGGGTCAGCGAGCGATTCTTCAGCCAAATGAATCCGTATCCGGCCCGGACGTCGATCCCGGTCGTCGGTACCAGTACCACCTCGCCGGTGACCAAGGCCTGCTCCATGAGCGCCAGCGAAGCAAGCGCCAGGGCGTCACTGCCGGACAGAAGATCGGCCAGTTGCATCGGTACATCCATCTCGATTGCCGGCACGAAATCGCCGGTGAGCCCATCGATATTCCCTGCCCGTCCGATCGAGCGTGGCAGGTTCGCCGCAACGCGTTTCGGCAGGCGCGACGCCACCCACGGGAATTCGAGCAACCGCGGCAAAGCAACCCAGGCATGCTCCAGAACGGGATGCCCGGGACGGCAGAAGAACCGGCCGCGATGCTGCCCGACCAACTCCGTCGCGAACTGATCGTCCCCCGCCAGGCCGCTGAGTTCCGCCAGGCCGAGATCCACTTCCCGGGCCGCCACCTGGCGCGCCACTTCGCGCCAACTGGCGACGCGCGCCGCAATGCTGATTTTCGGGTGCCGGGCAAGAAGACGTCCAATGGCCGGATAGCCCGAGATGACGCTCGGATAAGGACCCATAGCCACCTTGAGCGACCCGCTCTCAAGGCCGGCGAGCAACCTTATCTCGTGCAGCATATCCGCTTCGCCATCGAGCAGCGCCCGGCTTTGCCGCACCACCAGTTCGCCGAACACAGTCAGCGCCAGCGCGCCCCGCTTGCGGTCGAGCAAGGCGACACCCAACTCGGACTCCAGCGCCTGGATGCTCTTGCTGAGTGCCGGTTGCGATATGTTCAGCGCCTCGGCGGCGCGCCCGAAATGCGTGTGCTCAACAAGGGTCAGCAGGTGACGAAGGCGGCGCTGGGTGATCATGAATAAAAGCTTATCAGAATTGTCATCAAAGCTATTTGTCAGAATCCAGTGCCTATGCTACAACCTGTCGCATAGCATGCTTCAGGCGCCGTCGTCGGAGTGATGGGTCGTTCAACAATCACAAGGAGCATTCATGAAATCTTCTGGAAAATTGCTTGCCGTGATGGCCATCATCGCCTTCAGCGGCGGCGCAATGTCTGCCGCCCATGCGGCCGGGGGCGGCGGTGCCATCGTTACCAACCCCGGCGCGGCGGAAGGCAAGCATTTCGACCCGAAAGGCACCCTGCCGTCGAAATTCACGATCGAACTGCGAAAGGGCATCTACGCCACGCTGCCGTTCGAGGACAAGCGCGATTTCGACGAGGCCAAGAAGGGCTTCATCGCCGAGCCGCCGTACAAGCAGATCAAGGCCGATGCCGGCCACGTCGCCTGGGACATGGGCAGCTACCAGTGGCTGCTGCAGGGCAAGGACTTCCAGAGCATCCACCCGTCGCTGCAACGCCAGGCCGTGCTCAACATGGCCTACGGCCTCTATGAAGTCGCGCCGGGCAGGATCTATCAGGTACGCGGCTTCGACCTAGCCAACATCAGCTTCATCAAGGGCGATACCGGCTGGATCGTCTTCGATCCGCTGACCGCCAAAGAGACTGCCCGCGCGGCGCTCGAATTCATCAACGAGAAGCTCGGCAAGCGCCCCGTCGTCGGCGTCGTCTATTCGCACTCCCACGTCGACCACTTCGGCGGTGTGCGCGGCGTAGTCGACGAAGCCGACGTCGCCAGCGGCAAGGTCAAGATCATCGCGCCCGAGGGTTTCCTCCGTGAAGCGATTTCCGAGAACGTCTTCGCCGGTAACGCGATGTCGCGCCGCACCCAGTACTCCTACGCGGTGCTGCTACCGCGCGACCCGCACGGCCACGCGGACCAGTCGATCGGCAAGAACGTGGCCAGCGGCAATACCGGTCTGATTGCGCCGAATGTCATCATCAGCAAGAACTTCGAGGAAGTGACGCTCGACGGCGTCGGGATGGTGTTCCAGAACACCCCGGACACCGAGGCGCCGGCCGAAATGAACACCTGGTTCCCGCAATTCAAGGCCTTCTGGGCGGCGGAAAACATCACCGGCACCATCCACAACATCTACACGCCGCGCGGCGCGCCGGTGCGCAACGCCCTGAACTGGTCGAAGCAGATCAACGTGGCGCTCTACAAGTTCGGCCAGGAAGCCGAGGTGATGTTCGCCTCGCATAGCTGGCCGCGCTGGGGCAACGCGCGCATCCAGGAAGTGATGCGCGTCCAGCGCGACACCTACGCCAACCTGAACAACCAGTCGCTGCATTACGCCAACATTGGCGTGACGGTCAACGAGATCCAGAACGTCTACAAGCTTCCCGACAGCTTGTGGAAGCAGTGGCCGGCACACAGCTACCACGGCTCGGAGCAACACAACAGCCGCGGCGTCATCAACCGTTTCCTCGGCTACTGGGACGGCAATCCGGCCAACATCGTCCCGCTCTCGCCGAAGGATTCGGCGCCGCTGTACGTCGAAATGATGGGCGGCTCGGGCAAGATCATCGCCAAGGGCAAGCAACTGATCGCCCAGGGCAAATACCTGGAGGCCACGGAAATCCTGAACCGCCTGGTCTTTGCCGAACCGCGCAACCAGCCGGCCAAGGACCTGCTGGCCGACGCCTTCGAGCAACTTGGCTACCAGAAGGAGAGTCCGAGCCTGCGCAACATCTACCTGCAGGGCGCTTATGAATTGCGCAACGGCTTGCCGGGTGGCAACCCGGTCAAATCGAGCGGGCCCGACGTGATCCGCGCCATGTCTACCGAACAATGGCTCGACTTCCTCGGCATCAGCATGGACCCGAGGAAGGCCGATGGCATGCGCTTCACGATCAACCTGGTGACGCCCGACAACGGCGAGAAGCACCTGATCGAACTGAGCAACGCGACGCTGACCAACATCAAGGGCGAACTGGCCCCGAAACCGGATCTGACGATCACGGTGAACCGTAGCGACCTCAACCAGGTGATGATGGGCGCCAGCACCTTCGACGACCTGATCGCCACCGGCAAGGCGAAGTTCGAGGGCGACCGCAAGCCGCTCGACCAGCTGCGCAGCCTGATGGTGGTGTTCCATCCGAACTTCAAGATCCTGCCGGGCACGGCCCCGAAAGCACCGACGGCGGGCCCGAAGCCTTTCGAAGTACCCGATCTGCTGCCGCCGAACGCGGCGGGTGACTGAGAACTTCGCATCGTCTATCAAACTTGAGCAATGGAGAATCAATCATGAACAAGCGCAAATTCATTACCAGCGGCGTTTCGCTGGCGACACTCAGTATTCTGGGGGCCGGCTGCACCACTACCGGCGGCAATGCCGGCGACCCTGCAGCAAGGCGTGCAGCCATCGATTCTGCGGTAGACAGCGCGCTCTCCCGTCTTTACAACGAAGCCCGGGGATCGCAGGAAATGGTCGGTTCGGCACGCGGCGTGCTGGTGTTTCCTTCAGTGGTTTCCGCCGGGTTCATTGTCGGCGGATCACACGGCCAGGGGGCATTGCGCAAAAACGGGAAGACAACTTCGTACTTCCGCATGACGGAGGCTTCGGTCGGGCTTTTGGCCGGAGCCCAGTCGCAAGCGGTCTTCATCCTGTTCATGACTCAGGATGCCTTGAACCGCTTCGAAGCAAGTCGCGGCTGGACCGCCGGTGTCGATGGCTCAATCGTGCTGCTCTCGCTTGGAGCCAATGCCCAAGTCACGACCCAGACAGCTCAGCAGCCGATCGTAGGCTTCGTGCTGACCAACGGCGGGCTGATGGCAAACATCAGCCTCAATGGCAACCGGGTGACACCGCTCGATCTCTGAGCGCATGCCTTTCTCCATCGTCACGCATCTCCCGGCTGGCGGCAGCCGGGGTGTGCTGCATGTTGTCAGCCACCCCGGTCCTGGCCGATATGGAGGACGATGCGGCCAGGCAACTCGCCAACCCTGTCGCGGCGCTGATCAGCGTTCCGTTTCAGTTCAATTACGACCGCGACATGGGCCCTGCGAACGACGGTCGGCGCTACCTTCTCAACGTTCAGCCAGTGATTCCGATCTCCCTCAATGCCGATTGGAACCTCATTTCGCGCACCATCGTGCCGCCGATCGATCATAAGGACGTCGTTCCTGGTGAAGGCAACGTGGTCCAGAGTCTGTTCCTGTCGTCGGTGCTGCCAACGGCGAGCGGAGTCATCTGGGGGGCTGGTCCGGTGTTCCTGCTGCCGACGGCCACCAATTCATTGCCGGGCACTGAAAAATGGGGGATGGGTCCCACCGGGGTGGCGCTCAGGCAACAGGGCACGTGGACCGTCGGCGCGCTCGCCAACCACATCTGGCCGGTGGGTGGCAACACTGCGGACATGAACATCAGCGCCACGTTCATTCAACCGTTCGTTACCTACATCACGCCGACAAGGGCAACGTTTGCGCTGAACACGGAATCCCCTTACGACTGGAAGGCGAATCAGTAGACTGTGCCAATCAACTTCAACATCGCCCAATTGCTGCAAGTCGGCGGCGGCGTGCGCTACTGGGCGATAGGTGGGAATTCGGCACCAGAGGGATGGGGGTCCAGATTGACGATGACCCTGCTGTTTCCGAGATGGGGCAAGATAATCGTCAATAGCTTTTTTTCGTGTATTTTTCATGCTCTGAAAATGCTATCCCGTTGCCGCGCATTCCGACGGAATCCCGTCAGTTAATCCCGCCGGCCGTGGACACACCCGATCCTCTGCTGGGCCAATCATCGGGAAAGGTGTTTCATGTATTACCAGAAAGGAATCTTGTAATGCATTCGATCTTGCGTAGCCTCGCCGCGATATTCGCAGCCATACTCGTGCTGTTCGCAACGTCGGTGCGTGCCGCCGATCCTCCGGCCTTCACCGTCGAGCGACTGGACCAGATGCTGGCACCCATCGCGCTCTTTCCCGATGCGCTGCTCGCCCAGGTGCTGATGGCGACCACCTACCCGAAGGATGTCGCCGAAGCCGCCGACTGGGCGCTCGCCAACCGCAGCCTGAAAGGCGACGATGCTGTCAAGGCGGTGCAGGACAAGCCATGGGATCCCAGCGTGCAGTCGCTGGTCGCCTTCCCGCAGGTGCTCGCCATGCTCGGCGAAAAGCCCGAATGGGTGCGCGACCTGGGCGATGCCTTCCTCGGCCAGCCGAACGACGTCATGGATTCGGTGCAATTCCTGCGTGCCAAGGCCAAGGAAGCCGGCAACCTGAGCAGCAACGAACAGCAGATCGTCACCGTCGAGGCCGCGCCACCGCCGCCCCAGACGATCATCGTCAATGCGCCGCCACCGCCAACGCAAATCATCACCATCGCCCCTGCCAATCCGCAGGTCGTCTTCGTGCCGATCTACAACCCGGTTCATGTCTTTGGCCCGTGGTGGCACCCGCTGTTTCCGCCTTTTTTCTTCCCGCCGCCACCGGTCTGGGGATTCGGCTGGAACCCGGTCGCCACCGCCATCTGGTGGGGGGTCGGTATCGGCGTCACCAACGCGTTGTGGGGCGGCGTCAACTGGGGCCGGCGCGATGTCAATATCAACGTCAATCGCTGGAACAACATCAACGTCAATAACCGCATCACGTCCAATAACCGGAACGTGAACTGGAACCACAACCCCGGCAACCGGCGGGGCATCCCCTATCGGGATGCCGCGACACGCGATCGGCTGCAGAACAGAATCGGCGAGCGCGGCGGACTTCAGGATTTTCGCGGGCGTGAGGATCAGCGTGCGCAGGCGCGCGCGGCACTGAGTGATCGTGTCGGCGCCGAGAACCTGGACCGCAATGCGCTGCGTGACATCGACCGCAGCCAGATTCCGCAGCGGCCGGCGGCTGGCTCAGGCTCCGGCGCGCTGGCGCGCGATCGCGCGGCCAACATCGATCGCGGGCAGTTGCAGGACCGGGCGTCCGGCATCGATCGCAATCAGGTACAGAATCGGGCCGGCAACATTGACCGTGGCCAGGTGCAGGACCGGGCAGGCAACATCGACCGCGGTCAGATTCAGGACCGTGCGGGAAACATCGATCGCAGCCAGCTTCAGAACCGGGCTGCCAACATCGATCGCAACCAGGCCCAGGATCGCGCGAGCAACATCGACCGTAGCCAGGTGCGGGATCGGGTAGCGAACGTTGATCGCAGCCAGGCCCGTGACCGCGCCGCCAACATCGATCGCAGTCAGGTCCAGAACCGCGCCGCCAATATCGACCGCAGCCGCGCGCCAGACCGCAACGCAAGCGCCGCACGAACCAACCGCGACAATGCGCTGCGAGGAGCCAACAACGGCCAGCAGACGCGCCAGCAGATCGACCGAGGCCAGGCCAGCCAAGCCGCCCAGCGACGCACTGCGAACCAGCACCGGGACAACATTTCGCGCCCAGCGGGTGGTGGTACCGCCGCCCAGCGGCAGCGCAATCGTTAATCATGGAGCCAACGATGAAAGATCGAATGATGAGCAATCGATGGTTCAAGAGCGCTGCGGCGCTGCTGTTTGGGTTCGCGCTGTCAATGCCACTTGGTGCCGCCGCCGGCCCGCAAAAGACTTTTGCCACGCCGGAAGCTGCGGCGGACGCGCTGGTCGACAGCCTTGCGCACAACGACGATGCCGAATTGCGGGCGGTACTCGGCCCCAACCAGCGACGACTGATTGCAGTGGACGACATCTCGGCCGAGGATCGCATCGCCTTTCTTGAGGCCTGGGCAAAGGGCCACCGCATCAAGCTGGCAGGCGATTCGGATGCACGGCTGGAACTGGATGGCGGCTGGACGCTGCCAATACCCATCGTCCGCACCGGCAATGGCTGGTCGTTCGATGTGCGGGCCGGGCGCGAGGAAATGCGCACGCGCCGCATCGGACGCAACGAACTGGCGGCGATCCAGAGCATGTACGCCTATCTCGAAGCGCAACAGGAGTATGCCGAGCAAGATCGGAACGGTGATGGCGTCGTCGAGTACGCTCAGAGAATTCTCAGCTCACCCGGCACCCGGGACGGCCTCTATTGGCCCACACCAGCTGGGGAACAGGAGAGTCCGCTCGGACCGCTATTCGAGACGAAGAATCTCAAGGATGGGTACAACGGCTACCGCTTCAGGATACTCAAGGCACAGGGACCGGCGGCAAAGGACGGCGCGCGCAGCTATGTCAAGCACGGCCGCATGACCGATGGCTATGCGCTGGTTGGCTGGCCGGCCCGCTACAATGAGACCGGCTTGATGACCTTCATCGTCAGCCAGGACGGCGTCGTTTACCAGAAGTACCTGGGCCCCAATACCGCCGCCATTGCCGGCGCGATGACACGCTTCGACCCCGACGCTTCGTGGACAGCACTTCCCGCACGCTAAGGCAACGTCCGGCTGTTCCGGGCGCCACCCGGGAACGGGTCATTTTCGAGCGTTTCCGCGGGTTGACCGCGCCTCAGGGAAACCGGGAGGCAGGCCCGGCCCGGGTTGGTCAAATTTCACCATTCCGCGAAAGTAGTATCGCGATTGGACGCGTCCCCGGGAATTCGGCAAAGACCAGCACCATGCAAGCGGTGATTGGCACCGCCAGGAAGGCCCCGGGAATTCCCCAGAGGGCCGACCAGACGGCCAGACTCACGAGAATGACAAAGGGGCTGAGATTTAGCGAATTGCCCATCAGGTAAGGGTCGAGAAAGAACCCGATCACGAACTGCGCCGCAGACAGCGACACGAGGACGACCAGCGCGACGCCAAAATCCGCAAACTGCATCGTCGCAAACGCAACGGGAAAAAGGACGCCCAAGACCGAACCAAGGTAAGGAACATAGTTCAGCATCCCGATCGATACTGCCCAGAATGCCGCAAATTCGACGCCGACAAATTCCAGCACGGCCCAACTGACCAGACCCTGTATGACACTTACCACGGTCTTGAGCGCGAGATACGCACCAATCCTGGCATTGATCTGGGTGACGATCTTCTGCACCTGACGGACGTTCTGCGGATCGCTGGAAATCCTGGCGATCTTGGTCGCAAAGGTACGCTCCTCGATCAGCAGGAAGGCAACGTAGAGAAGGACGACGACCAGGGTGGAGACGATTGCCGACACCGAAACCACGGTCGATCCGATCAGCCTTTGCGTATTGATTTGCGCAAGCAGGTCCTGGCGGAGCGTGGCCCAGGTGGGAGCCAATTCAACACCCATCCGTTCGGCAACGCTCTGGATGGCGTTCAGCAGTGATGCCGCATACATCGGCGCCAGTCCGGAAACGTTGCCAATACTGCCGGCCACGAGCGAAGCGATGACGGCCAGCGACAAGGCGATCATCAGGGCCGACAGGGGATAACCGATCCGTGAGGGAAAGAAACGCCCGACGAGCGGAAGTCTCACGAGGATTCGGGCAAGACCGACGATGACGTAGACGACGAGGACACTGAACACGATCGGAACGAAAACGCCTTTTCCGACGTAGAGCACCCAGCCAATGGCCAATGCGAAGAGCGTGCCATAAACAATGGTTTGAAAGCGCGCATTCATTGCGACATCCGCCTTGCAAGCCAGGGCAGTCCCGGCTTCCGGCACAGCCGCCGGGCGCACTTCATGGTCGTGAGTCTGGCAGAGTCGAACTCATCCCGAGCGAATTGCCTTCTGCGTGCAACAGTTCCCGCGCGTGCTCGAGGGTGATGTCCGTCACCTCGACCCCGCCGAGCATCCGGGCAATTTCGCGCACGCGTCGCTCGCCGTCCAGGGGTTCGATCGAACTGAGGGTCACGCCGTCGCGGATCGACTTGCTCACCTGCCACTGCCATTCAGCCCTTGCCGCCACTTGCGGCAGGTGCGTCACGCACAGCACCTGACGCTCGTCTCCGAGCTCGCGCAGCAGGCGGCCGACGATTTCGGCGACGCCGCCGCCGATGCCGACGTCGACCTCGTCGAAGATCAGGGTCGGCACACTGGCCGAACGCGAGGTCAGCACCTGGATAGCCAGGCTGATGCGCGACAGCTCGCCGCCCGACGCCACCTTGGCCAGCGGCTTCGCCTCCAGCCCAGCCAGCCCGCCGACACGGAACTCGACTTGCTCCAGCCCGTGGGCCGCACCCTCGGCCAGCGGCAGCAATGCCACCTCGAAGCGCCCGGACGCCAGCGCCAGCTTCTGCATCAGCGCGCTGACCGTCCCTGCCATCTCGCCGGCAACGCGGCGCCGCCCGGCTGACAGTTCGCCGGCCAGATCCTGGAAATCGCCTTGCGCCGCCGCGACCCGGGCCGCCAGCACGTCAAGGTCGGCGGCGGCGCCGAGCGTCTCCAAACGCGCCTGCCAGCCAGCCAGCAACCCGGGAAGCTCGGCCGGCGACACACGATACTTGCGGGCGCAGGCGAGCACCGCTTCCATGCGCCGCTCGACTTCCGCCAGGCGCTCGGGATCGAGGTCGACCCGATCGGCATAACGGCGCAGAGTCGACACCGCTTCCGCCAGTTCGGCCGACGCCGACTGCAGCAAGCCGGCGACCTCCTGCAGCGCCGGATCGTAGCTCGCCAGCGAATCGAGCCGGGTCGCGACGCGATCGAGCGTGCCCGAGCAGGCGGTTTCGCCATCGGCCAGCGCTGCAAGCGCGAACTGGGCGCCGTCGATCAGGCCGGCGGCGTGTCCCAAACGGTTGTGCTCGGCTTCGAGGGCCGCCCATTCATCCGCGGTGAACGCCAGCGCCACCAGTTCGTGGACCTGCCATTCGAGTTGTTCGCGTTCGCGCTTGAACGCTTCGACGCCAGTCGTCGCCAACTGCAACACCTGTTGCGTTTCGCGCCACGTCCGGAAGGCAGCCGCAACCTGCAGCGCCAGTTCGGACAATCCGGCATGCTCGTCGAGGAGCGCGCGCTGCGCATCGGCGCGCAGGAGCGACTGGTGGGCGTGCTGCCCGTGAATATCGACCAGGAACTCGCCGACCTCGCGCAACTGCTGGGCGGTCGCCGGCGAGCCGTTGATGTAGCCGCGGGAGCGGCCGCCGGCATCGAGCACGCGCCGCAACAAGAGTTCGTCGTCGCCATCGAGATCGTTTGCCGCCAGCCATGCCGCCACCTGCGGCAGACCGCCGATCGCGAAGGTGGCCGCGACTTCCGCCTTGTCGCAGCCGGCGCGGATGACGCCGGCATCGGCACGGTCGCCGAGCGCCAGCGCCAGCGCGTCGATCAGGATCGACTTGCCGGCCCCGGTTTCCCCGGTCAACGCGCCGAAACCGGGCGAAAACTCAAGCTCAAGGCGATCGACGATGACGAAGTCGCGAATCGCGAGGTGGCGCAGCATTAGGTGTCCTTGGGACGCTCGCTCCAGTGCAGTCTCTGGCGCAGCATCGCAAAGTAGCTGTAGCTGGGTGGATGCAGGAAACGGATGGTGTAGTCAGAACGCTTGAGGCGGACAACGTCGCCGGGCTGGAGGTCATGCGTCACCTGGCCGTCGAAGTGCACGCGCGGATCATCGGCCTGGATGATGCTCACCTCGATGTTGGCCTGGTCATTGACCATGATCGGCCGGTTGGTCAACGCATGCGGACACAGCGGCACTAGGGCGATGCCGGTCAGCGTCGGATGCAGGATCGGCCCACCCGCCGAGAGCGAGTAGGCGGTCGACCCGGTCGGCGTCGAGATGATCAGGCCGTCCGAGCGCTGGTTGTAGATGAATTCGCCGTCGATCGACAACTTGAACTCGATCATCCGGCCGATCGGCCCCTTGTCCACGACAACATCGTTGAGCGCCAGGTTGGACGCGATTTCCTTGCCCTGGCGAATCACGTCGGCGTCGAGCAGCATGCGGTTTTCTGTCGTGAAGCGCCCGTCGAGGAGATCGTCCATGCAGGTCAGCATGTCGCTGCGTGCGATGTCGGTCATGAACCCCAGCCGCCCCAGGTTCACGCCGACCAGCGGCACGCGATAACGCGCAAGGCGGCGTGCCGCGTTGAGCATCGTGCCGTCGCCGCCGATCACGATGGCAAGGTCGGCATGCGCGCCGATGTCGCTGAAGTCGCAGGCAACCCAGCGCGAAAGATCGACGTGGCGACCGACGTTCTCGGCCGTTTCCCGCTCGATGAACACCGACACCCCCCGCTCGTGCAGATATTCCGCCAGACGGCGCAGCGATTCGGCGATCTCCGGGCTGTGATACTTGCCGACCAGCGCGATGGTCCTGGGCGAACGGTAGGAGGCGAAGCTGGAATTCATGGCGCGAATTCTTGCACAAAAAAATGCCCGCGCGCGCCGTCGCCAGATTTTTGTACAATGCCCTGCCATGCTCGATGATCGCTCCCGCACCCTGCTCAAGGCTCTGGTCGAACACTACATCGCCGACGGCCAGCCGGTGGGCTCGCGTGCGCTCTCGAAGTTCTCCGGTCTCGACCTGTCGCCGGCAACGATCCGCAATGTCATGGCAGACCTCGAAGAGGCAGGTTTTGTCGCCAGCCCGCACACGTCGGCGGGTCGCGTCCCGACCCCGCGCGGCTACCGGCTGTTTGTCGACAGGCTGCTGACCATGCGCCCGCTCGAAGCACGGCAGCTCGATGAAATGGAAGATGCCTTGCACGGTCAACCGGCAAGGCAGGCCATTTCCAGCGCCTCCCAACTGCTCTCCAGCCTCACCCATTTCGCCGGCGTGGTCATGGCACCCCGCCGGAGCGCCAGCCGCATACGCCAGGTCGAGTTCCTCAACCTGACCGAGAAACGCATCCTGCTGATCATCGTGACCACCGACGGTGACGTGCAAAACCGCGTCCTGGTCACCGAGCGTGCGCATTCGGCAGCAGAACTGATCACTGCCGCCAATTATCTGAACCATCACTTCGCGGGCATGGATTTTGAACAGATCCGCCACCGCCTCTCGCTGGAAATCCAGCAACTGCGCGATGACATCAGACCGCTCATGGCACTGGCGCTCGATGCCGGCGACGAGGCCTTGTCCCGCAACGCGACACCGTACGTGATCTCAGGCGAGCACAACCTGCTCGATTTCGAGGAACTGTCGTCCAACGTGAAGCGCCTGCGCGAACTGTTCGAATTGTTCGAGCAGCGCTCCAGCCTGATGGGCCTGCTGGAGCTATCGAACCGGGCCGCTGGCGTCCAGATATTCATCGGCGGCGAATCGGGCATCGCCTCGCTCGACGAATGCAGCGTGATCGCTGCGCCCTACACTCTCGATGGCCAGATCGTCGGCTCGGTCGGTGTCATCGGCCCGACCCGAATGGCCTACGAGCGGGTCATCCCGATAGTCGACATCACGGCCAGACTGCTTTCCAGCGCCCTCTCCGACCCGCACTATCACTGACCGATGCCAGCTTTTCGGCAGGAACCACCGTACCAGCACGGGACAGCACCGGGAACTGCGGCCGTCCTCGTCAACCTGGGTACGCCCGAGGCGCCAACCACCCCCGCCCTCAAACACTACCTCCGGCAATTCCTGTCCGACCCCCGTGTCGTCGAGATCCCGCGTCCGGTATGGTGGCTGATCCTGAACGGGATCATCCTGAATACCCGCCCGAAAAAATCCGCCGAGAAATATGCCGCCGTGTGGACGCCGGAAGGCTCGCCGCTGAAGGTTCACACGGAACGCCAGAGCAAGTTCCTGGCCGGTCATCTCGGCGAACGTGGACATCACGTGACGGTCGCCTGGGCGATGCGTTACGGCGCGCCGTCGCTGCCGGCGGTCCTCGACCGCCTTGCGGCTGCCGGCGCCAGGCGCATCCTGCTGCTGCCGATGTACCCGCAGTACTCGGCGAGCACCACGGCAACGGTGATCGACGAGGCCTGCAACTGGCTGCTGACCCGGCGCAATCAGCCAGAGATGCGCTTTGTCCGCAATTTCCACGACGACCCGGGCTACATCGAGGCGCTCGAGCAGTCCGTGCGCAAGCACTGGATGCGGCACGGGCCGCTCGCCGGCGGCGATCGCTTGATCATCAGTTTCCATGGCCTGCCGCGGCGCAATCTCGAGCGCGGCGACCCCTACTACTGCGAGTGCATGAAAACCGGGCGCCTGCTGGTTGAGCGGCTGAATCTCGGGCCGGAGCAGCACGAAATCTGCTTCCAGTCGCGCTTCGGCAAGGCTGAATGGCTGCAACCGTACACCGCGCCGACCCTTGAGGCGCTGGCCAAGGCGGGCACGCGACGGGTTGACATCATCTGTCCGGGATTCGTCGCCGATTGCCTGGAAACCCTCGAAGAAATCGCCATCGAGGGCAAGGCCTCGTTCCTCACGCGCGGCGGCAAGGACTATCACTACATTCCGGCGCTGAACGAGGACCAGCGATGGCTGGCGGCGCTGACCACCCTTGTCGAGCGCCACCTTGCTGGCTGGCCGTCGAAAGTGCAGGCCGATTCGATTGCGCTGGCCGCTTCAGCCCGCCAGGCCATTGCGCACGGGGCCAGCTCTTGAAACCGGCGAAGCTGACCTGATATCAGAGTTTTCTGATACGAAGGAAGGATCATGAGCGACAATCTGCACGTCGTCTGCCCGCATTGCGATGCGGTCAACCGCCTTCCGGCGGCGCGCCTCGACGAGCGGCCGACCTGCGGCCAGTGCCGGCAGGCCCTATTTACCGGCCAACCACTCGAACTGACGGCCAGCAATTTCGATCGCCATGTCGGACGTGGCGACCTGCCCGTCGTCGTCGATTTCTGGGCGCCGTGGTGCGCCCCCTGCCGCTCCATGGCGCCCGCGTTTACCCGCGCTGCGCGCAAACTGGAACCAGGAGTCCGCCTGGCCAAGGTCGATACCGAGAGTCAGCAGCAACTCGCCGCCCGCTTCAACATCCGCAGCATCCCGACCTTGGCCATTTTCCGCAACGGGCGCGAAATCGCACGGCAGAGCGGCGCAGTCGACGCGGCAACCCTGGAGCGCTGGGTTCGCGCACAGCTATGAGTTTCCCTTTCGTGCGGGGGAACTACATCGGCGACAACTCGAGATCGATCCCCGAACCGGGGCCCGAGCGTGTGGAACCCGCCATCAGACTCTTCGTACTCTCCACGGCAGGCGCACCCAGAGCCGCTGCAATGCCATTGACCGTGCGCATGCGGTCGATCATCCGTCCCAGCAGCGCCGTTCGCATGCGCTCCTGCAATTCTTCGGAGGCCAACGCCAGCGCCGCGGCGTTGATTTCGAGAAAGAGCGAGTTTTCGAGGGTAACGACGCTTGCGGAGCGATCGTCGCTGGTCGGGTGCAGATACGCCACCTCGCCGATCACCTCGCCCTTCCCCAGACGGCACAGCGTGCGGCCGGCGATGGAGATCTCCACATAACCCTCGATCAGGACGCCGAACACCCGGCTGGCCTCGCCTTCGCGAATGATCGTCACACGCGGAGCGATCTCGCGCCAGACTGAGATCCGCAATATCTCCCAGAGTTCGACGTTCTCGAAGTCGATGAAGAAGTCGAGCTTTCTGAGTATCTCGAAATGCCGGGTGTCCTGGACGGTCTCGTCGTCCTGAAGGATCTGGTAGCGGACAGCGGCCAGGTCCTTGGCGAATTCGGCACCATTCCGGTAACGGCTGTAAAGATCCTTCTCCAGGGCTTTGCGCAGGATCGCGTTGAGCCCCTCCGGCAGGCTCGGATTCAGCGAGGTCACGTCCGGCGCATCGGTATTGATGATGCGGTAGATCAGCGTCGCCTGGTTCTTGGCGCGGAACGGCAAGCGCCCGGTCAGCAACTGGAACATGACCACGCCGAGCGAGTAGAGATCGGTCTTCTGGTTCAGCGCATAACCCTTGATCTGCTCCGGCGACATGTAGGATGGCGACCCCACGCCCATGATGAAAGTCGAGTCGCGGTCCATGTTCTTGTTCAGATTGAGCGCCAGTCCGAAATCGACCAGCTTGGGCTCGTCGTTGGCTGCGACCAGGATGTTCGCCGGCTTGATGTCGCGATGGATGATCCCCTGGCGGTAAGCACTGTCGAGCGCCATGCAACACTTGAAGATGATCCCGATGACCCTGTGCAATGGCAGCAACTTGTCGATCCGGGTGTGGGTCTCGAGGGTAAATCCATCGACGAACTCCATCGCCAGAAAGGCGTACTCGTCCTTGACAACCCCTTCGTAGACCTTGGCGATGTTGGGATGCTTGAGACGCCGGGCAACCATCTGTTCGTTCCCGAAAAGCTTGCGCAGGCGGCGCGACATGGCCGCACAGTCCTTTCCGAAACGGATAAGCTTGACGGCAACCGGGCGATCCGAATCAGGGCTCACGCACAGGTATACGGTCGCGGTCGCCCCCTTGCCGATTTCCCGGATGATCCGGTACTTGCCTATCTGTTCCATACGCCTGACGAAAGTCGATTCACGGGTGTCATCGTAGCATGCAGCCAGCCCGCAGGTCACCGGCTCCCCGTCCGCGAATAAATGTGGATTGGCCCTTGAAATCCGGACAAGCGTCCCCACGTACTCCCGCAGATTTTTTGGAGAACCGCGCATGACCATCCCAGAGAATACCCAAGACCCGCTACCGAGCGGCGCACCTGCCGCTGAGGAGGCCCCCGCACCGGCAACCGGCGGGCACACCGACACCCTGCCCAGCGTCGAGGAACAGTTGCGCCAACTGGAACTGCTGGCAGCCGAGCATCACGATGCCTGGCTGCGCGCCAAGGCCGAAGGTGAGAACATCCGCCGCCGTGCCCAGGAAGATATTTCCAAGGCGCACAAGTTTGCGGTTGAAAAGTTCGCTGGCGAACTGCTGGCCGTCAAGGACAGCCTCGAAGCCGCGCTGGCCGTTCCGGAACAGACCGTCGAAAGCTTCAAGGCAGGCGTCGAGCTGACCCTGAAGCAGTTGGTTTCCGCCTTCGAGAAGAATGCACTGACCGAGATCAATCCGGCCGGCGAGAAGTTCGACCCGCACCGGCACCAGGCGATCGGCATGGTCGACTCCGACCAGAAGCCGAATACCGTCGTCAGCGTGCTGCAGAAGGGCTACCTGATTGCCGAGCGCACGCTGCGCCCCGCCCTGGTCATGGTCGCCAAGGAAAAGTAACGAAAATGCGGCGTATTTCGCGGTCGACCGCGACATTCGCTTGAAATCGGGCCACCCGCCCCCACTTCACGAACATCGGTAATTCACTTTAGGAAAACGAACATGGGCAAGATCATCGGCATCGACCTCGGCACCACCAACTCCTGCGTCGCCATCATGGAAGGGGGGCAGCCCAAGGTCATCGAAAACTCCGAAGGCGCGCGCACGACGCCTTCCATCATCGCCTACAGCGATGACGGCGAAATCCTCTCCGGCGCCCCGGCCAAGCGCCAGGCCGTCACCAACCCGAAGAACACCCTGTACGCGGTCAAGCGCCTGATCGGCCGTCGCTTCGAAGAGAAGGAAGTGCAGAAGGACATCTCCCTGATGCCCTTCAAGATCGTCAAGGCCGACAACGGCGACGCCTGGGTCGAAGTGCGCGGCAAGAAGATCGCTCCGCCGCAGGTTTCCGCCGAAGTGCTGCGCAAGATGAAGAAGACCGCCGAAGACTATCTCGGCGAAGAAGTCACCGAAGCGGTCATCACCGTGCCGGCTTACTTCAACGACAGCCAGCGCCAGGCGACCAAGGACGCCGGCCGCATCGCCGGCCTCGAAGTCAAGCGCATCATCAACGAGCCGACCGCCGCCGCGCTGGCCTTCGGCATGGACAAGCAGTCGAGCAAGGACAAGAAGATCGCCGTCTATGACCTCGGCGGCGGCACCTTCGACATCTCGATCATCGAAATCGCCGACGTCGACGGCGAAAAGCAGTTCGAAGTGCTGGCCACCAACGGCGACACCTTCCTCGGCGGCGAAGACTTCGACCAGCGCCTGATCGACTACATCATCGACGAATTCAAGAAGGAATCCGGCGTCAACCTGAAGGCCGACGTGCTGGCCCTGCAGCGTCTCAAGGAAGCCGCCGAAAAGGCCAAGATCGAGCTGTCCTCGAGCCAGCAGACCGAAATCAACCTGCCCTACATCACCGCCGACGCCACCGGCCCGAAGCACCTGGCGATCAAGATCACGCGCGCCAAGTTCGAATCGCTGGTCGACGAACTGGTCGAACGCACCGTTTCCCCCTGTCTGACCGCGCTCAAGGATGCCGGCTGCAAGATCGGCGACATCGACGACGTCATTCTCGTCGGCGGCCAGTCGCGCATGCCCAAGGTGCAGGAGAAGGTCAAGGAAGTCTTCGGCCGCGAGCCGCGCAAGGACGTCAACCCGGATGAAGCCGTCGCCGTCGGCGCCGCCATCCAGGGCGGCGTGCTGCAGGGCGAGGTCAAGGACGTGCTGCTCCTCGACGTCACCCCGCTGTCGCTCGGTATCGAAACCCTGGGCGGCATCATGACCAAGCTGATCCAGAAGAACACGACGATCCCGACCAAGGCCAGCCAGACCTTCTCGACCGCCGACGACAACCAGGCCGCGGTGACCATCCACGTCCTCCAGGGCGAACGCGAAGTCGCCGCCGGCAACAAGAGCCTCGGCCAGTTCAACCTCGAGGGCATCCCGCCGGCGCCGCGCGGCATGCCGCAGATCGAGGTCACCTTCGACATCGACGCCAACGGCATCATGCACGTGACCGCCAAGGACAAGGCGACCGGCAAGGAGAACAAGATCACGATCAAGGCCAACTCCGGGCTGTCCGAGGACGAGATCCAGCGCATGGTCAAGGACGCCGAACTGCACGCCGAGGAAGACAAGAAGGCGCACGAACTGGCCGACGCCCGCAACCAGGCCGACGCCATGGTGCACATGGTGCGGAAGTCGCTGACCGAGTATGGTGACAAGCTCGATGCCGACGAGAAGACGAAAATCAAGGCGGCGATCAAGGAGGTCGAGAGCGTTCTGCGCGACGGTGACAAGGAAACCATCAGCGCACGGACCGAAGCCTTGAGCCAGGCCGCCCAGAAGCTGGGAGAGAAGATGTACGCGCAGCAGCAGGCCGAAGCCGGCGCCGCGGGTGCGGCGCCTGGTGGCCAGCAGCCCAGGAAGGACGACGGCGATGTGGTCGATGCCGAATTTACCGAGGTCAAGGACAAGAAGTAATCCCTGAAGCCACCTCCCGGCGCCGAGCCTTCCGGTCACTTCCGGCGGCGCTCGGCGCTTTTGTCACTTGACGGGACGAGAGCATGTCAAAGCGCGATTTTTATGAAATTCTCGGCGTCAACCGCGACGCTTCCGACGACGAGATCAAGAAGGCCTACCGCAAGCTGGCCATGAAGCACCACCCCGACCGCAACCCCGACAAGGCGGCCGAGGAGAAATTCAAGGAAGCCAAGGAAGCCTACGAGATCCTGTCGGACAGCCAGAAACGGGCGGCCTACGACCAGTTCGGCCATGCCGGCGTCGACCCGCAGGCCGGCATGGCCGGCGGTTTCGCGGGCGGTGGCTTTGCCGACGCCTTCGGCGGCATCTTCGACGAAATCTTCGGCGGCCGTGGCGGCGGTGGCGGTGGCCGCTCCAACGTCTACCGCGGCGCCGACCTGCGCTACAACCTGGAAATTACGCTTGAACAAGCGGCTCATGGCACCGAAACCAAGATCCGCATTCCGACCATGGAGATCTGCGAGCCGTGCAATGGCAGCGGCGCCAAGCCGGGTACCGAACCCAAGACCTGTCCGACCTGCAACGGTTCCGGTCAGGTTCGCCTGCAGCAGGGTTTCTTTTCCATCCAGCAGACCTGCCCGAAGTGCCACGGCACCGGCCGCTTCATCGCCGAACCGTGCAGGAATTGCGGGGGCGCCGGACGCACCAAGCAGCACAAGACGCTGTCGGTCAAGATTCCCGCCGGGGTTGACGAGGGCGACCGCATCCGTCTCGCCGGTGAAGGCGAGCACGGCGTCAATGGTGGCCCTCCCGGCGACCTCTATGTCCAGATTCACCTCAAGCCGCATCCCGTGTTCACCCGTGATCACAACGACCTGCATTGCGAAATGCCGATCTCCTTCACCACCGCCGCGCTCGGCGGCGAAATCGAGATCCCGACACTGGACGGTGCGGCGAGCATCAAGATTCCCGCCGAAACCCAGAGCGGGAGGGTCTTCCGCCTGCGCGGCAAGGGCATCAAGGGGGTCCGCGGCCATACCCATGGCGACCTGATGTGCCATCTGGTCGTCGAGACACCGGTCAACCTGACCGAGCGCCAGAAGGAACTGCTGCGTGAACTGGAGGAATCCACCGGTCGGGACAACGGCGCCAAGCACAATCCGCGGGCGAAATCCTGGATGGACAAGGTCAAGGAGTTCTTCGGCGATTGATCGCCTGACCCTGCAGAATGGCCCTGCTTGCGCCCCAGACAGCGGCGTACTCAGTGACTGACTTTTTTGACTCGCAGCATAAACTGAATGGCATTTCGGTTCGCGGCAAGAAGTGCTGGGCAGAGGGTCGTTGCCGCCCTCGCCGTACCTGTTTCCCACGCCACTATTCGGCTGTTAGAATCTTAAGACTGTCAAAGCGCGGGGGATCGATCAATGCATTTCCTTAAGCAATTGCTTGCCGTTGCGGCCATCGCCGTTTCCACGCTGGCCGGGGCGGAACCGCCGGGTGTCACCGCCACCACGATCACGCTGGGCATGTCGTCTCCCTTCACCGGACCGAACGGCGTCTATGGCCTCGACATGCGGCAGGTGATCGAGAGTTATTTCGATCAGGTGAACAAGATTGGCGGCGTCAATGGCCGCAAGATTTCCCTGCTGGCGCTTGACGACGGCTATGAAACCGACCGCACGGTCGCCAACACGAACGCCCTGATCAACGACAAGAAGGTCTTCGCGTTGTTGGCCTTTTACGGGTCCAGCCCGACGACCGAAGCGATGAACAGGGTCTTCGGCCCGGCCAGGGTACCGCTCGTCGGAACCATTTCCGGAGCCGGGACGCTGCGCGAGCCGATTTCGCAGAATCCGGGCAGCCGTTACATGTTCAATGTTCGGGCGAGCTATGCCGATGAAACCGAAGCCATCGTCAATCAGCTCGTGTCGCTCGGCCTCAAGAACATCGCCGTGTTCTACCAGAACGACGGTTTCGGGAAATCGGGTCTCGAAGGCGTGACGGCGGCGCTGAAAAAGCACAACCTTGCTCCCACGGCAGCCGCCACGGTCGAGCGCAACTCGGTCGAAGTTGCCAGCGCCGTGGATGCCATCGCCAGGACCAAGCCCCAGGCCGTTGTCATGGTGACGCTGTACAAGCCTACGGCGGCCTTCGTCAAGGCGATGAAGGCCGCCGGCCAGAGGCCGATGTTCATGACCCTATCACCGGTCGGCACCGAGCAACTGGTCAAGGAACTCGGCGCCGATGCGCGCGGCATCGGGATTTCGCAGGTCATGCCCTACCCATGGAACGACATCGTCCCGATGGTTCGCGACTATCAGAAGCTGATCGGCAACAAAGGCGACTCTTCGTACTACGGGATCGAGGCATACGTCATGGCCCGCATCACGGTCGACGCGTTGCGCAGGGCCGGCAAGGATCCGACCCGCGAGAAATTCATGGAGGCTCTCGAGAGCACCAACGCCGATCTGGGCGGCTTCCGCGTCGCATTCAGCGCCAGCAACAGGCAGGGTTCGCGATTCGTCGAAATGACGGTCGTCGGGCCCGGCGGCAAGCTCCTCAAATAACCCCAACCCGCGGTCAGGACTCAGGAACGGCCTGCCTTCGCAGGCCGTTCGTCATTTCAGGCACGCCGCCATGCGGTTGCCTGCGGGCCGTCGTCGAGCACGATCCCGCCCGCCTTCAACTGGTCGCGGATGCGGTCCGCCTCGGCAAAATTACGGGCACTCTTGGCTGCCGCGCGATCGGCGATCAAGGCTGCGATGACCGCCTCGTCCAGGCCACCAGCCCCGGCTATACCGCTGCGCAGATAGACCAGCGGGTCACGGTCGAGCAGACCGAGAACCCCGGCAAGCGCTTTCAGTAGACCCGAAAGCTCGTTACTGCGCTGGCGATTGACTTCGCCGGCGAGTTCGAACAGCACGGCAATCGCGCCGTGCGAATCGAAATCCTCGTTCAGGGCAGCGGCGAAGCGCGCGGCGAAATCGTTGTTCCAGTCGATGTCGACCGCAGCCGCGGGCGGGACGTCGCGCAGCGCGAAGTAGAGACTGTCCAGGCTGCGCTTGGCATCGTCAAGGTGGGAATCGGAATAATTCAGCGCGCTGCGGTAGTGCGCGCGCAGGATGAAGAACCGCACCACCTCGGCATCGTAGCGTTTGAGCACTTCGCGGATCGTGAAGAAGTTGCCCAACGACTTCGACATCTTTTCGTTGTCGACCCGAACGAAGCCATTGTGCATCCAGTAATTGACGAAGGGACACTGGTGCGCGCCTTCGGACTGGGCAATCTCGTTCTCGTGGTGCGGAAACTGCAGATCCTGCCCGCCACCGTGGATATCGAAGTGATTGCCGAGAATTTTCGAACTCATCGCCGAACACTCGATGTGCCAGCCCGGCCGCCCCTCACCCCAAGGCGACGCCCAGGCCGGCTCGCCCGGCCTGGCATGCTTCCAGAGGACGAAATCGAGCGGATCATCCTTGGCCGAGTCGACCTCGACACGCTCGCCGGCACGCAGGTCGTCGAGCGACTTGCCTGACAACTTGCCGTAACCGGTGAACTTGCGCACCGCGTAGTTCACATCGCCATCGGTTGCCTGGTAGGCCAGACCGCGCGTTTCGAGCAAGCCGATGAGGTCGAGCATTTCCGGGACGAATTCGGTGGCCCGCGGCTCGTGATCGGGGCGGAGGACACCGAGGGCATCGGCATCCTCGTGCATGAAGGCGATGAAGCGGTCGGTCAACTGCTGGATCGTCTCGCCATTCTCGAGCGCGCGCTTGATGATCTTGTCGTCGATGTCGGTAATGTTGCGGACGTAGGTCACGGTGTAGCCGCTGGCCTTCAGCCAGCGATATACCATGTCGAAGACGACCATGACGCGGGCATGTCCGAGATGACAATAGTCATAGACGGTCATTCCGCAGACGTACATGCGAACCTTGCCCGGTTCGATGGGCGTGAAGATCTGCTTTTCCCGTTTCAGGGAGTTATGGATTTTGAGCATGGGCGGGGGAATTCGCGGCGGCGTCAGCGATTCGTGAAGCTTGGGAATGGCCGGTGTTCTTGGTAGAATCGAACGATTGTAAACCTGCGCCGAGTATAGCATAGCGATGAGTTCAGCCCCCCCGCCTCCGCCTCGGCCAGGTGCATTTCGAGCACTGCGTGCCGCCATCATCGCACTGACGGTCGGCTGCGGCACCCCGCTGCTCGCCGACACGCTGGCGGATGTGCAGCGCCTGATCAGGCAGGACCAGTATCCGCAAGCGCTGACAAAAATCGATTCCTATCTGGGCACGTCACCCAATGACGCGCAGGCCAGATTTCTCAAGGGTGTGATCTACAGCGAGACGGACAAGACCGACGAAGCCATTGCGGTGTTCACCAAGCTGACTGAGGACTACCCCGAGTTTCCCGAGTCCTACAACAACCTGGCGGTTCTCTACGCCCGCCAGAAGCAATACGAAAAGGCGCGGATGGCGCTCGAGATGGCGATCCAGACGCACCCGTCATATGCAACGGCCCATGAAAACCTCGGCGACCTCTACGCCAAGCTGGCCAACCAGTCTTATGCCAAGGCTGCCAAACTGGACGGAGCGAGCAAGTCGGCAAAGACCAAAGCTGCCCTTTCACGCGACTTGATCACGGTCCCGGCCAAGGCGGCCGCAAAGCCGGCTACCGCGCTCCAGACCCCCGTCGATCCAGCAGCCGGCAACAAGGCTGCCAATCAATAACCCGACCAGGAAACCTAGCGATGCTCAAGCAACTCTCGACCCTGACCGCCGGCCTGCTCGTCTCCGTTGCCGCGTGGGCAGTTCCCACCGTCGAAATGACCACGTCGCTGGGCAAGATCACGCTCGAACTCAACGCCGAGAAGGCGCCGAAAACCGTCGAGATGTTCCTCTACAACGCCAAGCACGGCTTTTACGAGGGCACCATCTTCCACCGCGTCATCGAGGGTTTCATGATCCAGGGCGGCGGTTTCAACACCGCCATGGAAGAGAAGAAGACGCGCACCCCGGCCCTGCAGAACGAGGCGGCCAACGGCCTGAACAACGACCGCGGCACGATCGCCATGGCGCGCACGCAGGATCCGCACTCGGCGCGTGTCCAGTTCTTCATCAACCTGGTCGACAACAAGGCCCTCAACCATCTCAACCCGCGCGATCCCAGCGGCTACGGCTACGCCGTCTTCGGCAAGGTCACCTCGGGCATGGATGTCGTCGACAAGATCGCCGGCGTGCCGACCGGCAACGCCGGCCATTACCAGAACGTGCCGACGACGCCGGTCATCATCAAAAGCGTCAAAATCGTCTCCGAGAAATAAGGACTCCCCAATGATCAAGCTCACCACCAACCACGGCGTCATCGCCCTCGAACTCAACGCCGAGAAGGCCCCGAAGACGGTCGCCAACTTCCTCGCCTACGTCGAGGCCGGCCACTACGACAACACCGTCTTCCACCGCGTGATCAAGAACTTCATGATCCAGGGCGGCGGCTTCGAACCCAACATGAACCAGAAGCCGTGCCAGGCGCCGATCGAGAACGAGGCCGCCAACGGCCTCAAGAACAAGCGCGGCAGCATCGCCATGGCGCGCACCAACGACCCGCACTCGGCCACCGCCCAGTTCTTCATCAACACCGTCGACAACGACTTCCTCGACTTCAAGTCGCCGTCCGGCCAGGGCTGGGGCTACTGCGTATTCGGCGAAGTCGTCGAGGGCATGGACGTGGTCGACAAGATCCGCGCCGTCGCCACCGGCAACAAGGGCTTCCATCAGGACGTGCCGAAGGAAGACGTGATCATCGAGAAGGCCGAGATCGTTTGATCCTTTTCATCTCCGATCTGCACCTGTCGCCCCGGTCACCCGGGGCGACTGCTTTGTTCCTCCGTTTTTTGGCCGGCCGCGCCCGCCAGGCGCAGGCGCTGTACATCCTCGGCGACCTCTTCGAGGCCTGGGTCGGCGACGATGACATCGACGACCCCTACCATGCGCGCATCGTCGCCGCGCTGCGCGCCGCTGCCGATGCCGGCGTGCAGATCAGCCTGCTGCACGGCAACCGCGACTTCCTGCTCGGCCAGGGTTTCGCCGCCGCCGCCGGCATCCGCCTGCTGCCCGACCCCTATGACCTGGCGCTGCCCGAATGGAGCTTCGTGCTCTCGCACGGCGATGCGCTGTGCCTCGACGACACCGCCTACCAGGCCTTCCGCGCCCGCGTCCGCACGCCGGAATGGCAGGCAAGGATGCTCGCCCGACCCCGCTTCCTGCGCCGCCTCGTCGCCCGCTGGATGCGCTGGCGCAGCCGCGCGCGCCAGCAAGCCATGAACAACCCGCCCTACGCCGACCTGCAGGGCGCCGCCACCGACGATTTCCTGCGCGACCACGGCTACGTCACCTTCATCCACGGCCACACCCACCAGCCGGCCAAGCACGACCACATCGTCGACGGCATCCACGTCGAGCGCTGGGTGCTCGCTGACTGGCACGAGGACCGTGGCGAATGCCTGGTCTGGGACGGCGCGGCGCTGCAGCGCGAAGCCATCGTCGCCGAAAATCGGCCCTGAAACGATGTCGACCGCAACCGACGCCCTCGCCACGCTGCGCGCCGTCTTCGGCTACCCCGCCTTCCGCGGCGCCCAGGCCGAGATCATCGAGCATGTCGCCGGCGGCGGCGACGCCCTGGTGCTGATGCCGACCGGCGGCGGCAAGAGCCTCTGCTACCAGATTCCCGCCCTGCTCCGCCCCGGCTGCGCCGTCGTCGTCTCGCCGCTGATCGCCCTGATGCAGGACCAGGTCGACGCGCTGACCCAGCTCGGCGTCAAGGCCGCCTGCCTGAACTCCACCCTCGACTGGCGGGAAGCGCAGGCCGTCGAGCAGGCGATGTTCAACGGCAGCCTCGATCTCGTCTACATCGCCCCCGAACGGCTGCTGCTCGACCGCACGCTGGCCATGCTCGACGCGCTGTACGAAGCCGGCAAGCTGGCGCTGTTCGCCATCGACGAAGCCCATTGCGTCTCGCAATGGGGCCATGATTTCCGCCCGGAATACCTGCAACTCTCGGCCCTGCACGAACGCTACCCGGCCGTGCCGCGCATCGCCCTGACCGCCACCGCGGACCAGGCGACGCGCAACGAAATGCTCGCCCGCCTCGGCCTCGGCGAAGCGCGGGTGTTCCTGTCGAGTTTCGACCGCCCGAACATCCGCTACACCGTTGTCGAGAAGGACAATGCGAAGAAGCAACTGCTCGGCTTCCTCGCCGGGCGCAAGGGCCAGGCGGGCATCGTCTATTGCCTGTCGCGCAAGAAGGTCGAGGAGACCGCCGAATGGCTGTCGTCCCAAGGCTACCCGGCGCTGCCCTACCATGCCGGTCTGCCGGCGCCGGAACGCGCCGCCAACCAGCGCCGCTTTCTGCGCGAGGAAGGGCTGGTCATGTGTGCCACCATCGCCTTCGGCATGGGCATCGACAAGCCGGACGTCCGCTTCGTCGCCCACCTCGACCTGCCCAAGAGCATCGAAGCCTACTACCAGGAAACCGGCCGCGCCGGCCGCGACGGCGAGCCGGCCGAGGCGTGGATGACCTACGGCATGCAGGACGTCGCCCTGCAGCATGCACGGATCGCCGAATCGGGCGCCGGCGAGGGCCAGAAAATCCTTGAATCGCAGCGGTTGACCGCGCTGCTTGCCTACTGCGAAGCCCCGCGCTGCCGGCGCCAGGTGTTGCTCGACTATTTCGGCGAGGAACGCACGGCTTGCCAGAATTGCGACGTCTGCAGCGAACCGCCGGAACTGTGGGACGGCACGCTCGCCGCCCAGAAGGCGTTGTCGGCGATCTTCCGCACCGGCATGCGCTTCGGCGTTGCCCACCTGACCGACGTGCTGCGCGGCAAGGCGAGCGACAAGGTCAAGCAGTGGCACCATGACCAGCTGCCGACTTTCGGCGTCGGCAGCGACCTCGACGACCACAGCTGGAAGAGCGTCTTCCGCCAGCTCGCCGCCGCCGGCCTGGTCCATGTCGACATGGCCGAACACGGCGCCCTGCAGCTGACCGAGGCGGCGCGCGAGGTGCTGAAGGGCCAGCGCAGCGTGCAACTGCGCCGCCCGGCCAAGCGCAAATCGACACCGTCGCGGACCGGCACGACCGTCGTCAGCGACCTCGCCCCGGCCGACGAGGCGCTATTCCAGCTGCTCCGCCGCTGGCGCGCCGACACCGCCCGCGAACAGGCCGTCCCCGCCTACGTCATCCTGCACGACAAGACGCTGCGCGAACTGGCCGAAGTGCGCCCCATCAGCCACGGCCTGCTGGCCGGCATCACCGGCATGGGCAGCGCCAAGATCGAGCACTACGGCGAAGAGCTGCTGGCGCTGATCCGCGACGCGGGCTGACTGTCGGCTGTCTCAAATCGGCCCAGAAGAGTCATTCATCGCCTCGGTGGTTCAGGGCCAGGTTCTGAACATAGAGCAGTCATATCAATGTTTGGGAGGCGCCTCCACCTCTGACATCTGCTTTACGGCAGGTGGTAGCCGTTCCCCTCGGATATTGACGGAAGCAACCTCCATATTGAGACGCCGCAACTCGTCGGGTGTGAACGTTATATCTACTGCCCCGATGTTCTCCTCCATATGCGCCACATTCGTGGTGCCAGGAATGGGAACGATCCACGGCTTTTGCGCCAGCAACCAAGCCAGCGCCAACTGGGCGGACTTCACATTCTTTTGACGCGCCCACGATTCGACGACATTGACCAAGGCCATGTTGGCCGGTAGCGCCTCCGGTGCGAATCGCGGAACGAGTGCACGGAAATCCATCTCCGGGCTTGTTTCAAAGCGCGTATCCGCCGTGACCGTCCCGGTGAGGAACCCCATACCCAGCGGACTCCAACTCACAAAGCCAATGCCCAGTTCCTCACAGATCGGAAGTATCTGAGCCTCTGGTCCCCGGTACAGCATGGAGTATTCGTTCTGTATCACGGCGAGTGGCAGCACGGCATGTGCCCGGCGAATTGTCTGGATGCCTGGTTCAGACAGACCGAAGTGCAGCACTTTCCCCTCAGCGACCAAGTCCTTCACTGTTCCTGCGACATCTTCAATCGGCACCTGCGGATCGACCCGATGTTGAAGCAGCACATCGATGCGGTCAGTTTTCAGGCGCCGTAACTGTGCTTCGACCACCTGCCTGATATGTTCAGGACGGCTATTGAGACCACCGAGACGTTGGCCGGTCTTCAAATCCACGTTCATGCCGAACTTGGTTTCAATGACAACCTTGTCGCGTACTCCTTGGAGCGCCTCGCCAACAATCTCCTCCGAGAGGAAGGGGCCATACACCTCGGCCGTGTCGATCAGGGTGACGCCCCGTTCAACAGCCTTCCGAATGAGTGCGACAGCTGCCGGGCGGTCAAACGTGCTGTGGTAAAGGTCATGGACCACGCCCTGTGCGGTGCCAGGACGCCACTGGCAACCGAGACCGACCGGAAATACCTCGAGTTTTCCCAATTTGCGTCGCTGGCCTGACGTAGTTTGGCTGGTCGTGGGCTTCCCTGCTTCATTGGACCCGGCGCTGGCCTGACCTGCGAATGCGGTCAATAACCATGGCGCCATGCCCAGGGCGGCGGCGGTGGCCATCACTTGTCGGCGTTGCAGGCTTTTTGGTTCATCGTATGGCTGTGGCTGTCTATGGTTAACGGACATGCTGAACTCCTGATAGTGAGCTTTGGCTACTTGCCAACGAGCTTGGCGAGTTGCGGCGGATAGCGATTCCCTTGCACCGTTATGCCCGCCAATACATTGTCGATTTCCTGCAGGTCATCGGGGCCAAGGACCACATTTGCCGCGCCCAGGTTTTCTTCCAGGCGATGCAGTTTCGTTGTGCCTGGAATCGGGACTATCCACGGCTTTTGCGCCAGTAGCCATGCCAGGGCAATTTGTGCCGGAGTAGATTTGCGCACCTCGGCAAGATGTTTGATGGCATCCACCAAGACTTGATTGGCGTCGCGCGCTTCGGCAGTGAATCGTGGCACCACGTTGCGGAAATCGTTCGCACCGAAGGAGGTATTCGAGTCGATAGCGCCCGTCAGAAAGCCTTTGCCCAGCGGACTGAACGGGACGAAGCCGATGCCCAGTTCTTCCAGCGTTGGCATGACCTCTCCTTCCGGTTCTCGCCACCACAGGGAGTATTCGCTTTGCAATGCTGCAACAGGTTGCACGGCATGTGCCCGGCGTATGGATTCCACACTGGCTTCGGAGAGTCCGAAGTGCCGAACCTTGCCCTGAGAGATCATCTCCTTGACTGCACCGGCCACCTCTTCCATGGGTACGGCAGGATCGACACGGTGCTGGTAGAGCAGATCGACATAGTCGGTGCGCAGGCGCCGAAGCGAGGTTTCGACCACCTCACGAATGCGCCCCGGGCGGCTATCGAGTCCTTGCGCGACTTCGCCATTCTTGAAGCCAAATTTGGTGGCAATGACCACATGATCACGTACCGGCGCCAGCGCTTCACCCACCATTTCCTCGTTCTGGGCACCATAGGCTTCGGCCGTATCGAAGAAAGTCACGCCGCGTTCAAAGGCGCTGCGGATCATTTGGATTCCGGTGCTGCGATCGACACCGGGGCCGATACCAAAGCTCAGCCCCATGCAGCCGAAGCCGATGGCCGAAACCTCCGGGCCGCTGATGCCCAGTCTGCGCTTGGGAAGAAATTTCATGGTGTTCTCCTATTAGGCTTCAATCGTCCAGCCGCCGTTCGCTCATCCACTTGACGATGGCGGGATCACGGTGCGAGAAGAAGGCGCTTTGGCCGGTCTCCAGCGTAGCGACTGCTGCCATGTCGGCGGCGTCGAGCTGGAAGTCGAAGATCGCCAGGTTCTCCGCCATGCGTTCCTTGCGTACCGACTTGGCCAGCGCCACGACTTCCCGCTGCACCAGCCAGCGCAGGACCACTTGCCCGACCGACTTGCCATGCTTCTTTCCGATATTGACCAGCGTCGGGTTCGTGAATAGATCATTGCGGCCTTCGGCGAACGGCGCCCAAGCCTCGGCTTGCACACCGTTTTCGTGCATGAAGGCCACGGCGTCCGCTTGCTGGTGGAAGGGGTTTACCTCAATCTGATTGACCGCCGGCGCAATCTCGTTGAACGCCTTGATGTCCATTACCCGGTCAGTGTGGAAGTTGCTGATGCCGATCGCCCGCAGCTTGCCCGCCTTGTATGCCTGCTCCATCGCCCGCCAGGCGCCGTGCACGTCGCCGAAGGGCTGGTGTATCAGATACAGGTCGAGGTAGTCGAGTTGCAGCAGTTGCAGCGACTTGTCTATCGCGGCCAACGTACGTCCGTAGCCGGTGTCCTGCACCCAGAGCTTCGTAGTGACGAACAGTTCCTCGCGCGCTACGCCGCTGGCGCGCAACGCACGTCCGACAGCCTCCTCGTTCTTGTAAGACGCTGCCGTATCGATCAGTCGATAGCCGACATCGATGGCATCGAGAACGCTTCGTTCGCATTCAGCCGGATCGGGAATCTGGAAGACACCGAAGCCAAGGATCGGCATCTGGATTCCGTTGTTGAGCGTGACCTGATTCATGGCGTTCCCTTTCATTGAATGACTGCAGTCTAGGCGCATGATTGGCATGTGAATAGTTGGCAGCCACTTGAATCATTGGCAATGAAAAGTTGATAATCCTATCCAAGGAGATATCTCATGGCGATCAATGAACTGCGGTCCATTTCGATATTCGTCAGCGCGGCCGAGTTGGGAAGCCTGCGCAAGGCGGCAGCTGCGCTGGGTATCAGTCCGCAAGCAGCCAGCCAGGCGTTGTCGCAACTCGAAAAACATGTCGATGTTCGTCTGTTCCATCGCACCACGCGGGTGATGTCGCTGACGGACGAAGGCCAGCAGTTCCTTGAGGACGCGCGGCCCGCTTTGCGTGGCCTTCAGCGGACATTGGAGAACGTGAAACGCTCCAAGGAGGAGATCGCGGGGCCGCTGCGGATCGTTGGCCCACGATCAACCTTCCAGGGCATCATCTGGCGGTTGCTTGATGAGTTTTGCCAGCTACACCCGAAAGTCGTCCCCGATGTGCTGCTGGAGGATCGTGTCGGCAACTGGGTGGAAGACCGGGTCGACGTCGGTTTCCGCATGGGCGTGTCGGCGCATGAGGGCGTGATTGCGCGCCGGCTGTTCCCGGTACAAATGATCATCTGCGCTTCACCCGCCTATCTTCAAAAGCATGGCACGCCCGACAGGCTGGCCGCGCTGCAGTCTCATCGTTGCAGTGTGTTTCGCCATCCGGGCAACGGTGCCATCATCCCCTGGCATGTAAAGGTGGGAGATAACGTCGTTGAGCAACCAATGGTCCCGGCGATCTGCAGCAACGATGAGATTCTGGAATTGCAGGCCGTGTTGGCGGGTCATGTAATCGCGCAACTGGCGGGCGTAACGGCCGCACCGTACATCCGTTCCGGAGAACTGGTTCCCGTGCTGATCGACCACATATCCGAAAGCGCCAGCTATTTCGTTTACTTCGGCAGTCGCACGTCGCAACCGGCACGAGCCCGTGCGTTTATCGACTTGGTGGCAAGTCGATTGGTGAACAACACCGAGTATGTTTTGAGCGAGAAGGAATTGAGATCGGCTCAGCCGGGACGACGGCATCGCTAGACAAGGGGACTAGCGTCTGGTGGCTTCCGGCAGGTTTTCGAGCCAACCTGCCCCCTGAATGGCGGCTCAGCAGGGAAGGTGAAAGGCAGCAGTTGGCCGAACCCCGACATCTCTCCCGCCCGGCCTCAAACACCCACTACCCCGGATTCACCAGAAGAACTCCGTTAGCGGTGGCGGTTGCCGCTGTGATGCTGTTGCGGTCGACCGGATTTTTGACCCAATTTCGGGCCTTGCGGCTTGCGCGGGCCGCGCGGCGGCTGCACCGGCCGCGGGGCGGCGGTGGCGGACTGCTCGAAGCCGGGAACGACCACGCGTTCGAGACTGCGCCTGATCAGCTTCTCGATGTCTTTCAGTTGCGGGCGTTCGTCGTGGCAGACCAGCGAGATGGCCTCGCCTTCCATGCCGGCGCGGCCGGTGCGGCGCACGTAGTCTTCAGGGATGTTGGGAATCTCGAAGTTAATGACATGAGACAAAGAGTCGATATCCAGCCCATGTCGAGCATGCGGTCGGCTTCGTCGAGGACGAGGATCCCGATGCCGCCGAGATCGACGGTCTTCTGCTGGACGTGATCGAGCAACCGGCCCGGCGTGGCGACGAGGATGTCGACGCCGCGGCGCAGGGCGGTAATCTGCGGGTTGATGCCAACGCCGCCGAAGACGGCGAGCGAGTTCACCGGCAGGTGCGTGCCGTAGGTGCGCACGCTTTCCTCGACCTGGATGGCGAGTTCGCGTGTCGGCGCCAGGACCAGCACCCGCGGACGCCGGGAGGCGCGGAGATTGGGAGCACTCGCCAGGCGGTGCAGGATGGGCAGCGTGAAGCCGGCGGTCTTGCCGGTGCCGGTCTGCGCCGTGGCCATCAGGTCCTGGCCGGTCATCACGGCGGGAATCGCCTTCTGCTGGATCGGCGTGGGCGTGTC
>Ga0116175_1000134_pt1 | contig 58821 bp, 60 predicted proteins | sample AD_UKC125_MetaG_FD_89802 | JGI IMG/M metagenome (GOLD analysis project Ga0116175, IMG submission 89802) | Active sludge microbial communities of municipal wastewater-treating anaerobic digesters from USA - AD_UKC125_MetaG | ecosystem: Engineered > Bioreactor > Anaerobic > Digestate | place: USA... | reverse complement strand
CCTTCATATGTTCCAATAGATTTATATCCTAACATGGTCGATCGTGCAAAGCAAATCATAAGTGAGAATAGTAAGAATTGATAAAATGACTTGTTTTTATTACAAAAAGTGACAGTATCATAATGATATGATACTGTCACTTTTTTCTTGTTAATATATCTTTCTAGCAGGAATTAGAATTTAGCGTAAAATTCTTTCATATTTACTATAACATTATTTAACCTTGATTCCTCGGCCGCAAAAGCCATCATATGACTTTGAACAGACTTCTCAGCCGACGTGAGAGCTTTACCATTTTTCGAGAGCAGCAAGGAAACAAAATCGTCCATAAGCCCTGTGTCGCCTCCTCCGATTACTTGTGGTTTGATTATAACTCCTTTACTGTTTCCAATTGCTTTTTCTGTATAAGCTGAATAACATCTTTTTCTGTATGTGCAGAAATTATCATCTTTACTAAATTTTTATCCTGTAATAGATTTACCAGCTCAGATAATAATCTTAAGTGCGACTCATTATCTACTGCTCCTAAAACAAAGACTAATTTTACAGGATCTTTATCTCCTGAATTAAAATCAACTCCATTCTTAACTATAACCAAGCTTAGGCACATTGATTTTACACCGTCTTCGGGTCTTGCGTGAAATAAAGCAATTCCCGGTGCTATAACAATATATGGACCGTATTCTTCTACAGATTTTATCATAGCATCTATAAAACTTTCTTTTACTTTTCCAGTATCTACTAACAACTTGCCCGCGATCTTTCCGGCTTCTTTCCAATCTTTGACACTATCATATATTTTAATAGTATTTTCATTAAGCAATTCTGATATCACAGCATTTCTTACCTCTTCTCTTTTCTACGTTTAATAGCATAATTCTGCATAAAACTGACTTTATTCTTATTGTAAGCAAACAAGAGTCAAATTACAGAAATTTTTTTGTTTTTACTTTTCCTACTGTTATGACTGTGTGGAATTTTGTTTGTTTTTACTATGGCGCATTTCTAAATAACTAAATGTAATATAAGCAACGACTATAACGCCTATACCAATATAAGGATTTTTTAGAAGCATTGTTAATATCATCACATCTATGCAATCATGTCCTACTCCTTTAGCTCCAACAGCAGCAAAATCAAACATTGTATATAGAAGACCAGATAGGAATATCAGTAGAAAACCATAAATAAATCCAGCAATTGCAGAGCCGCGTCGTCCACCTGTTGCATTACCCATTATTCCTGCTACTCCGCCGGTAAAAAATGCTCCAATGATTGATACTAATGGAGTGACCTTAAACACTACTGAACTAGTAATCATCCCTATTAACATTCCTGCTACTGCCATGATAAATCCAATCATCAAAGAATTCGGAGCATACGCAAATAAAACAGGAACATCTAAAGCCGGTATAGCTCCAGGAACTAACTTGTCAGCAATTCCTTTAAACGAAGGCACTAACTCACCAAGGAACATGCGAACTCCTTGTAAAAGTATAAGCACTCCAGATGCAAAACCCAGAGCTTTTAATAGTCCAAAAACGATATAGTTTAAGTCGCCCGCATATTCAGCAACCATTTCAGGTCCAGCTACGATAACAACTAAAATGTAAAAAATTAACATCACAATTGAAACCGACACTGATGTATCTTTAAAAAATTCTAAGGACTCAGGAACTGTAATATCTTCGGCAGATTTCGACTTATCTCCAAACAATCCACCAATATATGCAGAAGTAGTTGTCCCTAAAGTTGTTAAATGTGCTATTCCAAAATTGTCATTTCCAGTCACTTTTCTAACCATTGGTTGACAAATAGCAGGTAGTAAAGTTAATATCATTCCTTGTAGTATTGTGCCTAATAATATAATATTAGTTTCTGTAAATCCAGCAGCATACAGGCTATAAGCAAGAGAAACTGAGAGAATCCACATCATATGGCCTGTTAAAAAGATGTATTTAAGCGGTGTGAATCTAGCTAAAATAACATTTACCAGAAATCCTGTTGCCATAATAAGTGCACTGGATGAAGCTATTATAGGTATAGTGCTTTGTATTGCTCCCACAATAGCTTCTGATGACGTCGCAAAACCCGATAAATGAAATACTTTTGCAAATAAATCTACAAACGGCAAAATTTCATTAACAATTACACCAGCACCTGCTGATAAAACAAGCATTCCTAGAGCTGTCTTTAAGAAACCAGATAAAACTCTTCCAAAAGATTCCCCTTGAAGTATTAGTCCTATCATTGCAACAAGCCCAATTATCATAGCAGGTGTACCTAAAATATCAAGTAATATATCGAGCATGTTTGTCCCTCCTAACTTTTAATTTTATTTGTTTCACTATTTTTTAGGAACTTGTAACGCTCTATTAAGAGATATTCTTGTCCTTAATAGGTTTTAATAAAAATTCTGTAAGTTTAAAACAAATATATAAAAATTTGTTCATAGTAAATATTAAGATTAGTTAGTTTTATTACTGTTTAAATAAGATACAATTTTATTTTCTACTTCTTTCTCATCAATAATGTTGTCAATGAAAATGACATTTTTTTGACCTTCAAAATTTTTTTTAAATTCCTTAGTAGTAATAATCAAATCAGCATTTTTACTTTTTATGGTTCCCATATCCCAATGTTCAATATTGCATTTTATTCCTAATTTTTTCATTACTTTATCAACTGTCATTTTAAGTATGAGACTTGAGCCAACTCCTAATCCACATACTGTTACTATATTAAGCATAGTGTACCACTCCATTTCTGTGAAATTTACAAGCACTCTATTATATTTCTATATTTTTTAATATATTCTTCATTGATCGCATCTCCTTCATCTAAATTTGAACTTACATAAACAGGAGGTATATATCCCAACTTAACGCAATTTTCGATAGTTTGCGCCATGATCGCTTCTATTACTGCCATACCTAAGACCGTGGACGTTCCACAGAATTTATGTTTCATGCCATCTATTGAAAGACAGGCATCGCCAGCTACACATTTAATATCAATAACAACATCTGATATGTCTTTTAGAAGCTTGCCCGAGCTGTGACGAGAGCTAACACTGTTAGTAAAATCAAGAGAGGTTAAAGCTATTACATTCATTTTCTTTTTCTTTGCTGCCAATGCCATATCAATTACACCAGCATTCCTTCCTGATATTGATACTATAATCATTGTGTCTTTTTCGTCCGTATTTATTAATTCTAAATAAGCAGGTGTAAAATTCTCTACTCTTTCTTGAATAGTGCTTAACTTAGCTTTCGGAAATAGAGCCATATGTGGGATAAGCAAAGGATTTGTTTGAACTAAGCCTCCAGCTCTATAAAAAATCTCCATAGCAAACATTTGCGAATGACCGCATCCAAAAACGTGTATTAATCTTTCGCTCATAATTGAATTTGCGCAATACTCCGCTGCTTTTTCGATACTTTCCTTTTCTTCTTCAAACTGCATTTTTAATTGGTTTTTAATAATTGAATAATACTCTAAGTATTTCATTGTCACCTTTCTCCTTCATTGTAATTTAGTTTTAACACAACTGATTTATCCAATTTGTTCTTTGTTTTGTCAAATTAAAATTTACTTAATAAACCAAAACGCCTACTATTCTATTTTCGTACATAATAACAAGTTTACACTTAAGATGTTACTTTTTATATAATATATCATCAATTATTAATTAATTTTTATAGGGATATATATTTACTCCCTTTACTACTCTGTTTACTATGCCGCCGGGATTAGGGTTATCCGGTTCTATTCCCGATTTTACAGAGGCTAGAAGCGCAAACACCTGGGCATAAAGGATGTAAAGCATTGAAATTAATATGGGATTATCTATTTCAGCTGCTTCTTCCGGTAGATAAAGTAAGTCATCACATATTTCCTTTAAGTCATTTTCAAAATTTGCTGATATAGCTATTACGGTATGATCACCAGGGTCATTGTAGATTTCTTTTAAAAGATCTATGTCATATTTTCTTGAATATGCATCTTGGGATAAAAATATAAAAACTAAAGTTTCATCATTTACTATAGATTTTGGGCCGTGTCTGAATCCTAAGACGCTTTCACTGTAACCTATGATTTTACCTCGTGTTAATTCTAAGAGTTTTAATGCGCTTTCTTTTGAAAGTCCATAGAAGCTTCCTGACCCAAGATATATTACTCTTTTTGGGGTAGAATTTAAGAGCTCGCTTAAGTTCTGGTGATTATTATCTAAAATATTTTTTCCGATATTTGCAATTTCTGCTAATTGTTTAGAATAGTTTTCTAAATTTTGTATATCAAATATCAGTAAAGCCGCCAGCATCATGCATGTCAAGCTGCTGGTCATCGCAAAACCTTTATCATTTGATTTTTCAGGCATTAGAAGCAATAGGATATTTTTCTTATCCTTTGCTGTTTTGGCCATTTCGCCATCAGGGTTGCAAGTTATAAATATATGATGCACATCGTTTATTAATTGTTCTGCTAAGTTAAAGGTCGCCATACTCTCGGGACTGTTTCCGGACCTACCGAAAGAAATTATTATCGTGGTCGTATCTTTTTCTAGATAATTTTCCGGATTAGTCACAATATGCGTAGTCGGAATAGCTTCAAACCTGTAATTATATTTTCGCTGCAAATATGGAACTAAAGTCTCTCCTATATAAGCGGATGTACCTGCACCTGCAAATATAATTCTTGTGTTTTTGTTTTCTTGAAATCCAGCAAAAAATCCTTTGATCTTTTCTATATTGTTTTGAATAATTTGCAGAGTTTCAAGCCATAGTTCAGGCTGCTGATATATTTCAGTAGCTGTATTAAATCCATTGATATTTTTCCATGTTTCTTCTCTTATTCCGAACATTTTTCTCCCACCTTATAATGTTGTCATGTCATCATTACCAGTTTTGATAAAAAATTATCTTTTTAAAGCAACTCTATATTTAAATCTATCACCCCTTGCCACACTTTTAGTATATTCTATTACAGTGTCTTTTTCGTAAGTAAATCGTTCAATCATCATACTTGGCAGTCCTTCGTAATAATTCAGCAACTTAGCTTCATTTTCTCTGGTTATAACAGGTTGAAAAATTTCTTCGGCAAATGTAAAAGTTGTGTTGTATTCTTCTGAAAAAATGTCATACATCGGACGTCTCTCTAGTTTTTCCTTTGTTAAACCAGGAAATCTGCTGCATGGCACATGGCTTGTCTCTAACATCATCGGTTCGCCGTCCGCAAGCCTTAAGCGGGTAAATACGTATATTTCATCATGTACATTCAGTCTCATCTTCTGTGCCAGCTTTTCGTTGCATTTTGCTATTTTAAAATCTAGAACTTTAGATGTTGGCACTTTTCCAAGCTTCTTCATTTCTTCAGTGAAACTGTAAAACTTCAAAAGATCTTGTTTGAATTTTTCAGGTGAGACAAAAGTGCCTTTTCCATGTATTCTATAGATATATCCTTCTCGCTCAAGTTCCTGAATAGCTTGTCTGACGGTAGATCTGCTGATATCGTACTTTTCACATAACTCTCTTTCCGAAGGCAATTTATCATCTGCCTTTAGATTTCCCGCCTCAATCATTTCTATAATAATGTCCATTAATTGGTAATATAATGGTATTCTACTTTCCTTTTCAATCTTCTTCATTGCATCACCTTAATATTGTCATGTGGTCCGTACCAGTTATCTTTATAATACACGTTATTTTTTTGCTTGTCAATGTATTATGGCTAAAATTTTACCGTGTTTTTATTTTGTCTTTTATCTGCTCAAATTTTTTATCGCCTATGCCTGAAACATTTTTTATATCTTCTACACTGCTAAATTTACCGTTGTTTTCTCTGTAGTCTATAATTTTTTGAGCAGTTACAGGACCTATGCCGGGTAATTGGATAAGCTCTGCTTCGCTTGCGGTATTGATATTGATTTTTCCGTCATCTTTCGAGCTTATTCCTGCAATTGATTGACCTGTTGAAGAATCTGATGTATCTGTAATTTCTCCTGTTTTGGGAACATATAATTTATCTTCATCGTGAACCTTCATGGCAAGGTTTAAGGATTCAAGGTCTGCCTCAGGTATAACTCCGCCTGCAACATCTAGGGCATCTTTTACCCTCTCTCCTTCTTCAAGGGTATAAACACCGGGGCTTTTGACCGCGCCCGCTACATGAACAATTATTTTTTCTTTCTCTTCTACAAAGGTTTCATCGTCTTCAAGGGGAGCTTTATCTTGCTCCTCTTGAAGATCGAGTACTATTTCGCTTGATGGTTTAAAAAATGCATAATATGTGATACATACCGTAAAAATCGCCATTATTAGCAAAATTCCTAGAAGTATCTTTTCTCTTTTATCAAAATCAGGCACTTCCTCAGCTCCTAATTTTACTTTTACATACCCATAATTTCATATATCTTTTTTATATCTACACTATTTCTTAAGACGTCAGCCCAACGGTCAAACTCTTTTTCTCTAAACTCTTTAAAATTTAATGATTCAAAGTCTCCAAAATCAAAGGTTCTTCCATACTTACATATTTGCAAAAAGCTCACAAATTTTTTCGTAAACTCCGGATTATCAAACAGGCCATGAACAAAAGTACCTATGACTCTGCCTGTAGAAGATATAAAACCGTCTAATCCATCAACCGTACTATAAGCTTCATCAAGCTTTATAAAGCTTTTTTTGACAGCTTCTCCCCTTATATTTCCTGAATAAATCATATAGCCATTAATTTTTTCGCCATTTAAAACATCTGCAGGACTTGTAAGATTGTCTAATACATGTCCCGAGACTCTGATATTTTGCTGAGGGTTCATTGCAATATCGGCATCAATAAGGTTTAGCCCTTCTATACTTTCATTTATTTCAAAGTCAAAAGGCAGTTCAAATTTTCTTCCTAAAAGCGGCAAACTGCTTCCTTGGGCAAAAATCACAGCTCCTTTTCGGGCAAGTTCTGATATTTCCTCATCCCATTCTCTTTTTCGGATAAATTCTATACTTTCTTTGGGATTTTCAGAGGCCGGAATCAGTACCATGTCAGCATCCCCTATAGGCCCTTGAGACACATATGAAAGGTTGATTCCCGGATATTCAGCAAGTGGTGCAAAATCATTGAAATTCGTGATACGAGGCAATGTTAAAATTTTTACGATTATGGGGTGTCTTGAGGCGTCACTGTCGGTCTTAATATACTTTTGTAAGAGCCGTTCCTTTTCAGCCTGTGGTGAATCCTCTTCATCTATATAAATATCGGCATATGGGACGACGCCGAGCACTGGCCTTTTTATTATATCTTCTAGCATTTTTAGGCCAGGCTCCAAAAGTCTCAAATCTCCCCTAAACTTGTTGATAATAACGCCTTTTACCCTTGCTTTTTCTTCATCGGTAAGCAAAAGCATTGTCCCAGCAAGAGATGCAAATACTCCGCCTTTGTCAATGTCTCCTGCAATAACCACCGGCGCATCCACCAATTCGGCTACACCCATATTTGCAATATCATCTTCCCGAAGATTAATTTCCGCAGGGCTGCCCGCGCCTTCTATTACAACTATGTCATGGGAGTTTGCCAATTCATCATAGCTTTCTTTAACTATTTTTTTAAGCTTTGATTTATAGTCTTGGTAGTCCATTGCTGATAGGCTGCCTATTGGTTTGCCTTTAACTACAACTTGACTGTTTTTATCTGAACGGGGTTTTAACAACACAGGATTCATAATAGCCTGAGGTTCAATTTTGCAGGCTTCGGCCTGGACAGCTTGGGCTCTTCCCATTTCTAATCCATCTTTAGTTATATAAGAATTCAGTGCCATATTCTGAGCTTTAAAAGGCGCAACTTTAAAACCATCTTGCGCAAAAACCCTGCAGAATCCTGTAACTAGTCGGCTTTTGCCAACAGAGGAACCGGTTCCTTGAATCATTATGCATTTTGCTGTCATTCTAAGAACCCCCTCAGTATTATATCTTCAGCCTCTTCCTCGGAAAGGCCCAGGGTCATTAATTTCAAAAGTTGCTCTTCGGCAATTTTACCTATAGCAGCTTCATGGGTCAATTGAGCATCAGGATGTTCCGCTGTAATTGCAGGGGTTGAGCTTATTTTACCATGATCCATTATTATTGAATCACACTCTACATGGCCTTTGCTGTCAGCCCTTGCAATAACTATTGGGTGAAAAATCTGGCTTGAGTTGTCTCTTGCAACAGAACGCGATACCACTTTAGTATTGGAGTTCTTGCCATTTAGTTCTATTGTCATATTGGATACTGCTTGTTGATCCTGGTGAGTAAGCAATCTCTCTGTAATTATCAGGCTTGCTCCTTCGGCAAGCTGCGCCTTTGTATCTCTTATAGTACTGCTAACACCTTTAATCTGGACGAGTTCCATTTCAGCTATAGAATTTTCCTCCATTGTAACTATGGTTTGGGGATTCAGGATTCTCTCTCCCGATCCTTCTCCATAGTGTTTTTCTATATACCGCATTTTAGCGCCTTTTTTAATGATGATTTCGTGAATGCCGTCATGCTGGGATTTCTTAGATCCGGGATTATGAATTCCACAGCCGGCTATTACTGTTACATCTGCTCCTTCACCTACGATAATAGTATTATATACTACATCCACTAGGCCGGACAAAGTTATAAGAACCGGGATGTGCACAGCTTCATTTTTGGTGCCGGGTGCTATTATAACATCAATTCCGGGTTTATCTGTTTTTGGCCTTACTTCAATATTTGCAGACGAATGGCGTATTATCCCTTCTCCATTCTTTCTTATGTTCACAGCTCCTGATGGTATGTTATGCAAATCTGCAATATTTTTTAAAAGTTCATTTTCAATAGCATTCAACTTCATCATTATTACCTCCGCAATTTGCCTTCCAGCAGCATCTTGCATCTTCCTGGATTAAAGGCAGTATTTTGTCTCTAGATCCTCTATCAGCTATTTTGCCATCAACTAGCAGGATTATTTCATCGGCCAGTGATAAGACTCTTTCGTGATGAGTTATAACAACGCTTGTTACATTTCCCCTTTTGTGATAATTTCTAATTAGCTGAAGCAGATTCTCAAAGCTCCAAAGGTCAACCCCTGCTTCCGGTTCATCGTAAATTACAAGTCTAGATGGTCTTGCAAGTACGCTGGCAAGCTCAATTCGCTTCATTTCTCCGCCGGAAAGACCGGAATCGCATTCTCTGTCAAGATAGTCTTGTGGACATAATCCAACAGACCTTAACATTGCTCTTAATGAATTTTCATCAGCAGAAATCTTTAAAAGGTCTTTAATTTTTAATCCCTTAAACCTAGGTGGATTTTGAAACGCATAGCTTATTCCGGCTTTTGCCCGTTCAGTTATACTAAAATCTGTTATGTCCTTGCCATCTAGGTATATTCTCCCCTCATCATTTTTATAAATGCCCATAATAACCTTGGCAAGCGACGTCTTTCCGCCGCCGTTTGGTCCTGTTAGAGCATAAAATTTATTATCTTCTAAATCTAAGTTTATATTTTCTAATATCGGAACTTCCTCACTGCCATTTTTCAGGCGAAGGTAAACTGATTCAAGTCTCAACATAATATTACCTCTTTTCTTTCATATTTATTGAATAAAGGGCTACTGTTTTCGTCCTTTGCCTTTTATATTTTACCTCACTTTCTCTCTTCATACAATAGCAACTCTTGGTTATAAAAATATATAAAATCCTTATAAATCAAGCCCTGATTGATATCCATAATTACAATCAATAATAATAATTAATATTTGTTACTTATATTTAAAAACCAGCACATAAAAGCGCTGGTTTTGTTTGTTCAAAAATTGTAGAGATTTTATATCTATTTAACTACTATGTTTACTAGTTTGCCGGGCACCGAGATAACCTTTATAATCTTTTTATCTTTAATGTATGGGGCAATTCGCTCTTGCTTTAGTGCAGCTTCTTTGACCTCTTCTTCCGGCGTATTGACAGGAATTACAATTTTATCTCTTACTTTTCCATTTACTTGAACAACTATTTCAATTTCATCCTCTAAAATCGCTGCAGCATCATAAGATGGCCACTTTTCAAGATATACGCTTCGCGTATGGCCCAACTTATGCCATAACTCTTCTGCAAGATGGGGGGCAAATGGGGCAAGAAGCAAAAGCAAGGTATCCAGTGATTCGCTTAAAACTTTTTTAGAAATGTCTCTGTCCTTGTAATCACTGAGCTCATTTACCATTTCCATGATTGCACTTATTGCGGTATTAAAATTAAATCTTTCACCAATATCTTCTGTAACTTTTTTTATAGTCTTATGGGTGATGCGGCGGATATATGCGTCGCATTCTCCTTCGGTCTTAGCACTGCTCAATTTTCTAGATAATTCATCTACTAATCTAAAGACCCTTTGAAGAAATCTTGAACATCCTTCAACGCCTTGATCGCTCCACTCTAAGTCTCTCTCGGGAGGTGCTGCAAAAAGTATAAACAGTCTTGCTGTGTCAGCTCCGTACTTTTTAACTATTTCCTCAGGGCTTACGATATTGCCAAGGGATTTTGACATCTTAGCGCCGTCTTTTAGTACCATTCCTTGTGTAAGTAAATTTGAAAATGGCTCAGATGCAGATACAAGGCCTGCATCCCTTATGACTTTTAGGAAAAATCTGGAATACATAAGATGTAGGATGGCATGCTCCACACCGCCAATGTATTGATCGACCGGCATCCAATAGTCGACCTTACTTCGCTCAAAGGGCATTGCTTCATTTCTTGCATCAGTATATCGAAGAAAATACCAAGAAGAGCATACAAAAGTATCCATTGTATCCGTTTCGCGTTTTGCAGGTCCATGACATTTTGGGCATGTGGTATTTATGAATTCCTCTGATTCTTTTAAAGGAGACGTGCCTTTAAAATTAAACTTTACATTTTCCGGCAGCAAAACGGGCAGGTCTTCTTCAGGCACAGGTACAATGCCGCATTTGTCACAATAAACCATGGGGATAGGCGCACCCCAATATCTTTGTCTTGAAATAAGCCAATCTCTCAACTTATAGTTTACTTTAAATTTACCTATACCTTTTTCTTCCATGTATTTTCCAATGGCTTTAATAGCTTCACTGCTTATCATGCCATTAAATCCATTAGAGTTTACCAAAATCCCCTCATCCACAAAAGCCTCTGACATTTCTTCAGGAACTAGAGTTGCATCTTTCGGAGAAATAACCACTTTTATCGGCAGATTATATTTTCTTGCAAACTCGAAATCCCGCTGGTCATGGGCTGGAACTCCCATAACCGCTCCTGTGCCATAACTCAGCAGCACATAGTTTGCCGTCCAAATCGGAATCTTTTCGCCGTTCATGGGATTTATGGCATATGCGCCTATAAACATTCCTTCTTTTTCGGTTTCGGCGGAAGTTCTTGCTATTTCGTTGTATTTCTCCATTTTTTTTCGAAATTCTCTAACTTGAGCTTCATATTCTGTTCCTTTAGAAAGAGATTCTACTAGCGGATGTTCAGGTGCAAGAACTATATATGATACTCCATATACTGTATCAGGGCGTGTCGTAAATACAGGAATTTTTTCACCATTTTTTTCTGCGACAAATGAAAATTCAACACCTTCGCTGCGGCCAATCCAGTTTTTTTGCATAGTCTTTACCTTTTCCGGCCAACCGGGAAGTTTCTCTAAATCATCTAAAAGTTCATCTGCATAGTCGGTTATCTTGAAAAACCACTGTTCAAGCTCTTTCTTTTCAACTTCGGTTTTGCAGCGTTCACATGCCCCGTCTACTACCTGCTCGTTTGCAAGAACTGTGCCGCATGAAGGGCACCAGTTTACAGAAGCTTTTTTGCGGTAGGCAAGGCCTCTTTTATAGAGAAGCAAAAAGAACCATTGCGTCCATTTATAGTATTTCGGATGGCATGTAGCAATCTCTCTATCCCAATCATAGCTCAATCCCAATTGCTTTAATTGACTTCTCATATTTGCAATATTGTTCCACGTCCACTCTGCCGGATGAATTCCATGTTTTATAGCAGCGTTTTCGGCAGGAAGGCCAAAGGCATCCCAGCCCATCGGATGCAACACATTAAAACCGTTCATCTTTTTAAATCTTGCAACCACGTCTCCGATGCAATAATTGCGCACATGGCCCATATGTAAATTGCCCGAAGGATAAGGAAACATTTCAAGACAGTAATATTCAGGTTTGCTTTCGTCTTTCACAGCTTTGTAGAGTTTATTTTTTTCCCACTCCTGTTGCCATTTATTCTCAATAGACTTAAAATCGTATTTCAATCAAACGTCACCCTCCATATGCACAGTTATAGGTTTTAAATATATATCTTATGAATTAAAAAAAGTTTCTTATCCCCTTTAGGGACGAGAAACTTCTCGCGGTACCACCCTAATTGGTCAAACGACCCGTCTCAAACATTTTAACGCCTGTCGGCTAAGTCTTCTAAAGGCGAGTTCAAAGACTGTGCTTTTCGGCTCGCACCTTGCGCCGAATCTCTGTAAAAGCACCAGTCTCATACTATTCCTTTGTATTAATATAAATGCTTATATTAAATTTTCTATATTATATTTCAACTCTTTTGGAGTGTCAATCTCATCCGGCGGCAGATCGATAATTTTTGCATCGGCCCATAGGCGTTCTAGCGTATAATATTCTCGTTCTTGGCGAGTGAAAATATGCACAATTACGTCATAATAGTCCATCAGCACCCAAGCGCCTTCTTGATAGCCCTCTTTTCCTCTTACTGTGTAGCCCGCTTCCCCAAGCTTTTTCTCCACTTCATCCGCTAAAGCTCTGACATGCACCGGAGATGTGCCTGTAGCTACTACAAAATAATCTGAAAATACTGCAACAGAACTTATGTCCATTATCAGAACATCTTCGCCTTTTTTATCCCTTAAAATACTAGCCGCTTTAAGAGCGCAAGTTTTAGGGTTTTTTGTCATTCAGTTCCCTCCATAACAGAATTATATTTATATTAAAAATTTATTCATCTATCATATCTTTTCCCACAATTACCGTAGGAAGAGAAATATTTGAATCGCTTTTTTCTTCGAGTAAGGCCTTCGGAAGAACTTTTGCAACTTTTTCGGCCTCATCTTTTTTATCTTGAGGATATACTATGGTAGTAGTATCATAATCGAAGCTGTCTGCATTACCTATACTGACAACTTTAAAACCTTGAGATTCGAGTCTGCTGGCAATTTTCGATGCAACGCCGCTTGTACCGCTGCCGTTTAGGACTGTTACTTTGACGCTGCCATCATCATAAAAAACTTCATCTATTACTTTGTCAAGTTCATTTTGAAAAGGTATGAAATAACTGATACCTGAAATATTTTTTCCTTCACCCGGCACAGTATACATTTTAATGTTTTCGCGCTTCATCTGCCTTGCAAAATTAGCAAGACTCATCATTTCCATAGGCTGAATATCTGTTTCTACATTTTCTTGGACAATATCAATTATTTTAGGGAGTTTTAAAAGCGTTGAAGGTTTTAAAATTTTATCTATAAGTGCTTCCATGAATTGCTGCTGTGCCTTAATTCGTCCAAGGTCAGCATCTGCATATCCTCTGTATCTTATGAACTGTTCAGCTTTGTCGCCGTCAAGAGTCTGTAGTCCCGGATATAAGTCAATATACAGTCCCCCTGCAGGATCGCTGTATTTCATACGTTCTTTAACATCAACTTCTACACCGCCTAAGGCATCCACAATATTTTTAAAACTGGAGAGCTTTACAACAACATAATTGTGAATCGGAACGCCTAGAAAATCTTTTACGGTTTTAACTGCTAAATCCGCTCCTCCTAAAGCTGTTGCGGCGTTTATCTTCTGAATGCCGTATTTCCCAAGCTTTACTCTTGTATCTCTTGGAATGGAAAGTACTTTGACGGTTTTATTTTGGGTATCCAAGCTTACGACAATAATCGTATCTGAGCGATGTCGGTTATTTTCTTCTTTTGCCCCTATAGTTCCTGCATCCATGCCCAACAACAAGATATTTCGGCGTCCACCCTTAACAAATTCATCGGTATTTGATATGACAGAATCTTCATTCTGCTCAGCCGCCATATTCATCGTTCTTACCGTGTAGTAAAATCCGCTGCCAAGGGAAAAAACTATAAATAGTAATATAGCTACGGCTATTTTTAAAGGCCTTTTCATTGTTTAAATTCGCTCTCCCTTTTGATAAGAATAAAATTCCTACCGGAAATTGTTTTTGGATGCAGCAAGCTCCTTTTAGTTAAAACGTACCTGATTGTAGAGTCGAAGGCTTTTACCATGGTATCGTCAAGATCTTGAAAAGCCACTCGTCTTAATTTTTCAACATCAGGAAAACATCGACTCGGTTCAATGAAATCCGCAATAAATATTACTTTATCTAGAATGTCCATATTTTCGTCGCCGGTAGTATGGATCTTTATGGCATGTAAAATTTGCTCATCATATATACCATAGTCTCTTTTTGCTAGCTCAGCGCCTAATGGTCCGTGTATCAAAACTTTTTCTCTAATTTCGATATCATCTAAAAGTATACCAAAATCCTGAGCTAGTTTCAACTGAAGCTCTTCGCTCATGCCTCGTGCACAATCGTGAAGCAGACCGGCAATTTTTGCTTTATTGACATTTGCTCCATAACGAAGTGCTAATTTTTCAGCGGTTTCCATAACACCTATTGAGTGTAAAAATCTTTTTTCGCCCAAGTTTACCTTTAACTTTTTTATCATCTCATCAAGACTTATAATCATTGGTAAAGGCCACTTTTCTTTATATATGTTTCTACGCTATCAGGCAGTAAATATTTAATGGATAAGCCTTCCTTCATCCTTCGCCTGATTTCAGTAGAGGAGATATCAAGGCTTGTAACTTTCATCGGAACTACCTCATAACCGTACATTTCTTTTATTTGAATAAGCTTTTGGTGCAATTGGTCTATAGGATATCCCGGCCGGGTTGCAGCTATGAAAGTACAATAACTTAAAACTTTATCAACATCTTTCCATGTGAGTATATCGAAAACCGCATCTGCTCCGCTTATAAAAAAAAGTTTTACGTCAGAGCCGAGTTCATTATAGAACTGCTCTAACGTATCCACGGTGTAAGTCGGACCGGGTCTGTCAATCTCTATCCTTGAAATTTCAAAAAATGGATTATTATTTACAGCAAGCATTGTCATGAGATACCTATCTTCAGGAGGCGTAACTGCATAATCTTTTTTATGCGGCGGCCGACCGGCAGGTGTAAATATAACTTTATCTAATTTGAAATTGGTTCTTGCAGTTTCAGCGGTTACAAGATGGCCATAGTGAATGGGATCAAAAGTTCCTCCCATTATGCCAATCTTTTGGTTCTTTGGCAAAGCAAATCCTCCTTTTTGAGTTTCTAAAATTCAAAGGTATATCTGATTATATGGCTGTCGCCTTTATTCTACATAATAAAACTCTGAATTGCCTATCTTTACTGTGTCTCCTGGCTGAATTCCTTCTGCTTTTAGTGCATCATCAATTCCCATTTTTTTAAAGGCTCTCTGCAGGCGCTTAACGGCAGATTCGTTTTCAAGATCAGTCATTGCTACAAGTCTTTCAACGGCTTTTCCGCGAATATAAAATACATGGCCGCCCTTTTCAATAGAAAAAGGCTTTTCATCTTCTAGTGTATATTTTATAGATTCTACTTCTTTAACTGCTTCCGGTTTCTCTATGCTTGAAAGGGTCTTAGCGATAACCTGAACAAGCTCTCTTATTCCTTGTCCCGTTGCTCCTGATACAGGTATTACATTATATCCTTCTTTTTCTAATAAAGGCTTCACTTTTTCGTAATTAATCCTGGATTCTTCTAAATCCATTTTATTCGCAGCAACAATTTGGGGTTTTTTAGCAAGTTCTTCGCTATAGCTTGCAAGCTCTTGGTTAATTGCATAAAATCCTTCCAACGGATCTCTTTCAAATCCGGACATATCGATAACATGAACAAGTAGTCGGGTTCTTTCAACATGCTTTAAAAACTCATAACCTAAGCCTTGCCCTTCATGAGCTCCTTCTATAAGACCCGGTATATCGGCTATCACAAAACTGCCCTCTGAACTTTGGCCAAAGCTTGCTACTCCAAGATTTGGAGCAAGGGTCGTAAATGGATAATTAGCAATTTTAGGCCTTGCAGCGGTCATTCGCGAAAGCAATGTAGATTTTCCTGCATTAGGAAATCCTATTAAGCCCACGTCTGCTATGAGTTTTAATTCCAGTATAATCCAACGTTCCTCTCCCGGTTCGCCTTTTTCTGCAAAATCAGGAGCTCTATGAACGGAAGATGCAAACTTTGCATTCCCTCGTCCACCACGGCCTCCTTTAGCTACAACAAAGCTTTCTCCATTTTCCACCAAATCTGCAATTACTTCACCTGTTTCAGCATCTTTTACGATGGTGCCCGGCGGCACATATATAACAAGATCCTCGGCATCGCGGCCGAATTTGTTAGAACCTTGACCATGTTCTCCTCTTTCGGCTTTGTAATGAATCTTGTATTTAAAATCCATTAATGTGGACATATTTGCATCGACTTTTAAAATCACGTCACCGCCGCGCCCGCCATCGCCGCCGCTAGGTCCGCCGCGAGGAACATATTTTTCTCTTCTAAAAGCTACAACGCCGTTGCCGCCGTCGCCTGCCTTTACGTAAATTTTTGCGGTATCTATGAACATTTAAATCAACACCTATATCATAGTTTTAGTTATAATTGAATATTAAAAATTTGTAATAAAAAACAAAGGTAACTTTTTCCATTAGTTACCTTAGAAACAGCTGCTATTATCAAAAAACTTAGTTCGCTGAGTATACGCTAACAAGCTTCTTATCTTTCCCTTTATTTTCAAACTTAACAACACCGCTAGTTTTTGCAAAAAGCGTATGATCGGTTCCGATACCTACATTTTGTCCGGGATAAATCCTAGTGCCTCTCTGGCGAACTAATATGCTTCCGGCATTTACAAATTGTCCATCGAATCTTTTAACACCCAAACGTTTTGACTGGCTGTCACGTCCGTTTTTGGAACTGCTACCGCCTTTTTTGTGAGCAAAAAGCTGTAAATTCATGAATTACACCTCCTCTATAACATCTACCTGTATATTTGAAGGATATGACTTTGAAATATCTTCTATGCCTAAAATAAATGTTTCCATAATAATGTTCACCTTATCAGCTTTTTCAGCCGACAAGCCTTTAGGTATCTTCAGCAAAAAATAACCATCTTTCTTTTTGATTTTTGCCTTGATACCAACCACTTTTTCCAAGCCTAAGGCCATAGTCTGCGCAAGTGCCGAGACCGCTGCGCACACTATATCTTTGCCATATTCATCGTATCCCGCATGGCCGGATATTTCTATTAATCTATAGCCGCCAAAAGGATCGACATGCACTTTTACCTTTATCATTTCTGCGTTATTTTTCTATTTTTTCGATTAAAATTTCAGTAAACGGCTGGCGGTGACCTTGTCTTTTTCGGTAGTTCTTTTTAGCTTTGTACTTTAGCACTATAATTTTTTCGCCCTTTCCATGGCGCAAAACCTTAGCTGTAACCTTTGCGTTTTCAATCCAGGGTTTGCCGACTTTCAGGCCTTCATCGTCTGAAACAGCTAATACTTTGTCTATTTCAACAATCCCGCCTTCTTCTACCGGAAGTTTTTCTACTCTAATTTCATCGCCTTCCGAAACTTGATACTGTTTACCGCCTGTTTCAATAATTGCGTACATAAATTCATCTCCTCCTTATTCTCGCCGGAATCTAGGTAAATTTTTTAAAAACCCGTCCCGTGCGGTGGAAGAATATCAACCACCTAGGCTATTTTAGCATACGAAAACCTTATCTGTCAACGAAATTTAATTGTATTCTACCTTTACCATGACATTTAGGGCAAGTTTCTTCCATAACTTCGTACAAACTCCTGCATACTTTTTTTCTGGTCATCTCAACTAACCCAAGATTTGTAATTCCGAAAACTTGTGTTTTTGTTCTATCCTTTTTTAGTTCATTTTTTAAGGTATCTATAACAGCTGCCTTATGATCGGTGCCTTGCATGTCAATAAAATCTATAATTATTATTCCTCCTATATCTCTCAATCTTAATTGCTTCACGATTTCCTTAGCTGCTTCTAAATTAGTTTGAAATATAGTGTCCTCTAAACTCGTATGGCCTACGAATTTTCCGGTATTTACATCAATGGCAGCTAATGCTTCAGTATAATCTATAATAATATATCCGCCAGACTTTAACCAGATTCTTCTTTCTAGAGCTTTTTCAATCTCTTTGGTTGCATTGAAGTATTCAAAAATGTCTCTAGAATCTTTGTAAAAGATTATGCGCTCCTTTAGCTCTGAAGATATCGCAGATGACAGCTTGCAAACTTTTTCATATCCCTTTTGTGTATTAATATAAAACTTGTCTATTTCAAAGGTAAACATATCCCTGACAACTCGGCTAAGCAAATCCATATCTTTATAGATAAGTGCGGGAGCTTCTATATTTCTTTGCTTTTTTTCTATTTCGCTCCATATTACTTCCAGATATTTTACATCTGCCCTTATTTCTTCTTCGTTTTTATTTTCTGCCGCGGTTCTTGCAATTATTCCCATTTCATGTGGCTTTACCTCTTCTACTGCAGCTCTTAGACGCCGACGCTCATTTTCATCCTCTATTTTTCTAGATACGCCTACGCAGTTTATTCCAGGCAACAAAACCGTATATCTGCCAGGTAAGCTAATATTAGTAGAAACTCGCGCTCCTTTTGTCCCTACAGCTTCTTTTGTAACTTGTACAAGGATTTCTTGCCCTTTTTTAAGCATTGCCTCTATCGGGCTTTTTTTAAAACTATCAAATTCATCTTCGTGAAAATTGACATCCGAAACATATAAAAATGCATTTTTATCAAAACCAATATCAACAAAGGCTGCTTGCATACCCGGAAGTACATTTGCAACTCTTCCCTTATAGATATTCCCACGGCTTTTCTCTATGTCACCGGTTTCTATATAATACTCTACAAGATGTCCATCCTCTAAAAGTCCAACTCGGGTTCGATTGCAGGCAACATCCGCCAAGATCTCCTTAGACATAAATTTTCATCTCCTTGACCTTATCTTAGGCAAGCTTTTCAAATAGGAAAGATTTTTTTATTTCCATCAAAATAATAAATTTCTCTGCGAAAGATATAATTTATTTCAAATTCGAAGCCTGCAATCCTTTCTAGCACAGATATTATTACTGAAGGGGAAATGCTGCCCTCTTGGCCAATCGAGAGCTTCATAAGAATTTTTATTCCTTCACTGTTGCTTTCAAGAACTTCAATGCTATATATCAAGGGAATGATGTTCACTTGCTTTGCACCGGATTTTGACTGTTTTTCAATAAATATTTCTTTACTGTTTTCAACTTCTTTAATTGCGTTTCTTAATTTAGCTTCATTATTACTTCCGTCCTCGATGCTTACTACATAAGATGCAGCATTTAGAGAAGAAAGCGGCAGCTTGTTATCGGCAACTTCAGCCTCGAGGATTTTTATTCCGATGGGTAAAACATTATTTAGGCGAATCATAACATCTCTTGGTAAAATCTCCTCGTCAAATTCACAGTCCATATATTCGCTGCAGCTGGTAGTGCCCACTGGCAGAGCTGGAGTAAAGGTCATTTTGGGCCTTGGATTAAAGCCTTTGGTGTATGATATGGGAAGATTAGCACGCCTAAAGGCCCTCTCAAAAACCCTTATTACATCCAAATGAGAAATAAACATTACCGAACGGCCCTTTTCAAATTTCAATCTTATTTTCACAGTAATCACCTGCCTCAAGCCTGTTTACACCGCAGCCACTACAACGAATTCTACAATCAGGAGTCGTTTCGCCTTTTTCTGATTTCTCAAGTTCTTTTTGCAAAAATCTTTTATTAATGCCTATATCTATTATATCCCACGGAAATATCTCATCTTTCTCTCTATAACGATATGCATAAAAGTTAGGATCTATGCCTGATTCATCAAATGCTGAAACCCATTTTTCAAAAGAAAATATGTCATTCCAACCGTCAAACTTGCACCCATTGTCGTGAGCGGCTTTTAGAACCTTGCCTAGTTTTCGATCACCTCTTGAAAAAACAGCTTCCAAAAAACTCAGTTTCCCTTCATGCCAATTGTAGGATATATTTTTGTTCTTTCTAAACAAACTCTTTAATAATCTTTGCCGCTCGTCAATTTCTTCAAGCGTTATTTGAGGATGCCACTGAAAGGGCGTAAAAGGTTTTGGTACAAAAGTTGATGTGCTTACATTTACTCTGAGTCCTTTTGTATTTCCGTGTATTTTTCTATAGACATCAACAACTTTATTGGCAAGCTCCGCTATTCCTTTTATATCTTCTAAAGTCTCCCCTGGAAGTCCTATCATAAAGTATAGTTTAACTGTATTCCACCCTGATAAAAAAGCGTCATGAGCCGATTTTAGAAGATCATCTTCCGTAACGCCCTTATTTATAATGTCTCGAAGTCTTTGAGTGCCGGCTTCAGGCGCAAAAGTAAGGCCTGATTTCCTAATTTCCTGCACTTTTTTAGCAAGTTCTAAAGAGAATGCATCAATTCTAAGAGATGGCAGTGACAATCCCACTTTACTTTCACGAAATTTTTCGGTTAAAGATTCAGTCAGCTGTTTAAGCTGCGAATAATCACTGGTGCTAAGGGATGTAAGGGAAAGTTCTCCATAGCCGGTGGAGGCTATAATATCTTTGGCCATTTTTTCTAAAATATCAGCAGATTTTTCTCTTACAGGTCTATAAATCATGCCAGCCTGGCAAAAGCGGCATCCATGGGAACACCCGCGAAAAATTTCAAGAGGAGCTCTATCATGGACAATATTAATATATGGAACTATAAAATCCGTCGGATAGTAGGCTTCATTGAGGTTTGCGATAAGCCGCTTTTCTATTTTGGCCGGAAACTCATTAGATTTTGGCAAAATGCTTCGAAGCGTCCCGTTTTCATTGTATGTCACGTTATACAACGAAGGAACGTATACACCTTTGATTTTAGCTACTTCTGTTAAAAAGTCTCTTCTTGGCCTGCCGTTTGCTTTAAATATCTTGTACAAATCCATAATTTCCACTATAGCTTCTTCAGCTTCGCCTATTACAAAAAAGTCTATAATATCGCCTAGAGGCTCCGGATTATATGCACAGGGCCCGCCTGCAATTACTAGAGGATCTTTATCACATCGCTCGCTTGAGAATATAGGGATTCTTGCAAGTTCTAACATGTTTATTATGTTTGTATAACTCATTTCGTATTGAAGAGTAAAGCCAAGAAAATCAAAATCTTTAATAGGAGTTTTAGTTTCAAGGCTAAAGAGCGGTATATCATATTCTCGCATCAATTTTTCAAAATCAACCCATGGCGCAAAAACTCTTTCTGCATAAATAGTCGAGTCTTCGTTTAACAAGTGGTATAAAATCTTAATGCCTAAATGAGACATACCAACTTCATATATATCAGGAAATGCCAGCGCAACGTGGACATCTATATCCTCTTTACGTTTTAATATGCTATTGTATTCATTTCCGGTATATCTTGCAGGTTTTGAAACTTTAGGCAAAATCTTTTCCAATAGTCTATCTAAAGTCAAATTTTTTCCTCCCAAGTTTAATAAAGATAGTTTTACGCAAACTATCTTTAAAATTTAAAATAAAATTTTCTGCCGTCGCATTCCTACATTAATAACTACTCCTGCTGCCATCATATTCATTAAAAATGAGCTTCCGCCATAGCTCATAAAGGGCAGGGGTATGCCGGTTACTGGCATTATACCCATGTTCATGCCCATATTTACCAAAATTTGAAATAGCCACATTGAAACTATTCCTACAACCATATATGTTCCCAAAAGGTCTCTTGCCTTAAATGCTACCCTTAGAGAATAGTAGATAAGGACAAAATAAAGTAGAAGCAAGGTCACTCCACCTATAAAGCCAAGCTCTTCTCCTAAAACTGCAAAGATAAAATCTGTATGCTTTACAGGAAGAAAGTTAAGCTGATTTTGAGTGCCTTTGTAAAGACCCTTGCCAAATATCTTGCCTGACCCTATTGCGATTTTTGACTGAATAACATGATAACCACGCCCCAACGGATCTAGATAAGGGTTAAAAAAAATAAGGATACGATCTTTCTGATATTCTTTTAAGAAATGCCAAAATATCGGCAGGCCCAATAATCCACAGCAAATAACCTCGCCTAGAAGTTTGTAGCTCAAGCCTGCAGCAAAGGTCATGCCAAAGCTTATAGCTGCAAGAACCAAGGATGTGCCCAAATCTGGCTGTTTCGCTATAAGCAGCATGATAGGCGCAATATGCAAAATCACGGAAACTAAGTCCTTTGGTGTGTTTAATGATTTCTTTTTTTCTAAGTGACTGGCCAGAGTAATAATCACGGCTAGTTTTGCAAACTCAGAAGGCTGCAGCGTAAAAGGACCTATATCAAGCCAGCGCTGCGCGCCTCCCCCTTTTTCTCCTGCTAAAAGAACCAAAAGTAATAAAAAAATGTTTGCTGAATAAATTATTTTATACCAACCTGAAAAGGAATGATAATCTATTGAAATGACGGCCAGCATCAAAATAGCGCCGACGCAAAACCAGATTATCTGCATTCTGGTAGTATAGAAATTTCCGCTGGTTGTAGCATTTGTTGCACTGCTTATCATTGTTACGCTTAATATTGTAAGTAATATTATAGCAATCAAAATAGGATATTCTACATTTTTTAATAATTTCTTATCCATGAATTTGCTATCCTCCAAACCCCTCCGCTATTGAGTTAATTAGTAAACTTCTCAGCAAGATTTGCTATGGTTCCCAGTAAATTTCAATCTCATCTTGATCTTGTATCGGGTCTGCAAATCCTGCATCAATACCGTTGATTTTAATAATTAGCCGCCCTGAAATGCCTTCAGGTTTAAAGGATATAAGGTTAAAAATGTCGCTTAAAATTAGTTTTCTTCTTTCAACCGTTATCGACGCTTCATCAGGGATATCATCTTCCGGTTTCATTATAGTGTCACCGTTTTTTATGATCGGATCTATCGTAAAATCTCTTCCATTTATTTTCAATCTCAGTTTATCTTCTTCTGAAATATATTCTCTAATTTTTGCGTTTGTACTAATCCCATCTTTTGCCGGCATGAAATTTATTACGGCGCCATCATAGACAGGCTCGTTTAAGTTTACTGATTTCCCGTTTATAGTAACAGATGCCGGTTCTGCCATTTTCCCCTTTATTATTTTTAATTTGCCATTTAGTTTAAAAGTTTTTGCCATGCCCGGCCGCCCAAAAATTTCCGCCGATGATTTTCCTGCATACAATAGCGCATTTAGAACTGTAGGGTTATTTTGTGCAAGAATATTTACAGGTTGGTCATCCACATAAACCTTATAAGAGGCTAAGTGCGCTCCCTTAATTGAGTTTACTGCAATACCTATGGGCGTTATTGAAAAAGGTCCCGTTAAATCCTCTCCTCCTAAAATATTTGTCAGGCTTTCACGACCCTTAATACCGACTCTTTCTTTTGGAATTTCTAAATTTGCTGCAATTGCTTCGCACAATCCGGGCATAAGGCTTCCGCCTCCTACAAGTAAGACTGCGGCAGGAGCTTTACCGTTAAGTTCAAAAATTTTGCGTGCAATATTTGATGAAATTTCGTTTATTGTAGGCCTAACAGCCTCAATTATTTTATCACAATCGATCTCTTTTTTGCTACCTAAGATATCTTGAAATTTTACTTTTCCATGCTTTGATAATTCGCGCTTTACTCTTTCCCCTTCTTCGAAACTGAGCAAAAACTCCTCACAAATTCTTTCGGTAATTTCGTCTCCCGCCATTGGAACCATTCCATAGGCAAATATACTTCCATCTCTTGATATAGCAATATCCGAAGTTCCCGCTCCAATATCAACAAGAGCCACATTCAATTTTCTCATTCCCGGCAGTATAACCACGTCGCCTGCCGCAATAGGCTCTAAAGTCAAACTTTCCAACCCTAACTTACATTTGCTCAAAACAGTAAGAATACTTTCAACAACAGCACGAGGAAGAAAAGTAGCTACAATTTTAACTGACATACTTTTTCCCTTTTGTCCTAATAAACTGTCCAGCGGTTCATCTTCCAAATACCATTTTATCGGACTAAATCCAACGCAATAGCAATTATCTAAGCTTCCCAAATTGCCTGCTTTTTCTCCTATAAGCTTAATGGCTTTGGACAAAGCCTCAGTCTCTAAGCTGCGAATATCTCTATCTGTAATCTCTATAAAAGGCGAAATTTTTCTTTCAGCAGCTGCTTCTACTGTATAGAGCGCTCTTCCGGCTGCTGCCACCGCGGCTTTTTCTAATTTTCTGTTTAGAGTTTTTTCCAGCTGACTCTTTACTATATTTACGCTTCTTGATACAGCTTCCACATCATGGATTCTGCCGTCATACATCGCACGGCTCTCATGTTCAATAACCTTATTTGCAAGAATACTATATGTTTTACCTTGGCATTCCATAACTAATCCAACTATGGTTCTTGTGCCGATGTCTAAGGCAAAAACTTCCTGTCTTTCCTCGTTCAAAAAAACTTCCTCCTTTAGAACTTGGATGAGTGTTTCACTTTTTTTATGGGAATATTTGCAACCAGAGCCGGAACTTCCACATTATCTTCACTTTCCATGCTTGTAAGTTTAATTTCTATGCCTTCTTTGTCAATTTCCATATAGTTTGAGATCATATCTACGAGTTGCCCTTTTATCATTTCAAGAAATTCCGGGGAGGCATTGGCGCGATCGTGGACTAATATTAATTGCAATCGCTCTTTCGCAATATCTTTACTTGAACTACTGGTTTTCTTGAAAAATTTGAAAAAATCCATCAAAAACTCACCCTCTCTTATTTTGTGTGAGCCTTTAAGCCAAAAAATTGCCTTAGTTTTTCTAAAAATCCTGCTTCGGTTTTTTCTTCAGTAATTAGCGGCACATCTTCGCCTTCAAGGCGTCGAACTATATTTCTATAGGCCTGCCCTGCCTTAGATGTCTCATCGGCCACTGCAGGTTCGCCTTTATTGGTGGAAATTACTATCTTTTCATCTTCAGGCACAACTCCAAGTAAATCGATAGCTAGAACATCTATCATGTCGTCTACGTCCATCATATCGCCGCGTTTTATCATATCAGGTCTTAAGCGATTTATTATAAGTTTTGGCTCTTCAAAGCCTGCTGCTTCCAGCAATCCTACTATTCTGTCGGCATCTCTTACAGCAGAAACCTCAGGAGTTGTAACAATTATTGCTCTGTCTGCGCCTGCAATTGCATTTTTAAAACCTTGTTCAATTCCGGCAGGACAATCAATTAATACATAATCAAAATCTTCTTTCAGCTCTTCACATATTTTCTTCATTTGTTCAGGGCTTACTGCTGTTTTGTCTTTTGTCTGCGCTGCGGGAAGAAGATAAAGGTTTTCAAAGCGTTTATCTTTTATTAATGCTTGTTTTGTGCGGCATATTCCATTTGCTGCATCAACAAGATCGTATACTATGCGATTTTCCAAACCCATGACTACATCGAGATTTCTCAAGCCTATATCGGCATCCAACATCACAACTCGTTTTTGTTTGTACAGTGCAAAGCCGGTTCCTAAATTTGCGGTTGTTGTGGTTTTCCCTACACCGCCTTTTCCAGATGTAATAACTATTACTTCTCCCATTAATGCCCCTCCCATTTATTTAAAATCACAGCGGTTCTATCACTATAACATTATTCTTCAAGCGTGCTATTTCAGGAAACAAAGGTCCGTCTTCCCGTTCTTCCGGAGGTCTTGCGATAACACCTGCTATTCTCAGTTGAGTCGGTTTTAGTCGAAAAGCCGTTACAACAGCGCTGCTATCTCCATCAGCGCCGGCATGAGCCATACCGCGAAGAGTGCCCATAACTAGAATATCGCCTGCTGCAATAATTTCGCTGCCGGGGTTTGCATCCCCTAAAATAACCACACTCCCGTTATAAGCAATTTTTTGCCCTGAGCGTATGGTCTTTTTCAGCAGAAGAACCCTGCTTTTATTCGGTTTTGGAAATATCATGGTCTTAGGAGAGCTGGCTTCTTGTAAATTCATTCCAAAATCTGTAAACAATTTTTGCAATTTTTCATACTCCTCATTTGATAAATTCCGATTTTTTGCTTGTATTCGCACATTTCCTCCAGAAAAAAAATTGCGGCTGTTTTTGAGTTTTTCGTAAAGCGCTTTTTGTAAATCATCAAATTCTAAACTGTCATCAAGTATTATACTGATGCCTTCTTTTGTTCCCTTAATAACAACAGGATCGTTTTTCACGCAAATCCCTCCAAATAGCAGCGCTTTAATTACTTTATTCTTCAAAAATGTAACAAATCCTTTTTTTGATTGCAAATAAACAGAATCTTGGGATTCCGGTTACGGTTGAACAAGATAGTCTTCCGCTGTATCAGTCTTATCGTTAAGATGAAAGTATTCCTCAAATATTGCTTTTGCCACAGGTCCACCGGTAGTTCCTCCTGAGCCTGCTTGTTCAATAAATACAGCCACGGCGATTTCAGGGTCTTCATAAGGAGCAAACGCTACAAACCAACCATGAGGGTCTTTTCTTACATCCCATTCAGCAGTACCGGTCTTTGCAGCCACTGAAATAGGAAATTTTGCAAAAACGCTTGAAGCTGTTCCTCCAGGCAGTGCAGCTGCGCGCATGCCTTTTTTGATTATTTCAAAAGTCTTCTTCGAAACATCATCAACTTTACCGCCGATCTCTGGGTTCTTCTCTAGAACTGTGTCGCCGTTTGAATCAACTATGGATTTAATTAAATGAGGTTTCATCCAAAAGCCTTCATTTGCAACAGCCGAAATATAGGTTGCAATTTGAATAGGTGTAAAGCTTTGATATCCCTGGCCGATAGCGGCATCTAGCGTCTCGGCAGGGTACCATATTTGATCTTGAGGATTGCTAAAGGTTTTTTTCTTGTATTCACGGCTTGCGACAGTTCCTGCTTTTTCATTTGGAAGTTCTATTCCTGTAAGACTGCCTAGGCCATACATTTTTGCATATTTTTCAAGGTTATCTATTCCCACTCTGCGGCCCATTTCATAAAAGTATACATTACAGGATTGGGCAATAGCTTTTTCCATATTTACGAGACCATGGCCCCCTGCCTTCCAGCACTTCTTCGGCAAAATAGTCCAGTAAACACCTGTATCTCTAATATATTCTTTTTCGGTAGTTACCTTTTCTTCCAAGGCAGCCGTAGCAGTAACCATTTTAAAAACGGAACCTGGTGGGAATGTGCCGCTAATGGCAAGGTTCAGCATTGGGTTAAGTGGATTCTTTGATATTTCTTCCCATTCCTTTTGGCTTATTCCTGTTGCAAACATATTTGGATCAAAATCCGGAACACTGGCCATAGCTAAGACTTCACCTGTTTTTACATTAAGTGCTACTACCGCCCCTCTTTTGGCATTTGGATATGGTTTATATTTGTCTGTCTGAAGCTTTATCAACTGCTCTTTTAGGGCAGTTTCAGCAACCTGCTGCAATTTAATATCAAGAGTTAAATTTACGGAGTCACCGGGTGCAGGAGCCTTTTCACCAAGAACTTTTATCGGTTTTCCGGATGCATTGACTTCTACTTGTTGGCCGCCATCTGTGCCTTTTAAATAGGGTTCAAGCACTTTTTCCAAGCCCATTTTACCTACTACATCCCCAGGGCGGTAAGTACCGTCTTTGTCTGCCTCTAACTCTTCTTGGCTTATCTCTCCTACATAGCCAAAAACATGAGATGCTGTATTTCCATAAACATAGTTCCTTAAAGGCTCTACTTCTATAACTACTCCAGGAAGGCGGCGTTCTTCTATTTCAGCGATAGTCTGAAAATCTACGTCTGTCTTGAGTCTTGCAGGCTTATAGCCTTGACCCCTAACCTTGTTCTTTAATGTGTCATATTTGTATGACACAAGAAGCCGGGTTCCGGCAGGTTTATCGATTACGAGCTTTCCTGTGTTTAAATCTGCTTTATTTATTGGAATTTTTTCTCCATTTTCTCCATCTATCACTGTAATATCCGAGGTATCAATTTTTCCATTGCCGTCAGCGTCTCCCACCGGCAATTTACTCAGAAATATTTCGCCATCTTTACTAACAGTATATTCTTGATTTGATATATCAGTATAAAGAGGAATATCCAGAATTTCTCTTAAAGTCTTAAAAACTTCTTCTTGTTCAGACTCCTCAGCTTTTATGCTCATATATGAAACCGTAAAACTCGGCCGGTTATTTACTAATTCTCTGCCATACCGGTCTCTGAAAATTCCCCGCGGTGCCGTTATTGGAATAATTCTAATTCTATTTTCTTCCGCAAGTTTCTCATATTCATCGCCTTTTATTATTTGAAGATTAGAGAGGCTTATTAAAAGCACTAAAAAAATTACTAGAGCGGCGCCAAGTATAATATTTAGACGTTTTTGGAGTTTTTTTACGTCCATAAAAATCCCTCAAGATTAGTATTTTAGATTAAAGTAGAAGTCAAAAAAGTCTTCTATTCTATAAGTCAATAAGTAAATTAAAGGAGATATGATCATATTCGCGAAAGGCGGCAAAATAACTGCCGACATTATATATTGGGGAGAACTTGTCAACTGGCCGGTAAAAAGAGCAATAACTACAAAAATAAACTTAAAAATGACAGAGCCTATAAAGACTAACATCATAGTTATAACCGCTCTACCTTTATAGAGGTTTTTAGAACTAAGACCTACAATGTAAGCCGACACTGAAATTGCTATTGTATTCATGCCTATAAAAGTTCCAAAAAGCGCATCTTGTAAAAATCCACTTATAAAGCCTGCTGTAAAACCCGATCTTTCATTTTTTACCATCGAAAGACAAAAAGCAAAAATTAGCGGCAGATTAAGGCCGCTTGTATAAGCTCCGAATAAGTTTGAAAAGGTTGCCTGAATAACAGTAAGAACAATAATTAGCAAACCATACACTAAAGTTCTCATTGGGCAGCCCCCTTTTCGCTTTTAACAACAAAAACCCATTCAAGTTTTAGCAAATCTGCGGCAGGTTTTATTATGGCGTACTGAGTAAGCTGATGTGATTCCTTTTGAGCTTCGACAATCTCACCTACAACAATACCTTTTGGAATTATCCCCCCAAGACCGGAAGAAATTACTATATCGCCTTTTGCTATATTAGCATCCTTAGATAAAAAATCCATTTCCAAATAGCCTTTTTGTACTTCGTTTATGCTTCCTCTTACTATTCCATTATCCCGCGTTCTCTGAAGCATAGCGCTTACAGCACTTCGCTCATCAGTGATAAGCATAACTTTAGAGGTGTTTGCAGTAGCGCTTATAATGCAGCCAACTAGTCCGTCATTTGTAATAACCGCCATGTCTTTATCTATACCCTGGTTTTTCCCTTTGTCGATTAGTATGATATTAAACCAATCGTCAGAGTCTCTCCCTATTACTTCAGCTGTTTCAAGGTCAAATTGAAGGTTTTTCTCTTTCAGGCCCAGCAGTTTTCGCAAGTCTTCATTTTCCCGTTGATATTCTAGAAGATTTTGCTTATAGCGCTGTAATTCTGCTACCTGCTTCTTTAAAGCTTCATTTTCTTCTTTTAGTTGGAAAATTTGCGGTATGAATTCGATTTTTTCCTTTATACTAAATCCGGCTGTCGAAAGCGCTTTTTGGATAGGGCTAAGGAAAGTCAATATAGGATTTTCTATAGCCCTAAAAACATCATTCTTCTGCAGTGTTATGCTAATCATAGCAACTAACATAATTAACGCTAAAATCCATATAAGCCACTTTCGATTACTAGACAAGTGTCGCAAGAACACCACAACCTTTAACCTACTTTTTTAGGTGAAATCAATACGCGTTTCAGTGTATCCAATTCTTCTAAAACTTTACCCGTTCCCATAACTACACAATTCATCGGTTCATCGGCAATATGAACAGGCATACCGGTTTCTTGATTTACTTTTTTGTCTAGGCCTGTAAGCAGAGAACCGCCGCCGGTCATAACTATCCCCCGGTCCATTATATCAGCTGCAAGTTCAGGTGGAGTTTTTTCAAGGGTTGTCTTAATTGCATCAATAATACTATTTACGGTTTCTTCTAATGCACCATTGATTTCTTTTGCAGTTATTGAAATCGTTTTGGGCAGACCGGTTACTAAGTCGCGTCCGCGCACGCTCATATTCTCTATATCTTTATCTAATACGGCAGAACCAATTTCTATTTTAATTTCTTCTGCTGTGCGCTCGCCTATCATAAGATTATACTCTTTTTTGACATAATAGGAAATAGCTTCATCCATCTCGTTGCCGCCTATGCGTATAGATCTGCTGGTAACAATGCCCCCAAGTGAAATGACTGCAACCTCGGTCGTGCCCCCTCCTATATCGACAATCATATTTCCTGCCGGCTCATATACCTCAAGGCCTGCACCTATTGCAGCCGCCATAGGTTCTTCTATCAAATAAGCCTCACGAGCACCTGCTTGAAGCGTAGCATCGATTACGGCTCTTTTTTCGACTTCAGTAACTCCCGAAGGTATGCCTACCACTACTCTTGGTTTAATGAAGTGCCTGCTTTTAAGTGCTTTTGCAATAAAGTATCTTAACATATTCTCTGTTATGTCAAAATCAGCTATAACCCCATCTCTCATAGGTCTTATAGCAGCTATATTACCGGGCGTGCGGCCAATCATTAGTTTGGCTTCCTCTCCTACGGCTAAAACCGCTCCGCTGTCACGCTGGATTGCAACTACAGAAGGTTCGTTTATAACAATGCCTGCACCTTTTACATATACTAAAGTATTTGCCGAACCTAAATCAATTCCGAGATCATTTGAAAATATGCTAAAAAAACCCATTCATTTTCCCCTTTCCTTCTTACACAAACATAGTCTTTCAAGTTTTTACATTAGATTTCGTTCCCTTAAACTAAAAATAGAATCATTGCCGATTATTATGTGATCTAGGACATTTATGCCTAAAATCATTCCGGCGTCTACCAATCTTTTAGTAATTTCAATATCCTCTTTGCTAGGTGTTGGATCTCCGCTTGGGTGATTGTGCACCAAAAGAATAGAAGCGCTGCTTCTTCTTATTGCAGGTTTAAAAACTTCCCTGGGATGTACAATTGAAGAATTTAAAGTCCCAACTGAGATTTCCTCTACGGATATAACGTGATTTTTTACATCTAGCAATATCGCTCTAAAATGCTCTTTTTCAAGAAATCTCATCTCTTCCATAAGTAAATACTTTACATCTAGAGCAGTCATTATAGTAAATTTTTCTTTGCGTTTATGAGAAGATATTCTTCTGCCCAGTTCAACTGCTGCTTTTATTTGAATGGCTTTGGCTTTTCCTATTCCTCTTATTTTCGAAAGTTCCTCTACGCTAGCATCAACAACATAGTCAAGCCCGCTTTTGCCCATATCGCCTTGTAATATATTATGTGCCACATCCAGTGCGGATTCATGGCGAGTTCCTGTTCTTATCAAAACAGCTAAAAGCTCGGCATTACTTAGCGCTTTAGCCCCATACTTCAATAAACGTTCCCGTGGGCGTTCTTCAGGCGGCAAATTCTTTATCATGACATCATTACCCAAGGGTTTGACCTCCTATTATAACCTATTATAGTAAATTTATTCCAAAAGATTTGAGCATATTATTTAATCTAAACAGCGGCAAGCCCACTATATTGTAATAATCGCCGCAAATTTTTTCCACAAAAAGCGCTCCTTTTCCCTGGATGCCATAAGCTCCTGCTTTATCCATAGGTTCACCGGAATCTATGTAGTTTTGAATTTCTGATTCAGTAAGATTTTTAAATTTGACTTGGCTTTCTTCAAATTGATTTATGCTATGATTGGTAGCTGCATCTACTAAAGCAACCCCAGTAAAAACACTGTGCCAGCAGCCACTTAAGCGACTCAGCATTTTTCTTGCACAACTTCTGTCAGCAGGTTTACCGAAGATTTCATTATCTAAAACTACTATCGTGTCAGCACCTATTATTATCCCGTTTTCATATTTTCCACTGACAGCCAAGGCTTTCCTAAGAGCAAGCTCTGCTACTAAATTTCCAAAATCAGCTGTAGCCGGCATATCTTCATCTATATCGCTTGGATCTGTAATAAATTTTAAGCCTATTTGATTTAATAGCTCCTGCCTCCTGGGAGATGCAGACGCTAGAATTAAACTTTTTAACATCTTTAAACTCCTTTATTGCATCTGTTGATACAAAATAATTGCAACAATAAGACCTATTGCCGCTGCCAAACTAAGCGCTATATCAAAACCAAAAACAATACTTATAACGCCTAAGTTTAGGTTGGTGGTCGAAAGGCCTACATGAATCCCTTTGTTTAGAATAGGAACGGTATCGTTTAATGCTTGGCCTAAAGCTCCACCGGCAAGAAGCCCTACTAGTAAAACAATGATTAGAATCGAGGGATTATAGCGATTTCTTTTCATTTATTACCTGCCCTTTCATCGTTATATCATAATAAAATATTCTAATAAAAAAATGCGGGAAGACTGCGCCGTACAAAATCAGCTGCAAGTCCTGTAAACAGGCCCATAATAAGGCCCAATATCATTAAATACGGCAGATAAATGTAAAGTCCAAAAGTAGAAAGGACAATCGCTGCTACGGTAATTTGTACAAAATTATGAGTGACAGCACCTAGGATACTTATTCCAACCAGGCTGAATATATTTTTAAAATATTTGTATGCTCCTGCCATAATTATAGTGCTTAAAATCCCTCCGCTTAAGCTGTAAAGTAAACTAGAAAATGAGCCGGAAAGAGCCGCACCTAAAATGCATCGCAATACGCAAACAACAAGACCATCTTTATAACCATAAAGCACTATTGCCAAAAGCGATATAATATTTGCAAGGCCTAACTTTGCACCTGGTATCGGAAACGGTAATGGCAGCATATTTTCAAAAATGTGCAGCACTATGCCTATGGTTACAAGCAGTGATAGAAAAACCATCTTGTAACTTTTTTTCATTATCAGGTTCATTCCTCTTATAAAATTTGTGTCACTTGTTCAAAAGCTTACACCATCTATATCATTGTCATGTCCGGTATTGCCATTGACTATTTTAATCACTATCTTATTTGGAAGGCATACAATAATTTGGCCAGGACGGCTAATCCACCCTTGCCTTACACAATCCTGGTCAGGGCAGTCTGAATATATAATACGTACTTTATCTTTGTCCACTTCAACTATACTCTTATGATTTCCTGCAGGAACAGTCAGTTTGAAGTTAGAACCATTTTCACCAAGCAAGATTTTCTGAAATAGCTTCCCGTTTACCTCGATTACAGCATACGTTTTCTCTGCTGCAAAACCAAATATTTGGAAAGCTGCGAGTAGTAAAAATGACAAGAGCAATACAACACAAATAAGTATTTTGTCGCCTTTTGTAATCAAGGTAATCCCTACTCGTTCAAATCCGTATATTTCATATGCTTAGTGTAACATTTTATTCCATCTAAAACAAGGGGAAAATGGATGTATCAAGGTTTGTAAATTTGTTATAATAATTTATACAACAAAATTATAAATAGTCAGGGGACACAATTGAGATGATATTCAAAAAATCAAGAAATTATTCAGTTATATTATTATTGATATTCGTAATGACATTACTTCCAATCGCAAAAGCAGAAGCTGTACCCTTAGTATCTTCCGCAAAAGTTGATATCGTACAAAATACTGATCCTGGACAAAGAATCCTTATTATAGTACCTCATCCTGATGATGAATCTCTTGGAACGGCCGGCATTATTCAAAAAGCTGTTAACTTAAAAAGACCTATTAAGGTCGTAATTGTAACTGATGGAGAAAGCTCAAAAATGTCTGCAATTGCATTTACTGATAACGAAAACCCTATGCCCCATGACTTTTATGAATTGGGGTTGGAGCGTCAAAAAGAAAGTATGTCGGCAATGGCAAAACTTGGTCTTCCTAAAGAAGACTTAATATTTCTTGGATTTGCCGATGGGAGCATAAGATTTTTATGGAGCGATTATTGGGACAATGGAAAGCCACGAGTCAGTGGTGGAACGCAAGTTGCATATTCTCCATATAGTAATGTGTACAAGCCTAAAATTGCATATACAGGGCAAAATTTAGAAAACTGCCTAGCAGAGATAATGGCTTCATTTAAGCCTACAGATATATACTATCCGATGGCAGACGATATGCATCCTGATCATTGGGGAGTAAGCAATTTTACGCGATATACCATTAATGCACTGAATCTAAAGGTAAAGGAACACATGTTTCTCGTCCACTATCCTCACTGGCCTTCTCCGTGGTTTATGGTTTCAAACAAGCATGAGTCATTATTGCCTCCTTCAGACCTTAAAAGCAGTAACACATCATGGCAAAGCTTACCACTGGATAAAAATGGAGAATTTAACAAAGAAATGGCAATTAGGCAATACAAATCACAAATGAAAGTTACGGCACCATTTCTGCTGACATTTGTTAGAAAAAATGAGCTTTTTGCAGTAAAGGCTCCCATAATCGTGCCTAAGGAAACTTCCAAACCCAATTTGTCACCAATGAACATATCTCATCCTCTCATTGTTATGAATGGAGGAGGCCTGTTAAACCAAAGGATTCACAAAAGTGCAGACATAGTAAAATTTACAGCCTTTACATACAATAACGATCTGTATCTTGGTTTAGAATCCTTAGGACCTATTTCAAATAAGGTACTTTACAATTTTGAGTTAAGGCTATTTTACGAGAAAGGTATAAAAAGGATTGATTTATCCTTAGTTAATGGCAAGCTCAGGCAAGTAAGAAAGGCTTCAAATTCAATCGTGGAATCTGTGATTACAGATCATCCTATAATAAATAAAAACACTCTCTGGATAAAGGTAAAAATACCTCAAGAAGAGAGCTTAAGATATATGTTTATGGGAGCAAATGTAATATATAAAAATAACTTAACAGATAAAGTACCTTGGAATATTTATAAGCTTGAAAAGTAAAATCAGCTGCGCAAGCTAAATATGAAAAATTGTTTAACTCTTTAGGATAAATTTTAGATGGGAACCTTTCGGTTCCCATCTCTTCCTTTATTCTTATTATATTTGCTCTCCTAATTTTCCTTCTTCAGGTTTTTCTTGCTGAATTTCCTCAGGTCTTACAATTTTCTCTACTATTAAGTCAACTTTTTCTACTTTATATCCTGTTAAGGCCTCTACTTCGCTGATAATCTTCTGTCTTGTCTTTTCTGCCACTTCAGGAATTTTAACGCCGTACATAACAGAAAATCTTACTTCAAAAGAAACACTGCCGGGTCCTTCTTCTAGTTCGCTAGGATCTGTTTTCTTTACTGATATTTGTGGCGTGAACCTGTCGAACATCTGAGTGAAACCTGCTAACCCGCCTTTTTTACCTTGTTTGTAAACTTCCTCGACTTCACGCATAGCTTCTTTTGCTATTTCCACAAAAACTGATTCATTGATAAATGTTTTCCCACTCACACTACCAAGCCTCCTCGTTATTATTTATTGCCTAACTATATTATATAATATATTCGACTCTATGTGTAAATAACCTTCTTGATTTCGCGATTTTTCTTATTTAGTTTTGAATTAAGAAAGGATTTTCCATTTTTATGTAGAATTAATATTTTGAACCAAATAACAAGTTAAGGAGAATCTCTAATGAATTATATTGATCTTAGAAGTGATACAGTAACTTTACCAACTCAGGAAATGCGCGACGCTATGTACAATGCTGAGGTAGGAGATGATGTTTACGGCGAGGATCCTACTGTAAACCATTTAGAAGAGGCGGCAGCTAAAATGTTCGGCAAAGAAGCCGCTATGTTTGTAACCAGTGGGACCCAAGGCAATCAGATATGCGTAATGACGCATACTAATCCCGGAGATGAGATAATTTTAGAAGAAAAGTCTCATATAATAACGTATGAAGTAGGGGGTATAGGCCGGCTTTCAGGAGTTCAGGCAAGACTTATTAGAGGCACAAAAGGCGCCATGGATCCTTCAGACATTAAAGCCGCTATACGTGACGATGACATACATCAACCCAAGACCAGCCTTATTTGTGTAGAAAATACCCATAACCGGGCAGGCGGAACTGTTATACCAATGGATATTCTCCAAAATACATATGAACTTGCCAAAAATTACGATATTCCGGTACACATGGATGGAGCAAGAATTTTTAATGCAGCTACATATTTGAATATACCGGTAAATCAAATTGCAAGATATGCAGATTCTGTAATGTTTTGCCTTTCAAAAGGTTTGTGTGCGCCGGTAGGTTCTTTAGTGGTAGGGACAAAAAGTTTTATAGCAAAAGCCCGGAAATTTAGGAAAATGCTCGGCGGAGGAATGCGGCAGTCGGGATTTTTAGCAGCTGCAGGTATCATAGCATTAGAAAAGATGCCTTCTAGGCTAAACGAGGATCACAAAAATGCAAGACTTCTTGCGGAGGGACTTTGTAATATTCCCGGAATTAAAATAGACATGGAAACGGTTCAAACAAATATCATAGTTTGTGATATAGCAAATCTGAACATGTCTGCTGATGAATTTTCTTCGAAACTTTATGAAAAAGGAATTAAAATAAACGGAGGAGGAGGAGCTACTGTAAGGTTTGTAACTCATTATGGAATTGCCAGAAGCGATATCGAAACAGCTTTAGAATCTATTAAATCGATTTTTGATAAGAAACACATATCTTGAAATTTAGGAGGGAACTACTTTTGCAACTTTCAGACGGACTAAAGGGGACTTACATGATTTATGCTTTAGCAGTAGTTATCATAATTTTCTTGGTTGTATATCTCGTTGGTAAAAAAAGAGAAAATGATAAGATTGAAGCAATTATTAAACGGCTTCAGCAATTTAACGAAGGGCTCTTATGGCAAAATTTCGACGACATCGCAAAAGGCGGCGCTCTTGGTAAGCTCTGCAAAGAAATTGCCGGCGTCACTCAAAACACGAGGCATCTTACAGGTGAACTTTCTATAGCTTCAGAACAGTTGCAGGAATTATGTAGGAAATTTTCTTCAGAAACTGAAACTTCGGCCAAGGCTTCTCAAGAAGTCGCAGAGACTATTAGCCATATAGCTCAAAGAGCCGAAGAGCAAGTAAAGGCATGCACCAATGCCGTAAATGAAGTTGCAAATCTAAGCGAGTTTTCTAATCGCATAGCTAAGGAAACCGACAATGTAGTCTTGGGGAATAAGGAAGTTCAAAAATCTTTAAACGAAACATCTAAGCTAATTGAAAACCTTGTGAATTCAGTTAAACTCACATCGGAAGAAAATAATGCCACCGCCCAAAAAGTCCAATTTTTAAAGCAAGAGGCAGACAAAATAGGCGGTATTATAGGTTCCGTTGAAAGTATTGCAAAACAAACAAACCTACTTTCCTTAAATGCAGCAATCGAAGCTGCAAGAGCAGGCAATGCAGGCAAACAGTTTGCAGTAGTAGCTGATGAAATCCGAAAACTCTCCATAAACGCTCAATCCGCCGCCGGCGAAATCAGAGAAAATATTGAAAATATTAGTAATAATATCCTTGAATTGTCAGAGGAAATTGTATCGAGTTTTGATAAAATAAAAAAAGAGGCCGAACAGGCAAATACTACAAAAAATTCTTTACAAGCCACTTCGACAATAATCGAAAATACGCTAAAATCAATGGATCATATAAGCAAACTCACAAAAGATCAGGCTACCGCTACAGAAAATATCAAAAATTTAATTGTGGATTTTTCCTCACTTACAGAAAACATTTCTGCCGCTTTCCAGGAAACTGCAGCAGTTTCTGAGGAGCAAGCTGCTGTAATGAACAATATAAATAATTCTACGGAGAGTCTTTTGAAAGTTTCATCTGAAATATCAGGCTATGTTGGCAAAGTGTTAAAGAATAAGGAATATGATGTATCGCAAGAAGTAAAATTAAAACTGCTTAATGCACTTAAAAAACATGCAAAATCAAATGAGATGCTTTCAATGAAAAAAGAAGAACATATGAGGATCTTTAATGAATTGAAGAAGGAATTTCCGGGCATTACCGGTATAATAACCGTAGATGAACACGGAAAAAGTATAGCAAACTCTAATCCTTCCGAAGTAACTGATTTTTCTTTTAGAGACTGGTTTAAATCTACGAAAAATGGACAAGATTTTACCTCAAAAATGTATATTTCAGCCCTTACAGGAAAACCAACAATTAATGTTGCAACACCAATTTTAAAAGATGGCCAATTTATTGGAGCAATTACTGCGGGGATATGCCTTAATCAATGAAAATGGTCATAGACCGCCTGAGCAGCTTTTTTGTTCATTCCTGGTGCGCCGGCAAGTTCTTCAACAGAAGCCTGTCTGATGCCCTCAAGACTGCCAAAAGTCTTAAAGAGTGCTAATCGACGGGCTTTTCCTATACCCGGAATATCATCCAAAGCAGATTTTAAATTTCTTTTGCTGCGCAAACTTCTATGAAAAGTTATTGCAAAGCGATGAGCTTCATCTCGCACTCGCTGAACTAAATAAAGAGCTTCCGAGTCTTCCGGCAATACTATGGGTTCTTCTTTTCCTTCTACAAAAATATGTTCAAACTCTTTTGCAAGTCCTATTGTAAATATGGACTCTAATCCTAGCTCCCTCAGAGCTTCTCGCGCATACCTTAATTGTCCTTTTCCTCCGTCAATCAGCAATAGGTCTGGTAGATTGTTAAATTTTTCATCGCCTAAAATTGCTCTTTTAAAACGCCTAAAAATAACTTCTCTCATGCTTTCAAAATCATTTGGCCCTTCGACTGTCTTGATTTTAAATTTCCTGTAATCTTCTTTTTTAGGCTGTCCTTCTTCAAAAACCACCATTGATGCTACTGATTCTGTCCCTTGTGTATTTGAGATATCAAACGCTTCGATTCTATGAGGTATATCTTTTAAACCAAGATATTTTTGCAGTTCTTCAAGCGCTTGCATGTTTTTAAGTTTCTCTCGTTCATCTTTATTTTCAATTTGTTCTAAGTATATTCGTGCATTTTCCGCTACCATTTCAGCTAGTTTTTTCTTTTCTCCTCTTTTAGGAATTGATATATACACTTTAGAACCCTTTTTCCCATAAAGCCATTCTTGTATTGTAATCTTATCGTCAATTTCTTCTTCGATTATAATTTCCTTAGGGATAAAATTTGTATTATTATAGAACTGCTTTACAAAAGCGGTAAGAATTTCCTTGCGCTCTGCCCCTTTGGTATTGCTTAGGATAAACGGCTCTCGTTCCACGAGTTTTCCTTCTCTTACAAAAAACACCTGAATACATACTGTATCTATGCCTCTTGCCATTGCAATAATATCCTGGTCAGTCATGTCAGTAGATACGATCTTTTGCTCTTCAAGAACTTTCTGTAATGCTGATATTTGGTCTCTAAGTATTGCGGCTTTTTCAAAATCTAGTTTTGCGGCTTCTTCTTCCATTTTTTCTCTTAATTGTTTAATAAGAGTTTCTTGCTTGCCCTCTAAAAACATAACGATATTTTTTATCATTTCATCATATTCTTCTTGTTCCACCGAACCCTGACACGGCGCAAGGCAGCGTTTTATATAATAATTAAGGCAGGGTCTTTCTTTTAGCGGTACCTGACTTAAATCTTTTTTGCAGCTGCGAATAGGGAATACTTTATTTATTACATCTATAGCTTCCCTCATTGCTCCAACATCGGCATAAGGTCCAAAATAGCGAGCACCATCTTTTTTTACCCTTCTTACAACTTCCAGGCGCGGAAAAGGTTGACTAGTTGCGATTTTAATATAAGGATACTGCTTATCATCTCTTAACAAAATATTATATTTCGGTCTGTTAAACTTGATTAAATTGCATTCTAAGATAAGTGCTTCAACTTCTGAATCCGTTACTATATATTCAATATTTTCGATTTTCGGAACCATTGAGGCAACTTTCACAGGTAGGTTTTTTGGTGACTGAAAGTAAGACCTTACCCTGTTTTTTAAAGACACAGCCTTGCCTATATAAATAATTCTTCCTCGTTTATCTTTCATAATGTAAACACCGGGTTTTTCTGGAAACTCTGCAATTTTCTCCGGATTAAACATAAATTATTCCTCCTGCTGCAACTCTTTTATTTTTCCCGATGAATATGGTTTACATGTTCAAATCCTTCTTTTATAATATGAACCACATGTTCGTCATCTAATGTATAAAATACTTGTTTACCTTCTTTGCGGAATTTTACCAGGTGAGCTGTTCTAAGCACTCTTAAATGGTGCGATACATTTGAAACTGTAGAGTTTAAAAGAGTTGCTATATCGCATACACATAATTCATCCTTTGAAAGCAAGTATACAATCTTTACCCTGGTTTCATCCGCTAGGACTTTAAATAAATCTGCCAAATCCACCATATCAGGAATAGTACCTGCAAGTTTCCTGACTTTATCTTCTTCAATACTAAACACTTCACAAACATCAATTTCTTTGCTTACATTATTATCATTATTCTCCATTTGGCTTCCCTCTAAAGTTTATTCACATGAATTATATCAAACTTGGCAAGATGTTTCCACTTCCGTTATACCGCATTATCACAAAAACATCACATTTTGCACAAATTTCTGCTGTAATTTTTCTGGTAAAATAAACTTGATCGTTAAATCCCCTTTTATACATCTTAATTATTAACCCCCTTTTTTGGCAGGTATCCCCTGCCTTAATTTTTTTTAAATCTTACTGGTGCAGCAATTATTTTTTTGATATACTTTCAATATGCATAAATGTTGCTTAAAGCTTAATGTTTGTAATTTTCGAGGAGGCAAAAAAATGATCATCGGTGTCGTTAAAGAATTAAAAGAACAAGAAAATCGAGTGGCTATTACACCAGCAGGCACAGACGCCCTTATATCCAGTGGCCATCAAGTGCTAATTGAGAAAGGGGCAGGTCTGGGGTCTGGTTTTTCTGACGAAAGTTATGAGGCTGCAGGGGCAACAGTAATTGACAGTGCCTCAACTGTGTGGGAGAAAAGTGAGCTAGTGATAAAGGTTAAAGAGCCCCACGAGTCGGAGTATAAATACTTAAGACCCGGATTGGTGTTCTTCGGTTATTTGCATCTTGCAGCCGACGAAGCGCTAACTAAAGTTATTGTCGATTCAGGAGTTACTGCAATAGCCTATGAAACGGTTCAGCGCAGTGATAGAAGTCTTCCTTTGTTAACACCCATGAGCGAAATTGCAGGCCGCATGGCCATTCAGGAAGGTGCGATATATCTTGAAAAAACTCGAGGAGGCAAGGGAATTCTTTTAGAAGGTGTCCCGGGAGTTACTCCCGGTTCAGTAGTTGTGGTTGGAGCAGGAACTGTGGGCACAGGTGCTATTAGAAGAGCAATGGGTCTTGGCGCTCATGTTACAGTAATAGATGTAAATGTGGACAGGCTAAGATACCTTGATGATCTTTTCATGGGTAGACTTGAAACACTATATTCAAATCGTTTAAATATAACTGAGGCGCTAAAGACCGCAGATCTTGTAGTAGGATCGGTTCTGATTCCCGGCGCTAAAGCACCTAAGCTTATAACTGAAGACATGGTCAAAAACATGCAGCCCGGCAGTGTCATTGTAGATGTTGCCATAGATCAGGGAGGTTGTGTTGAAACCATAGATCATCCAACAACCCATGCTGACCCGGTATTTGTAAAACACGGTGTAATTCACTATGCGGTTTCAAATATTCCCGGCGCAGTACCGCGCACATCAACTCTTGCCTTGACCAATGCTACCTTGCCTTATCTTTTAAAGATAGCCGACAAAGGGTGGAAACAGGCTGTTTTAGAAGATCCTGCTCTTGCAAAAGGTGTAAATGTCTTAAATGGAAAAATCACATATGAGGCAGTTGCAAACGCCCATAATCTCCCCTATTATCCGCTGGAAACAGTGATAAAAGAAATTTGATCTAAAACTCTGTGCTAAAGATTTTTTAGCACAGAGTTTTTAGTTAATTCATCAAACCTGCAATAGCTGCTCCTATAAGCGTTGAATTATCAGCTCGCACAAATTCAAAATACATATCCTTTTTGTCATTTAGATAATCTTTCATGTAGTAAACAAGTTTATCCCTAAATAATTTTGATTTATAGAAGGTAGAACCTTCGCAAGTTATGCAAACGGGTTTGCACGGATTTGTTCCCTCGCCGGTTTTAGATAAAATTGCTGAAAGATTTATAGCAGTGAGTTTTGCGGCTCTTTCAATAATCGCATCGATTAAATGATATAAAACTATGGCATCGTTGCTATCTCCAAAGCAGCAAGTGGAAAGTAAGCTTTTTGAATAGGGGTAGTACAAGAAATCATTAATATCCACCGCTGTAATTTCGCCAATTTTGTCAAGTCTGTCGGAAAATTCTTTTGTAACAAGCTTATCTTCTGCAGCTTTTTTCACTACAGCAGAAATCAAGCCTCCTTGATATCTTCCGGAAATCATTTTTTCGAAAGTATAAGAGCCGGGATTTGCTGTCTGAAGATCGAACTCTTTGTCAATTACGCCTTGTGGGGCCTTTGCGTACCCGCCGGACTCAATATTTATTATCATAGAACCTAATTTATTTTGAATATCCGGAAGCTTTTTTATGTTTTTATTCTGTTCCACATAGCACGTATTTGTTCCAGTGCCCAAGATGAAACCTACATAACTCGAAAACACTCGGTCCGGGTATGTAGCTTTGCCTCCAAGGAGTGTAGCAACTGTATCGTTTAAAACAACTATTTCTTTATCATCGGAAAACCCCGCATCTTTTAAGGCTTTTAACAAGCCTTCGCCCACTGCCTCTCCTATGAGCTCGCTGAGTTTTATTTCTTTGCTGAATTGTAGAACCTTCCCGTCTTTGTTAGGAAGAGCCTCAGTAGGATATGAAAAGCAAAATCCTATTTTTTTACTGTAATCAAGCAATGGCTTCATGAAATTTACAATTGTCTCAAAGAATTCTTTTTTAGATGTTTCTCGTTCAACGCCGGGCATAGGATAGGACTTATAATTTTCGATAATCGGTCCTTTTTCTTCATCAAAATAGCATCCCGCAACTCTAAAATTAGTCCCACCGGCATCTAAGACTATAACGGGTTCATTAAAAGGCACCTTTTCCCCAAGACTTATGTACGTGGGTATCATCTGGAGGGAGCTAGCCTCTCCTTTAAGACCTTTTTCCATTTCTTCTACAAACAGTTTACAATTCTCTTCTATGTCTATTTCTTCATAGCTCATAGAATATTGCTTCAAAAACTCTTTAACTTCTTGCTTTGTTTTTTGCAATCACATCACCTCTTAATAAAATTAGTTATGTGTCCCAAGGTATAAAAAAGGAAAATTCAGTACCTCCTTCCGCACAATTTTTTGCCCATATTTTTCCATTGTGAAGCTCAATTATTCTTTTTGCAATAGCAAGTCCTAACCCTGTGCCGCTATCTTTCCTCGCTCTGGATTTGTCAACTTTGTAAAACCTTTCCCAGATAAAAGGCAGTTCGGAGTCCGGTATACCACTTCCGCTATCTCTGACAGAAATTGTAACTCCTGTTTCATCGGCTCCTGCCTTAATCAGCACATCTTGACCGCTGGGCGAATACCTTATAGCATTATCAATAAGATTTATCATTACCTGCTCTATTTTATCTTCATCAATTAAAATCGGCGGTATATTTTCTATTTCTATTTTCAAGTTAATATTCTTTTCCTCACAGATAGGAAGGAATTTTTTGCAAACTTGTTCAACTAATTCTTTTATTGAAACGTAATCTTTTTGTATATTTAAGTGGCCTGCCTCCATGTGCGAAAGCTCCAATAGTTCATCAACTAAGCGGCGCAGCCTCAAAGTTTCTTCAAGTATAATATTAAGATATCGGTCATGTTCATCAGAATCTTTGACAATCCCGTCAATTAATGCTTCTGTATAGCCTTGCAAGTAAGTTAACGGTGTCCTGAGTTCATGGGAAACATCACTTAAAAACTCCTTTCTTAAGTCCTCTTGCTTTCTCTCTCGCGTGATATCTTGCAGTACAGCCAAAACCCCTTGCAGCACACCATCATCACTTAACAAAGGAGTCATTTTTACCGCTACAACCTTTCCATCTATCTCTAGCTCTTCACTGATAAATTCACTGCATTTCATGGCTTTTTTTACAATCGGCTCGATTATTTTTGGCACTTTTAATTCACCATTTTGCTTCAAATCAGGTATCATCTCAACAGCTTGGGGGTTTGCCATTATAACACGATTTTCGGCATCGAAAGTAATAACACCATCAGTCATGCTGAGCAATATATTCTGAAGCTGCCTTTTTTCTTGATCAAGCATATTGATATTTTTATTTAAAGCCTCGGACATATAGTTTATCGCATTTGCTAATGTCCCCACTTCATCCTGAGATTTTACCTTAACTTTAGTGCCGAATTCGCCTCTTGCTATTTCTTCTGCGACTTTTTTCATTTGGATGAGAGGTTTGGAAATAGTCTTTGATAGTACAAGGCTTAAGGCCGTCAAAACTAAGACTGATGCCCCTGCTACCGAAAGTACCAAATATCTAATTTGCCAAATAGTGCTTTCGATAGAAGACATAGGGGAAAATAGTATTACGCCTCCAATTACATTGCCTTCAGTTCTAATGGGCAGCGCTACTGTAAGCATATTTGCATCAAACTGAGATACAAAACTTTTGCTTACAACAATGTTGCCATTGAGCACCTCCCTAAGCTCTTTAGGTCCAATAGCTACACCCTCAAATTTTAGAACATTTGAGCTTGCCTGGATTAGCCCTTGTCTGTCAATTATCACCGAATATGCATTTATAAATTTACTTATGTCAAGCAGTTCTGAAGGATTTATACCTCCTAGAATTAAAGATATAAGCTGCTGCCCCTCGTTTATCATCTCGTTCTTTCGCATATTAAAATAAAAATCTTCAAATATGTTTGAAAGTACTAAGCCAGAGATTAGAAGAGCGACGACTGTAAGAACCGTCATATAAATCCACAGTTTCGTAACAATGCTTTTCCTCGGAATCACTTTTCCACCTCGAATTTATAGCCGATTCCCCAAATAGTGCTTATATAGGAAGCAGCCTTACTTCGCCCTAATTTTTCTCTAAGCTGCTTTATATGTGTATCTATTGTCCGAAGGCTGCCATAAAAATCGTATCCCCAAACTTCCTTTAGAAGTTTCTCTCTGCTAAACACCTTTCCCTTGTTTTTAGCTAAAAAGTAGAGAAGATCAAATTCTTTAGGAGTAAGAGCCACTTCTTTATTATTGACCTTTACAACCCTAGATATCGGATCTATCATCAGCTCAGGAAATGCGAGTATCTCACTTTCCTCATCTTCCTTAGAAACTATGCGCCTGAGCAGAGCTTTTACCCTAGCTGTAAGTTCTCTAGGGCTAAAGGGTTTTACTACATAATCATCCGCCCCGAGTTCAAAGCCTAAAACTTTATCAAATTCTTCTCCCCGGGCTGTCAGCATTATTATCGGCGTATCATATTTTTGCCTTATGTCTTTGCAAACTGTCCAGCCGTCTACTATAGGAAGCATAAGATCTAAAATAATCAGATCATAGGATGAGCTCAATATCTTGTCCAAAGCCTGCTGACCGTCGAAAGCTTCATCTACTGAAAATCCTTCTCTTTCCAAGTATATTTTTACCAAATCTACTATGCGCTTTTCATCATCAACTACAAGTATTTTTATATCATGCACCTGTTTTCCTCCCTGCAGCTTACAAATTATCTAATTATTTTTTTAAATTTTGTAATCGCGCCTTACCCTTATTATAGATTTTACGGCAAGGACCGTCAATATACAGAGATTTACAGAGCTTTGAACAAAGACTAAATACGCGTGCCTGAAGATTGTTTTTATATTTGACTCATGATAAAATTAAAAAGCACTTGTGAATAACAAAACTTATTTCATCAGTAAGGAGGTGCTGCCTTGACATTAAACTCATTTTTAACTTTATTTGGCGGTTTGGGCCTATTTTTATATGGAATGAAAATTATGGGCGAAGGACTTGAAATGTCAGCAGGAGATCGTTTGAAGGGTTTATTGGAATTGCTGACTAGGAACCGCTTTTTAGGGGTAATTGTGGGAGCGTTTGTTACCGCCATAATACAAAGCAGCAGTGCTACAACAGTTATGGTAGTTGGTTTAGTAAATGCAGGAATAATAGACCTTTCTCAGGCAGTCGGTGTAATAATGGGAGCTAACATCGGAACTACTATGACAGCTCAACTAATTGCTTTTAAGCTTACAAACATTGCCTTGCCTTCTATAGGAATCGGAACGATAATATTATTTTTAGGTAAAACTAAATCTCAAAAATACATAGGACAAGTGGTATTAGGCTTCGGGCTTTTATTTTATGGAATGCAGACAATGGAAATCGCATTAAAGCCCCTTGCCGATGTCCCACAATTCGTTGACTTTATCGCAACTTTTAGCAAAAATCCAATTCTAGGCGTGGTAGTCGGTTTCCTTACAACAAGTATAATTCAAAGCAGCAGTGCTACGATAGGTATTCTTCAGGCCTTGGCAAGTCAAGGCATATTAACTATTTCCTCAGCTCTTCCTATATTATTTGGAGATAACATAGGAACATGTGTCACAGCACTTCTGGCAAGTATCGGAGCAAATGTTACGGCAAAAAGAGCTGCAATTTTTCACTTGCTGTTTAATATAATCGGAAGCGTATTATTTTTGATGATCCTACCGATTGTTGAAAAAATTGTAGCTATGACCTCTCTTGACCCGGTCCGACAGATAGCTAATGCACATACTATTTTTAATTTGACAAATACTATTATTCAGTTTCCTTTTACGTTTTTAATTATAAGATTAATCTTACATCTTGTGCCAGGTGAAGCAGTAGTTATCGAACACGGCGTAAAGTATATAGATGATCGGCTAATAGAAACACCTGTTTTGGCTCTTGAGCAAGCAAAAAAAGAAATAGGTCGGATGGGAAATCTGGCTTTAGAGACATTAAAAGATTCATTGGATACTTTTGTAAATTACGATGAGAAAAAGGGTAAAATAGCAAAGGAAAAGGAAGAAGTAATAAATGAGCTTGCAAGAGAAATTACAAGATATTTAGCTCTGCTTTCACGCTCTTCTTTGCCGGAAACCGGAGAAGGTTCAATAACAGATCTGATAAATGCGGTAAATGATATGGAGCGAGTCGGCGATCATGCAATGAATGTGTTGGAGCTTGCGGAATTTAAAAATGAGCATCGTTTAGTTCTTAGTGAAGAAGCTATAGTTGAACTAATAAAAATGTCTGAAAAAGTTACAGAAACCTTTTCTATTGCAATAAATGCATTTTTAGCTTGGGATAAATCTTCTGCAAAAACCGTAATAGCCAGAGAAGAAGAAATTGACGCAATGGAAAAAGAGCTGCGATTAAGTCACATTAAGCGTTTAAGCAGTGGGGCATGCGTGCCAAGTTCAGGCGTTATCTATTTGGATATAATAAATAATTTGGAGCGCGTAGGGGATCATTCTTTTAATATTGCAAGTTATATCCTTGGAATTGACAAAAACTTTAAGAAACTGATCTAAATCCATCACACCCGCATAGGCAGGGTGGCTTGCTGCACTCTCAGTAGGCTAAAACCAATGATTTAAAGCGAGCAGGCTATTTTGCCTGCTCGCTCTTTACGATTTCCCTATTTCCTTCTTCTTTCTTCACGGTTTTATTGCAATATGGGCAAATCCACGTTCTTAGTTCTGCTGCAGAATATGATTTTTTATTGCAATACGGGCATAAGGTATATGGCAATATAAACCCCCCGCTTAAATGACTTTACCCTTAATTTTTCCTTGCAATCCGCTCCGCTATCTATATTATATTATTCTATAATACTTTAGTAAATCCTTCTTTGTAATAAAAAATTTTATATGTATTTTTTGTCCGGAAATGATACATTTCGTATAAAATTCAGTAATATAGAAAAACCGTATATTCTGTGATATACTAAAGAAGAATTCGCGTCTGAATATCTTATATAAGGGGGCTTTATCTTGGAAAGTACTGATGTGGCAAAAATTGCAATAAAAATGGCAATTTCAACCCGCGCAGAAGAAGCTGAGCTCAAAAAGACATTCCGTGATATGAATGTTAAGGTTTGTGCAGTAGATTTTGGCGGTAATTTAATAGATTCTATCGAAAAAATTATAGAAAGATCTTTGGTCGCCGCAAAACGAGAAGGTGTCATAAAGGAAAACGTTCATGTATTAGAAGGAGCCCTTATAGGAGCTACACGGGAAGCCCTTTCTCAGGTTTTGCAAAAAGCTGTAGGCTTTAATGTGGGAGGTAAAATCGGAATTGCCAGGTATGGAGAACATATAAGTGTAGCAATGTTTTTTGCTATAGGGTTTTTAAGCTTTAATGAAGTAGTTATAGGTCTCGGACACCGCACACTACCTCGTAGTGAAGGTGAAATCTAAATATTCATAAATTACTGTTAGAATTCACTATTGACAAATCGACCTAATAATTATATACTTTAGCCAAATAAATTGAATTAACTTGTAGCATGGTAGGACGGTAGGAGAAAACGTAGAGTTACATCAAGCACTCTTGCCGAGTGCTTTTTTGTATCTTTTTACTCCTGGTTCAGCTTTGCAAGTGTACTACTTGCTTCTGTCCTGCAAGCTAAACAAAAGGGGGCATTCAAAATGAAAAAAACTTTTATAACATCTATTGTAATAATGATTTTAATTCTCGCGCTAGCTCTTATCCAGGCAGGATGCGGCGGCGGTTCAACGTCTCAAGAATCAACTCCTGGTACATCAAACAGCACAAATGCAGATGCAAATAATAAGGTATACAAAATCGGAATATCGCAGTTTGTTGAACACCCTGCACTTGATTCAGCTCGGGAAGGTTTTGTAGACGGTCTTAAGGAAGCCGGTTTTGAAGAAGGTAAAAATATTGAAATTATTGTCGAAAACGCTCAGGCAGATTTTTCAACAACGCAAGCAATAGCCGATAAGCTTATCAATGAAAAAGTAGACCTTATTTTAGCTATCGCAACTCCATCAGCCCAAGCTGCTGCAAATGCCACAAAAGACATACCTATACTTGTAACTGCTGTTACCGATCCGGTAGATGCAGGTCTTGTTAAAAGCATGGAAAGGCCTGGTACAAATGTTACAGGCACTACCGATATGAATCCTGTAAAGGACCAATTGAAGTTGTTAAAGGAAATAATTCCTTCGGCTAAAAATGTAGGTATAATTTACAATGCTGCAGAGCCCAATTCTGTTGTTCAAGTAAACATAGCAAAAGAGGCCGCAAAAGAGCTTGATCTTACCATATTTGAAGCAACGGTTGCCAATACCAGCGAAATAAATCAAGCAGTCCAGTCATTAGTTAGCAAAGTAGATGCAATTTATACTCCCACAGATAACACCGTAGCTTCCGCGATAAGCAACATTGTAAAAGTTGCCAATGAGGCAAAAATACCTGTTATAGGAGCCGAGCGCGGTGAAGTAGAAGGTGGAGCCTTAGCCACTATTGGAATAGATTATTATCTTCTGGGTAAACAAACCGGCCAAATGGCTGCCAGGATTTTAAATGGCGAAAATCCTGCGGAGATGCCGGTAGAAAGCTCAAAAGATTTAAAGCTTATTATAAATAAGAAATCAGCAGAAGCTCTTGGAATTACTATCCCTCCGGAAGTATTGTCTAGGGCAGATGAGATATTAGAAAAATAATTGAGGTGTCCATAAATGTTGCAAAACTTATTCCTGACTTCTTTAGAGCAAGGTTTAGTCTACGGAATCATGGCAATTGGTGTATATATGACCTTTAAGATTCTAAAGTTTTCTGACTTGACTGTAGATGGAAGTTTTCCTCTTGGGGCTTCCATCACAGCAGCCCTCATCGTAAGCGGATATAATCCGGTAGTAGGAACTTTTGGCGCAATCTTAGGAGGCGCCTTGGCCGGTTATGTAACAGGATTTTTAAACACAAAAGCCGGTATCAGTGACCTTTTGTCAGGTATTTTGACCATGACATCGCTTTATTCAATAAACCTTAGGATAATGGGCAGGCCGAACACTCCTCTGCTAAATCAGCCTACTATCTATTCTATGGCAGAATCTTTTATAAGCCGAGTTTGGCCGTCATTTCCAATGAAATTTATTTATCTTGCATTCTTTATTGTTTTTGCTTTGCTTATAAAGTTTATAATTGACACCTTTTTAGAAACACAGATGGGTTTTGCGCTAAGAGCAACCGGTGACAATCCACAGATGATACGAAGCCAGGGAGTAAATACTGATATGGCAAAAACTATAGGACTTGTAATTTCCAATAGTCTTGTGGCCTTGTCCGGTTCATTGGTTGCTCAATATTTGGGTTTTGCTGATGCCGGTATGGGAGTTGGGACGATTGTAGCCGGCCTTGCTTCAGTTATAATAGGCACCACGCTTTTCGGAGAAGGAAGTGTATTTATCAGTACGTTAGGAGTGCTTTTCGGCTCATTCTTATATCGATTTAGCATTTCGCTGGTTCTTTCCTTCCGATTGGCGCAGGCTTCTGATTTAAAGCTTTTTACGGCAATCGTTGTAATTATAGCCCTTACAGCCCCTCAAATAAGGCAGTCAATAAAACTTCGCGTGCAAAGGTGTGATTCCTATGGTGATTCTTGAGCATATACAAAAAATATTCTACCGCAATACCCCTAACGAAAATAGAGTTTTAAATGATTTGTCTCTTGAAGTTAGTGATGGCGACTTTATAACCGTTATCGGAAGTAATGGCGCAGGAAAATCAACGCTACTGAATATCATTGCAGGTGTTTATTTTCCGGACAGTGGAAAGATATACCTTGATGGCAAGGATATAACAAATCTGCCGGAATTCAAAAGAGCTGCATTTATCGGTCGTGTTTTTCAGGATCCGATGCTTGGCACCGCCCCATCCATGACTATCGAAGAGAATTTATCAATAGCGTATGCTCGTCCAAACAATATGATGCTTCGCCGAGGATTGGATGCTCAGCGAAGAAATATATTTAAGGAGTATCTTGAAAACATTAATCTGGGTCTTGAAAATCGTCTTTCTACAAAGGTAAAGCTTCTCTCCGGTGGTCAGCGTCAAGTTTTGACTTTGATTATGGCTACGATGAAAAAGCCTAAGTTGCTGCTTTTAGATGAGCATACTGCTGCACTGGATCCAAAAACAGCTGTATTGGTAAACAGCCTGACAGAGGAAATCGTACAAAAAAACAAGTTAACGACAATTATGGTCACCCACAATCTGGAGCATGCAATCAAAATGGGAAATAGACTTATAATGATGCACAATGGTCAAATCGTCTTAGATATTAGTGGTGAAGAAAAGGCTTCAATGACTATCCCACGGCTGCTTAGTAAGTTTGAACAAGTCCAGGGCGAGAAATTTGCAGAAGACAGAATAATGCTGGCTTAGACCTCAAAATCAGCGTAATAGTTTTTGCTATTTTTCTGCAAGAAGACAACTCCCTTTTTCTTTTTTACATTATAGTTATAAGGGATGTCATAGTTAAAAAGCCCGTAAGCAAGATATCTGGAAAGTTCATGATTTGAGAATCCTATGGCTTGAGGAAGATTTTCCTTAAGCCATTTATTGTTGTAAATGTATTTCTTGGCTATGGTTAAAAATTCTCGATCTTCGCAAGCCTCAATACATCTAGGCATAGCAGCTTTACCATTTGTCAGTAGAAAATCAAATTTAAGGATATCTTTAAAAATGTCAAAATTCACGATATCTGTTCCTAAACTTTCTGCAAAATAATATAATATGTCATATCGGTCTTTTAAAGAATGCCTAGTTTTAAAAAGACCTTTTCTTTTACAATAATCATAAAATGCCCGGTAAAGCTCAAAGGGGCATTTAAATTTCTCTTCTAAGTAGATAAGGGAATGGTAAAATCGGCCTGTATTGTAATATTTGTCTAAGAGGCGTGCAATTCCCTTTAATATGCAAAGCTCTTCATATGTTATGTCATTGTTGTATAAAATTTCATAAGGGGGTTTTGAGCGATATATAATACCATATTTATGTGCATCCGTCCTAAGTTTTGTTCCTTTTAAAAGCTTCAAAAATCCAAGCTGTATTTCATCAGTATGAAGATTGTACACTTCATTAAAAGAATTGCCAAAGCTTTTAAAGTTTTCGTGCGGGAGACCGGCGATTAAGTCTACATGAAGTTTTATGCCTGCTGATTTGAGGCGCTTTATTCCGTCAAGAGATTTTTTTGTATTAGGAGTCCTTGATATTTCTTTTAATGTTTCAGGATTTGTGCTTTGAATACCTACTTCAAACTGCAGCCTGTCTTCAATGCCCTGTAAAGCTTCAATAAACTCCTCATTTACCAACTCCGGATTTATTTCGCAGTGAAATATCATATCCTGCGGCAAGCTGCGAATGATTTCAAGAAGTCTCAGCGCTCGCGGCAGATTGCAGTTAAAGGATCTGTCTACCAACTTAACTATCCTTACTCCCATTCTCAAAAAACGCATAAAGTCTTGCTCTACTTTGTCAAGATCGGCTTCTCTTACGGCAGTTTCAAGAGATGACAAGCAAAAGGCACATCTAAAAGGGCATCCTCGCGATGTTTCGTAGTATACTAACTTGTTCTCTAAATTCTCGTTCTCGTTAATGTATGGAAATGGAATTTTATTCAAGTTTACATATGACTTTGGGGACTGTATTAAAATATCGTTCCATTTTTTATATGCCAAACCATCGATTGTATCAAGAAGAGCTCCGCTTTTTAAATGCAGCAGCAATTTAAAAAATCTTTCCTCTCCCTCTCCCAAAATTACATAATCTACAAAGGGATTCCTTTCCAGTAGATTTTCTGCCTCATAAGATACTTCGGGACCGCCTAAAACAATTTTTGTCTCCGGTCTTATTTTTTTGATGTTTTCTGCTAAATATAGTACGCTTTCTATATTCCAAAGATAGCACGAAAAACCGATTACGTCGGGTTGATAAGATATAACATCTTCTAAGATATCGTCTAATTCATCATTAATTGTTGCTTCATAAATCTGTATGTCTTCTTCTTTGTTGTTCTGTTTTATATAGCCAAATATATCCCTTATTGCAAGGTTTGTGTGAATATATTTTGCATTTATTCCTACAAGGAGGGTTTTCACGAATTTATCGCTTCTTTCATTGTTTTTACATATTCCGAAACTAAAGGCGCTGCATTTCTTCCGTGTTCTTCGATGATTTTAACAATAGCAGAACCTACAATGATTCCATCAGCAAGCTTGGCCATTTCTGCAGCCTGATTAGCATTTGAAATTCCAAATCCTACGGCTGTAGGGATATTTGTAGACTCTCGGACAAGTTTTATCATATTTTGTATATTATCTGAACTGATTTCATTTCTCACCCCTGTAACTCCTAAAGACGAAACACAATAGACAAAACCTGCCGCTTCTTTTGCAATCATTGAAATGCGCTGATTTGAAGTAGGCGCGATAAGAGAAATAAGTTCTATTCCATATCTTCTACACAGAGGCGCAAAATCCTCTTTTTCTTCAAAGGGCACATCAGGAAGTATCAATCCGCTCATACCAACTTCAGATGCTCTCTTTATAAATCTATCTGTTCCATAAGAAAATACAACATTGGCATAAGTCATAAAGACCATAGGAATTTTTACAGTTTTTCTAACTCTATAGACCATATCGAATATCTTATCCGTTGTTACTTTGCCGGCCAGTGCCCTCATATTTGCGTTTTGGATTACCGGTCCTTCTGCAGTAGGATCGGAAAATGGAATTCCAAGCTCAATTAGATCTGTGCCGGAATCAGCAATAACCTTTATTAATTTTTCTGTAGTATCTAAATCCGGATCTCCGCAGGTTAGAAACGCAATAAATGCCTTGCCATGGTCAAATGCTTTACTTATGTTACTCATTTATCATGTCCTCCCCTCTGTATCTAGCAATTGCAGCACAGTCTTTATCACCGCGGCCGGATATATTGACAACTAAAATCTTATCCTTACCCATAGAAGGTGCTATTTTTATTGCTTGAGCCACTGCGTGGGCGCTTTCGATGGCTGGAATAACGCCTTCTGTCCGCGACAGGTATTCAAATGCGCAAACCGCTTCTTCGTCAGTTATTGCTACATATTGAGCTCTGCCGCAATCATGAAGATAAGCATGCTCCGGGCCTATACCCGGATAATCCAAACCTGCTGATATTGAATATACAGGTGCAATTTGTCCATATTCATCTTGACAAAAATACGACTTCATTCCATGAAAGATTCCCGGCTTTCCGGTAGTAATAGTTGCTGCTGTCTCAAAAGTATCTACTCCCCTGCCTGCCGCTTCACAGCCAATTAATTCCACTGATTTATCGTTTATAAAGTGATAAAAAGCACCAATCGCATTGGAACCCCCGCCTACACAGGCTATAACCATATCCGGCAGTCTGCCTTCTTTCTCTAACATTTGTGACTTAATTTCTTTCGAAATTACAGATTGAAAATCCCTTACGATTGTAGGAAACGGATGCGGTCCCATAACAGATCCTATTATATAATGAGTATCATTAATCCGCTTTGTCCATTCTCGCATAGTCTCTGAAACTGCATCTTTTAGTGTAGCAGTGCCGGATGTAACAGGATGCACTTTCGCACCAAGAAGTCTCGTTTTATACACATTTAAAGCTTGACGCCGGGTATCTTCTTTTCCCATAAAGATTTCGCACTCCATCCCCATAAGCGCTGCAGCTGTAGCAGCGGCAACACCATGCTGACCTGCTCCTGTTTCAGCAATCACTCGGCTTTTACCCATCTTTTTTGCAAGAAGCGCTTGGCCTAATACGTTATTTATCTTATGAGCGCCTGTATGATTTAGATCCTCGCGCTTTAGGTAAATTTTGGCACCGCCTAGGTCTTCTGTCATCTTTCTTGCAAAATACAGGCGAGAAGGTCTACCGGCATAATCTCTAAATAAGTCTTCCAGTTCTTGGTTAAATTCCGGATCATTCTTATAATAATCATAGGCTTCTTCTAATTCAATTACAGCATTCATCAATGTTTCCGGTATATATTGTCCTCCATGTATTCCGAATCTTCCCTTTGACATAATTTCCTCCTAAAATTTTAAGTTTTGTTCATATTTTCTTAGCAATTTCTGGCAGTGGTAACCACTGTCAGTATTTTTTCTTTATCTTTTACGCCTTCTGACTCTACTCCTGAGCTTATATCTACTGCATAAGGCTGAAATTTCCTGATTGCATCGCAAATATTTTCTTGTGTAAGCCCTCCTGCAAGAATGAAAGGCCTTGTAAATTCTTCTATAAGCGACCAATCAAAGCATTTGCCTGTTCCATAACCATTATCCAAAAGCACCGCATCTGCTGCGCTGCTTTCTGCGGCTTTCAGGTCCTCTTTAGAACAAACCTTGTAGGCTTTCCAAATCACCTTTTTTGGAATATATTCTCTAAGTTTCGCTATATATTCATTGTCTTCGCTGCCATGAAGCTGAATTATATCTATAATGTTTTTATCGCATAAATTTATAATTTTTTCGAAAGGTGCGTTTACAAATACACCTACGGATTTTATAGATGAATCTAATGCTTTACTAAGTTTCTCAGCTTTTTTAATTGATACATTCCTGCGGCTTTGCTCCCAAAATACAAATCCCGCATAATCAGGCATTGCAAGATTTACATACTCTATATCACATAATCGAGAAAGGCCGCATATCTTAATTTTCGTTCTATCCACTTGCTGCCCTCCTAAAAGATTCAAGGATTTTGTGCTTATTTTTTGCTTTCATTAAAGCTTCGCCTATAAGGACTGCATCGACACCTGCTTTTTTTAAGGCTTTTATGTCTTCCTGCGACTTTATCCCTGATTCTGCAATAAGCAAAATATCAGAAGGAACTTTGTCTTTCAATTTTAAAGTATTCGTAAAGTCCACTGTAAAATCTTTAAGATTTCTGTTATTAATCCCAATAAGTCTTGCGCCTGCAGAAACAGCAGACTTTATTTCTTCTTCATCGTGAGCTTCAACTATTGCGCAAATCCCCATTTCTTCACATATTGTTAGAAATTTCTGTATGGTTTTGGTATCTAGAAGTGCACAGATTAGAAGCACTGCATCGGCTCCTATGCACTTAGCCTCATAAAGTTGATATTCGTCTATTGTGAAATCTTTCCTGAGCATGGGAAGCTTTACATGTGAACATATATCGAAAAATATTTCGTCTGAACCCATAAACCATTTTGGTTCGGTAAGACAAGAAATACAATCCGCGCCTGCCGTCTCGTATTCTTTTGCAATTTCAATATATGGAAAATCAACTGAGATAAGTCCTTTAGATGGAGAAGCCTTTTTTATCTCACATATAAAAGACATATCGGGATTTTCTAAAGCCCTTTTAAAACAAAAATTTCCTTTGGGCAAACTCAGTGCTTGTTCACGAATATGCTGGAGGCTGATTTCCTTTTTTGCATTTTCAACTCTCGTTCTGGCATATGCTGCAATTTCGTCTAAAATCATACTGCTGCCTCTTGCTTATTTGACTCTTTAATGAATTGAACAAGCTTTTCTTTTGCTTTTCCGCTTTTTATTAGTTCTTCGGCAAGTCTTACGCCTTCCGTGTGATTTTTTGCTTTTCCCGCTATATAAAGACCTGCACCGGCATTTAAAATTGTTGCCTGATATTTTGGCCCCTCTGTGCCATTTAAAATATCCAGTGTTATTTTAGCATTTTCTGCAGGTGTTCCACCGATTAGCTCTTTCTTTTCTGAGCGTTTAAAGCCAAAATCCTCCGGCATAATAACATATTTTTTAAAATGATTTTCTGTAAATTCACATATAGTTGTAGGCGATGAACTGGAAATCTCATCGAGCCCGTCTTGCCCATACACTACCATGCCACGTTTTACACCAAGATTTGAAAGAACATGTGCTAATGGCTCTACTAATGATTCGGTATATACGCCAAGCACTTCCATATTAGCCAAACCCGGATTTGTTAAAGGGCCTAAAATATTAAAAATGGTTCGGATTCCAAGTTCTTTTCGCACAGGTCCCACATATTTCATGGAAGTGTGATAATTTTGAGCAAAAAAGAAGCATATTCCAATCTCTGCTAAGAGTTTTATACATTTTTGTGCAGAAAGATTGATGTTTACACCCAAGGCTTCTAAGCAATCTGCTGCCCCGCTTTTTGAAGATGCAGCGCGGTTGCCGTGCTTTGCAACCTTTACGCCCCCTGATGCTATAATAACAGAGGCGGTTGTTGAAATATTAAAGGAATTTGATTTATCTCCGCCTGTTCCTACGATATCCAGCAGATCAAAATTGTGGGTGACCGGCACAGCATAGTTACGCATGCCGGCAGCACATGCCGTAATTTCCTCTATCGTCTCTCCTTTAGCTGAAAGCGCTGTAAGGAAGGCTGCGATCTGCACGTTTGAACTTTTACCGCTCATGATTTCGTCCATAACGGCCGCAGCTTCTTCATAGGTTAAATTTCTATCCTCAATAAGTTTTGCCGTTGCTTCTTTTATCATAATAATGCTCCTTTCAATATATTTACAAAGTTTTTAATTATTTGCGGACCATCCGGAGTTAAAATTGATTCAGGGTGAAACTGCAGGCCAAAAATTGGGTAGTCGCGGTGTTTTATTGCCATAATTTCTTCTTCATTTGTTTTCGCTATTATTTCCAGGCAGCAGGGAAAATTATCTTCCAAAATTTTAAGAGAGTTATAGCGAGCGACTTTAATCCGACTTGGCATAACGAAAAACAGAGGATTCTCATTGTCTATAATTACTTCGCATTGCTTGCCATGCATAAATTTTTTTGCTCGAATAATATCTGCTCCATATGCTTTACAAATCACTTGATGGCCTAACCCAACTCCAAGTATGGGTGTTGTTTCTTCAAGTTCCCTTACCGCATCCATACATATACCTGCACTTTCAGGATACCCGGGCCCTGAGGAAATTATAATGTGGCTCGGGTTAAGTTTTTTTATATCTTCAATTGTTATTTCATTATTATGGAAAATTTTAGCATCGCAATCTAACATTCCTGCCAATTGGTAAAGGTTGTAAGAAAAACTGTCATAGTTATCAATTACTAATATCATATATTCATTCCTCCTTGAGCAATTTTTAGCGCTTCCACAACCGCCTGAGATTTGTTTATACATTCTTGGTATTCGTTTTCAGGTATGCTGTCAGCTACTATGCCGGCACCCGAACGCACAAATACCTTTCCGTTCTTTGTGAAAGCAACGCGTATTGCTATACATACATCTAAGTTACCCGCAAAATCTATATATCCAATTGCTCCGCCGTATATTCCTCTTTTGTCATTTTCTAATTCATCAATTATTTCGCATGCTCTTATCTTCGGCGCGCCGCATAGTGTGCCGGCAGGAATTACTGCTGCTATTGCATCTATAGCATCACAATCTTTCCTAATTTTTCCAGAGACATCTGAACCTATATGCATTACATGGGAAAGATGTTCTATGTCCATATATTTGTCTACTATTACGCTGCCAAATTCGCTTACTTTCCCAATATCGTTTCGCCCCAAGTCAACCAGCATATCATGTTCTGCACGCTCTTTTTCATCTGCTAAAAGTTCAATTTCAATTCGTT
>Ga0116175_1000126_pt1 | contig 60471 bp, 51 predicted proteins | sample AD_UKC125_MetaG_FD_89802 | JGI IMG/M metagenome (GOLD analysis project Ga0116175, IMG submission 89802) | Active sludge microbial communities of municipal wastewater-treating anaerobic digesters from USA - AD_UKC125_MetaG | ecosystem: Engineered > Bioreactor > Anaerobic > Digestate | place: USA... | reverse complement strand
TTCTGTGGGCCGTCGCATTTGGCCTTTTCCTGGCGTCGACCGCAGCCGGTGCCCAGGAAGTGCGCATGCTGAGCAGCGGGCAAACGCTCTACCTGCCGATCTATTCGCACATATTCTTCGGCAATGTGGGCAGGAGCGGCACGCCGTCGCAGGTCTCGCTTTCGGCGCTGGTCAGCGTTCGCAACACCGATCCGGGGCGCCCGCTGCGCGCTCTCTCGGCACGCTACTACGATACCGACGGCAAGCTGCTCGGCGAGCGCGTGTCAAAGCCGGTGGTCGTGGTCCCGCTGGGCACGCTCGAACTGTTCATCGAGCGCAATGATTTGTCGGGCGGCTCCGGCGCCAACTTCATCATCAAGTGGGATGCCAATGCGCCGATCAACCCGCCGCTGGTCGAAGCCCTGCACGTCAACATGGACGGCGGCAAGGCGGTCGTCTTCACGACCCAGTCGCAGCCCATCAATGATCCCGCCGCCCAACCGGCGCGGCAATGAATCCCTCGCATACCGGCTACATCATCCGCCTGCTCTATGTCGCGCTCGGCGGGCTGGTAGTCGTTCACATTCTCGGCACCATCGGCTACATGGTGCTGACCGATGGCCATTATTCCTGGTTCATCTGCTTCTACATGACGTTCATCACCGTCGCCACGATCGGCTACGGCGAGATCATCGACATGACCAGCAACGAGCCGGCACGCATGCTGACGGTCGCCATCGGCATTCTCGGCGCCGGCAACCTGTCGCTGCTGTTCTCGATCGTCACGGTTGCGCTGCTTGAAACGGATCTCAACGGAACCCTACGGAGAAGACGCATGGAAAAGGCAGTCAGGAAACTCAAGGGCCATTACGTCCTTTGCGGCTTCGGTCGCGTCGGCCGCAACATCGGACGCGAACTGGAGGCCACCAAGCGTCGCTACGTCGCCATCGACGAGGAACTCACCCGCCTCGAGGAATACAAGGAAAAGACACCCGGGTTTCTCTACCTGAATGGCGACGCCAGCGACGACGATGTCCTGCTGCTCGCCGACCTCGAGGATGCCAAGGGACTGTTCGCCGTCACCGGCGACGACTCGCGCAACCTGATGATCGTCATCACCGCCAAGCAGATGAAGCCGACACTGCGCGTCGTCGCCCGCTGCCACGAGCCGCGCAACGAGGAGAAGATGCGCAAGGCCGGCGCCGACGCCGTCATCTCGCCCGACTTCACCGGCGGCATGCGCATCGCTTCGGCGATGATCCGGCCGCACGTGGCATCCTTCCTCGAGGAAATGCGCAGGGCGGACTCCGACCTGCGGGTCGAGGAAGTACCGATTCCCGGCGGTTTCATCCCCAAGCCGATGGGTGCGCTGCAAACGCACGGCAAGAACTACATCCTGCTCGCCGCCCGCGAGCGCAACGGCAACTGGCAGTTCAACCCGGACGCCGAATACCTGCTCAAGCCCGGCTTCACGCTGATCGCAATGGCCACGCCGGAGGGACGGCGGGAACTTGAAACGCTGCTGATCGACATGCGCGCCTAAGGAAACACTGATTTATCCGTCACGCCGGCGAAAGCCGGTGTCCGGTACCTCGATTTTTCTGGATTCCGGCATCGCCGGAATGACAAATCGGGAATAGATCGGCGCTTCCCTGAGTCCGCCAAGGACTCGCCCCCGGGAGTCTTTACGACATCTTTACACTCGTACCGCCAGAATGATCGGCATTTTTACGCGGGTTGACTTAGGCTGAAGTCACTGCGTTTACGGGAATACAAGATGAACAAGACACGATCACCGGCAACCTCGAAGCCAGGTCGCCACTGGTGGATCAGCCGGTTCGCGCTGACCATCGCCGCCTGCATCGGTACAACGCTGCTCGCCACGCCGTTGCTCGGACATCTCGACCTCGCCAACATCGTGATGCTGTTCCTGCTCACGGTGTTGCTGGTCGCGGTCACGCTCGGCCGCAATGCGGCGGTCCTGGCGTCGATCCTCAGCGTCCTGCTGTTCGACATTTTCTTTGTCGAGCCACGTTTCTCGCTGGCGGTCGACAACATCCAGTATCTGGTCACCTTCGCGGTCATGCTGGCGACGGCGCTGATCACCGGGCAACTGGCCGCCGGACTGAAGCAGCAAGCGCAGGAAGTGCGGATCCGCGAGCAACGCACACAAGCCCTTTACGAACTGGCTCGCCAGCTTGCAGGGGCGCCCACACTGCCGCAGGTCCGCGAACTGACCGGACACTTCGTCGAGATGCAGCTCGCGGCCCATGCGGCGATCCTGCAACCCGCGGACCAACTGGAAGAGGACATCGCGCCTTCTCGGGCCGGCGAAATCGTTCACGTCGAGCCACATCTGGTTCGGGTCGCGCTGGACAGTGGCCAACTCGTCCGCAGCAATGCAGTCGGTCAGTTGGGCCTCGCGTCGCTGTATGTTCCCTTGCGCACCTCGCAGCGAACGCGTGGCGTCCTGGCGATTGATTTCGGCGACGACGTGGACTTTCTGGAAGCGGAAACCCAGTCGTTGTTGGAAGCCCTCGCCTCGCTGGTCGCCGTTGCCATCGAGCGACTCCATTACGTCGACATCGCCCAGCGCACGGAACTGACCATCCTGTCCGAACGCTTGCGCAGTTCGATCCTTTCCGCCCTCTCGCACGACCTGCGTACCCCGCTGACGGCATTGGTCGGACTGGCTGACTCGCTGTCCCTGATCAAGCCGCCGCTGCCTGCCACCGCACTCGACACGGCGCTGGCCATGCACGAGCAGGCAGCGCGTCTGGCTGGCCTGGTCGGCAATCTGCTCGACATGGCACGGCTCAATGCCGGCGACGTGACCCTGCGCCGCGAATGGCAATCGCTCGAGGAAGTCATCGGCTCCAGCATCAAGCTACTCGGCAATGCGCTGGCCACTCATCCGGTTCGCGTCACCCTGCCCCCCGATCTGCCGCTGATCGAATTCGACGCCATCCTGCTCGAGCGCGTGTTCTGCAACCTGCTGGAAAATGCCGCGAAATATGCGCCGGGAGGGACGCCGATCGATATCGTCGCAAGCCAGTCTCCCGACCTCGTCACGGTGCAGGTCAACGACCACGGTCCGGGCTTCCCTGCTGCCAAACGCGACGAGCTTTTCAACATGTTCGTGCGTGGCACAACCGAAACCGGCAAGCCGGGAACCGGGCTCGGACTAGCGATCTGCCGGGCCATCGTCGAGGCCCACGGCGGCCGGATCGCAGCCGACAACACGCGGGGCGGCGGCGCATCCGTGCGCTTCACACTGCCCAAAGGCCTGCCGCCAGTCGTCGAGGATGAAAAGTCATGAGCACAGCCACCCCAAAGGTTCTGCTGATCGAGGACGAAAAACAGATTCGCCGCTTTGTCCGCGCTGCGCTCGAAGAAGAGGGTTGCCAGGTGGTCGAGGCCGAAACGATGGCACAAGGACTGATCGAGGCGGGATCGCGCAAGCCCGACCTGCTGGTCCTCGATCTCGGCCTGCCGGATGGCAACGGGGTCGATCTCATCCGCGACGTACGCGGCTGGTCGGACGTTCCGATTCTGATTCTCTCCGCGCGCTCGCAGGAAAACGACAAGATCGACGCGCTCAATGCCGGCGCCGACGACTACCTGACCAAGCCGTTCGCCGTCGGCGAGCTGCGCGCCCGGGTACGCGCCCTGTTGCGGCGCAGCCGCCGCAACAGTGAAGCGGCGACACCGGTCATCGAATTTGGGAATGTCGTGGTTGACCTGTCGCGGCGCCTGGTTTCGCGCGGTGGCGAAACCGTCCACCTGACACCGCTCGAATACCGCCTGCTTGCCACCCTGCTCGGCCACCCTGGACGGGTACTGACGCAACGCAACCTGCTGCGCGAGATTTGGGGACCGTCGTATGTCGAGAGCAGCCATTACCTGCGCGTCTACGTCGGGCATCTGCGTCAGAAGCTCGAGGACGACCCGACGCAACCGCAACATTTTTTGACGGAAACCGGGGTGGGTTACCGCTTCCAGCCTTGAGGGGAAAATCATGCAGTCGCATCATGACAACAAGCGCCTCGCAGCGCTGACAGTGGGGGCGCTTGGCGTCGTCTATGGGGATATCGGCACCAGTCCGCTGTACTCGATCAAGGAGGTTTTCGGCGGGGCCCAGCACCCGGTGCCGATCACGCCGGATAACGTACTGGGCATCCTTTCGCTGTTCTTCTGGTCCCTGATGATCGTCGTCACGTTGAAGTACGTGTACTTCATCATGCGAGCCGACAACAAGGGGGAAGGCGGGATCATCGCGCTGATGACCCTGGCGCTGCACAACAGGGATGCCTCCTCGGTCTGGTACAGGATTCTGGTCACCCTGGGTCTGTTCGGCGCCGCGCTGTTCTATGGGGACGGCGTGATCACGCCGGCCATTTCGGTGCTATCGGCGGTCGAAGGCCTGGAGGTCATCACCCCGGCCTTCAAGCCGTATGTCCTGCCGATCACCTTGGTCGTGCTGGTTGGCCTGTTCGTCTTCCAGCGCAAGGGAACGGCAAGCGTTGGCGCCCTGTTCGGCCCGGTGATGATTCTTTGGTTCGCCGTACTGGCTTTGCTTGGCGCCATCGGCATCATCGAGCATCCGGTGGTGCTGGCTGCGGTCAACCCGCTGTGGGCCCTTCATTTCCTGCAGTCGAACGCCCTGCTCGGCTTCTTCGCGCTGGGGGCCGTCGTGCTCTGCATTACCGGGGCTGAAGCCCTGTATGCCGACATGGGGCACTTCGGCGCCAAGCCGATTCGGTATGCCTGGCTGGGTTATGTACTGCCGGCACTGCTGTTGAATTATTTCGGGCAGGGCGCCTTACTGATTGCCGATCCCTCAGCAGTCGAAAACCCCTTCTACCGCCTGGCGCCGGAGTGGGCGATGTTTCCGCTGGTCATCCTGTCCACCGTGGCGACCGTGATCGCGTCGCAGGCAGTGATCTCGGGTGCCTTCTCGATCACCCAGCAGGCCGTCCAGTTGGGTTATACGCCGCGCCTTGAAATTCAGCACACCTCGGACAAGCAGATGGGGCAGATCTATCTGCCGGGTGTCAATTGGCTGCTGTTGATCGCCATCATCTTTCTGGTCATCGGTTTCGGCACTTCGTCCAATCTGGCGGCGGCCTACGGAATTGCTGTCACCGGCACGATGCTGGTCACCAACATCCTCGCCATTTCGGCAGCAATTCACTTGTGGCGGTGGAGCCCGTGGCGTGCCGTTCTGGGTGCTTCGCCCTTCATCTGCATCGACCTCGGCTTCTTCCTGGCCAATGGCGTCAAGATTGCCGATGGCGGATGGTTTCCGCTGGCTTTCGGTTTGGCAATCTTCATTCTGCTCACGACCTGGAAACGGGGTCGGGAATTGCTTGGCGAACGTCTGTCCTCGGACACGATGCAACTCAAGCCTTTCGTCGAGGACCTCTCGAACAACGGTATCAACCGCGTTCCCGGCACCGCGGTCTTCATGACCCCCAACACGGAGTCAGTGCCGCACGCCATGCTGCACAGCCTGAAACACTACAAGGCACTGCACGAACAGGTAGTCGTTCTCAGCGTCAAGGTGTCTGAAGTGCCGTATGTGCCCGAGATCGAACGCGTCGATGTGCGTAGGCTCGGGGGAAATTTTGCCCAGGTCGTCGTTCAGTATGGCTTCAAGGATGAGCCGGATGTACCGGCCGCACTTTCCCTGTGCGCCGAGGCCGGAGTTCAAATCGACATGATGGATACGTCGTTCTTCCTTGGCCGCGAAACGCTCATCCCGAAGTTTGGCTCCGAGATGGCTTACTGGCGCCAGTTGGTCTTCGTTGCGATGTTCCGCAATGCGGGCAGCGCAACGGCATTTTTCAAGATTCCCTCGAATCGGGTGATAGAACTGGGGTCGCAAATCGTCCTCTGACCGTTCCACCGTGCTGCTCGCCGCCCGCGAACGCCGCGGCGACTGGCAGTTCAACCCGGACAAGGACTTCCTGCGCAAGCCCGGCTTCACGCCGATCGCCATGCCAAGCACGCTTGGGCGACAGGAAATCGAGGCGCTGCGGATCGAGATGCTTGCCCAGTCGTAAACCCTACGGCCAGGGCCGCAGGACTCGTCGGCACCTACTGCGCGACGCCCAGCTTCCTGGACCACCACGGGGTAATCGCCGGAAGCAGGGTCAGCGTCCAGACAACCACCCAGGCGGTCAAGGGCATGAGCAGTTTCAGCTCGGGAAACTGGGCAACGGTAATGACCGCCAGGACGACCGGTATGACCCCGGTTTCCCGCACGATACTCATGAAGAGCTTGTCTTTCATGCTGAGATTGGTCGGCAGCAGCGACAGCATGACGGCAACCGGCCTGGCGATCAGAATGAAAACGAGCGACACGACCAGCCCCAAGAGCGCGGTATCCCACAGGTCGCCCAAGGCCACAAAGGGGCCGACCATCATGAAGATCGTCGGCTTGGCGATACTCTCGATCTGAATCTCCATGGTACGCAATGTGGTGTCGAAATATTGCTTGCCGTGGTTGTAATTGGCGAGCAGGCCGGCCACGAAAGCCGCCAGGAAGCCGTTGCCATGAATTACCTGCGCCAGCAGGAAAGTCACCAGCGGAACCGCCAGCACAATCGCAAAATCGTAGGCGGTTTCGCCGATCTCGCGTTCGTGGTCCCGTGATTTGTACCGCTCATAGCCGTACATTGCCCCCCAGCCAACGATCCCGGCAATTGATCCGAAGGCGAATTGCTTGCCAAGCAGGAGCATGTTTTCCGCACTGAACAGTCCCGCAGCCAGCGAACCCAGCGAATCGAGCGGCGTACCGGCCAAGACCATGGCGGCCACGGCCGCCGTGAAAATTGCGCCGACAGCATCGTTGAGGGCGCTTTCGGCGACGGCGATATCGTTTAGGCGTTTGTACTCGTCCTTGAATGCCAGGTTCTTCAGGGTCGGAATCAGTGCCGCCGGATCGGTTGACCCGAGAATTGCCGACAGCAGGGCGGCGGTTCTTCCGTCAAGGCCGAACAGCATCAGCATGGGGAACATGGCGAAGAACGTGATGAGATAGCCGACCACGGCAATCATCAAGGTCGGGAAGGCGATCTTGACGAAATCAAGCCGGTCGACTTCATCCCCGCCGCCTTTGAGAATGATGGCAGCGAGTCCAGTACATACGACAACCGGAATCATGACCTGCGGCGCAATCGGCGCCAGCGCATCGTGCAGGACAATGCCTAGCAGCAGTTGCAAGGTGAAGTTCGGGAATATCGTCCCTTCGGACAGTTTGCTGCAGGCCCAGCCAAACACCAGGAACAGGCCAAGACACCAGAGCGCACTGGCGATACCGACCTCTACACCGTCAAGGTGCGTCAGGTCGTCGATGATCATCGGCGAGGCCTGATTCAACAGGAACGCCAGGACAAACAGGCCTGCGATTTTCGCGTAGTTCATGGGTAAAACGTCACTCAGTATTTCCTTGGGCAGAAACCCGTTTCTGCCGAGAACATCGGCACGAATGTTAGCGCATATGACCCCAATGCTGCTGATCACCAAGCTTTCGACCGTATGGTTGCCACGGGTTGAAAAATAGCTGAGCCTCATTTCGCCGTCGATTGCGGAAACCCCTGAAAGACGGCAATTCCCAAGTGGTTATAATGGCCGGCAGAATTCTTCCACCCTTCATCTTGCTCAAAAGAAACGCCATTTCATGAGTACGGGATCCAAGCTGGCCCACTGGCGCATATTCTACCCCCTGGCCTTGCTGGCACTTGCAGCGCCGGTTTTTGCCGCCGGCTCCGATGTCGTCGGTGAGAACCTGTTGTGGCTGGCCATCATCCTGCTCGCCGCCCGTCTCTTCGCACCGCTCGCCCAGAAGATCGGCTTCCCCGCCGTGCTCGGCGAACTGCTGCTCGGCGTCGCCCTCGGCAACCTCGGCTTGCTCGGCATCCATTATTTCGACGCCATCGTTAAAGACCCGATCATCATGTTCATGGCCGAGCTGGGCGTGATCATCCTGCTCCTGCAGATCGGACTTGAAACCCGCCTGGGCGACCTGGTCAGCGTCGGCGCCCGCGCTTCGCTGGTCGGCACGGTCGGCATCGCCGTGCCCTTCGCGCTCGGCGCCTTCGTCGCCGGGCCGCTGGTGCTGCCGGGGATGGAATTCAATGCCTACCTGTTCCTCGGCGCCACATTGGCCGCGACTTCGGTTGGCATCACCGGCCGTGTCTTCCGCGATCTCGGCAAGCTGAAAATGCCGGAAGCGCAGATCGTCCTCGGTGCCGCGGTGATCGACGACGTGCTCGGGCTGGTCATTCTCGCGGTGGTTTCCAGTCTGGTGGAAGCGGGAACCGTCAGCATCGGCGAGGTCGTGCTCATCATCGTCAAGGCCGTGGCTTTCCTTGGCGGTTCCATCGCCATCGGCCGCGCCATGGCACCGCACCTCCTGCGCTGGGCCTCGCGTCTGGACAGCAGCCATTCGATGCTGTTCTCGCTGGTGCTCGTCGTCGGGCTGTTCATGGCCTGGCTGGCGCATGCCGTCGGGCTGGCTGCGATCATCGGCGCCTTTGCCGCCGGCCTGCTGTTCGAACCGCTGTTCCTCAGGGAATTCGAGACGCCCAAGTTCGTGCAGGACATCGAAAAACTGCTGCCTGTCGCGGTCGACCGCGAAAAGCAGCCGGATTTCAAGCGGGTGCTCGAACGCCATACGCGTCGCCAGCACGAGCATCTGCTGGAACCCATCGGCTACTTCTTCGTCCCGGTTTTCTTCGTGCTGACGGGGATGCAGGTCGATCTGACGGCGCTCGCCGATCCCCAGGCCGTCGCCGTGGCGCTGGCGCTGACCGCCGCGGCCATCGCCGGCAAGCTGGTAGCCGGATTTGCCGCCGGCAAGGGGCGTAATCCGTGGCTGGTCGGCTGGGGCATGGTGCCACGCGGCGAGGTCGGCCTCATTTTCGCGATGGTCGGCAAGAAACTTGGCGTCATGAGCGAGGCGATGTTCTCGGAAATCGTCATCATGGTCATCCTCACCACGCTGCTGACACCGCCCATCCTGACCATGCTGCTGCGCCGCCAGAAGGCCTGAACCGATGCTCCACCTGACCGCCGAACAGAAGCACCGTCGCTGGCTGGCGCTGGGAATCGTCGCGCTGGCCTACGTGCTCTCCTTCTTCCAGCGCTTCGCGCCGGCCGGCATCGCCCAGGATCTGGCGGCAGCCTTCTCGACCTCGGCGGCTTCGCTCGGCGCCCTGGCGGCGACCTATTTCTACGTCTACACGCTGATGCAGATACCCACCGGGATCCTCGCCGATACGCTCGGGCCGCGCCGGATCCTCGCACTCGGCGGCATCGTCGGCGGCCTCGGCAGCTTCATGTTCGGCTTCGCCCCGTCGCTCGACTGGGCGCTGGCCGGGCGCACGCTGATCGGCCTCGGCGTTTCGGTGACTTTCATTGCCATGCTCAAGCTGATCGCCGTCTGGTTCGAGGAAAGCCGCTTCGCAACCATGGTCGGCATCTGCATGCTGGTCGGCAACATGGGCTCGGTGCTCGCCGGCGCCCCGCTTTCCGCGCTGGCCCAGGCAACCGGCTGGCGTGGTGTGTTCATCGGCATCGGCGTCGTTTCGCTGGTACTGGCGGCGGCCTGCTGGATCGTCGTGCGCGACCGCCCGGATGCCGGCGGCAACGCAGCCACGCCACGCTTCGATCGCACCGTCGTCCTTGGCGGCCTGCTGGCCGTGCTCAAGAATCGCGCCACGTGGCCGGCGATCGTCGTCAATACGGGCATGGCCGGCGCCTTCTTCACCTTCGGCGGACTGTGGGCGTCGCCCTATCTGGTGCAGGTGCACGGCATGGCCCGCCCGGCTGCGTCGGCGCATCTTTCACTGTGGTTCGGCGGCTTCGCCGTCGGCTGTTTCTTCATCGGCACGCTGTCCGACCGCATCGGCCGGCGCAAGCCGGTCCTCATCGCCACCTCGCACGCCTATGCGGCGATCTGGCTGATCTGGCTGTCGGGGGCGGCGATGCCGCCCTGGCTTTCGTATGCACTGTTTGCCGTGATGGGGCTGGTCACCGCCGGCTTCAGCCTGACCTGGGCGTGCGCGAAGGAAGTCAATCCGCCGCTGCTGTCCGGCATGTCGACCAGCATCGCCAACATCGGCGGCTTCCTCGCCGGGGCGCTGCTGCAACCGCTGGTCGGCTGGGTGATGGATCTCGGCTGGAAGGGCGCGATGCTCAACGGTAGCCGCTTCTACGAGGTCGACGCCTGGCGCAACGGCGTGCTGGTCGTCGCGCTGTGCGCGCTGATGGGCGCCATCGGCTCCTGGTGGATCCACGAGACGCGCTGCCGCAACGTCTGGAAGCCCGCCTGACCCGGGTCTCGCGTCATTTCTCGACGAAGGCGCGCTCGATCACGTAGTCGCCCAACTCGCCGGTGTAGTGGCGTGCCGCCTTGAAGCCGCGGGCATCGAGCAGTGCGGCGGTGTCGGCCAGCATGGCCGGGCTGCCGCAGATCATCGCGCGGTCGGTGGCAGCGTCGAGCGGCGGTTCGCCGATATCGGCGAACAGCTTGCCGGAATCGACCAGGTCGGTCAGCCGGCCTTCGTTGCGGAAGGATTCGCGGGTCACCGTCGGGTAGTAGATCAGCTTCTCGCGCACCCAGTCGCCGAAGAACTCGTGGTCGCTCAGCTCATGCTCGATGTAGTCGTGGTAGGCGAGTTCGTTGGTCCAGCGCACGCCGTGGATCAGGATCACCTTCTCGAAACGCTCGTAGGTTTCCGGATCGTGGATCAGGCTCATGAACGGCGCCAGGCCGGTGCCGGTGGCGAACAGGAACAAACGCTTGCCGGGCTTGAGGTCATGCAGGACCAGCGTTCCCGTCGGCTTCTTGCTGACCAGGATCGGGTCGCCCGGCTTCAGGTGCTGCAGGCGCGAGGTCAGCGGGCCGTTCGGCACCTTGATGCTGAAAAATTCCAGGTGTTCCTCGTGGTTGGCACTGGCGATGCTGTAGGCGCGGGTCAGCGGCCGCCCGTCGACTTCCAGGCCCATCATCACGAATTGCCCGTTGATGAAGCGCAGGCCGGCGCTGCGCGTGGTGCGGAAGGAAAACAGCGTGTCGTTCCAGTGATTGACGGAAAGGACGGTTTCGGTGGCCAGGTTGCTCATGATCGGACTCCTTTTCAGCTTCGACTGGAAGGAATCATAGGCATTGCACGAAAGAAACATAAGCGGATAATTTGTATATCCATTATCGGTTTTATGAATATGCGAATCACCCTGCGCCAGATCGAGATTTTTGCCGCCGTCGCCCGCAGCGAGAACGTCTCGCGCGCTGCCGAGGCGCTCGCCATGTCGCAGTCGGCAGCGAGCAGCGCACTGGTTGAACTGGAGCGCCAGTTCGACTGCCCGCTGTTCGACCGCATCGGCAAGTCGCTGCGCCTCAACGCCACCGGCCGCGGGCTGCTGCCGCAGGCCGAGGAGGTGCTGGCGCGCGCCGCCGAGATCGAGGGCTTTCTCGCCGGCGGCCAGCTCGGCCCGCTGGCGGTCGGCGCAACGATGACCATCGGCAACTACCTGGCGACGCTGATCGTCGCCGACTACCTGCAGCGCCATCCGACGTCGCACATCGACCTCAAGGTCGCCAATACCCGCCACATCCTGGACGGCGTGCTGCGCTGCGAACTCGACATCGGCCTGATCGAGGGCGAGGCCAGCGAGCCCGACCTCGTGCTCGACCCGTGGCTGGCCGACGAACTGGTCGTCTTCTGCGCGCCGCAACACCCGCTGGCCACTGCCGGCCGCGCCAGCAGCGAACAGCTGGCGGCGCAGCCGTGGATCCTGCGCGAGGCCGGCTCCGGCACGCGCGCCCTGTTCGACCAGGCAATCGCCCCGCATCTGGCGACGCTGCAGGTCCGCCTGCAACTGGAGCATACCGAGGCGATCAAGCGCGCCGTCGAAGCCGGCCTCGGCCTCGCCTGCCTGTCGCGCGTCGCCCTGCGCGAAGCCTTCCGGCGCGGCAGCTTGGTCGAACTGCGCACGCCGCAGTTCGATCTGCAGCGCAACTTCTATTTCGTCCGCCACCGCCAGCGCCACGTCAGTCCCGCCAGCCGGGCCTTTCTCGCGCTTTGCCGCGAATTCGGCGAGGCCATGCAGGCGGCCAGCGGCCTTGCCACAAATAAATAAATTATTGTATTCTTATAAACATGAAAACAAAACTCATTTTTGGCCTTTTGTGGGCGTTGACCGCAACTGCCTTCGCGCAGGAGTTGCCGAGCGTCGTCGTCAAGCCGCACCGGGTCGACCTGAGCTTCCCGGCCGAGTCGCTGGTCGAGGCGGTGCAGCAGACGACGGTCGGCGCGCAGATCGCCGGCCGCGTCATCGAGGTCAAGGCCGACGCCGGCCAGAGTGTCGCCAGGGGCGAGGTGCTGATGCGCATCGACGCCCGCGAGGCCGAGGAGGCGGCACGCGCCGCCAACGCCCAGTACGCCAACGCCAGGCTCAACTACGAGCGGACGAAAAGCCTGGTCGCCCAGAAATTCATGAGTGCCGCCGCGCTCGACAAGGCCAGGGCCGACTACGACGCGGCCACCGCCAACCGCGCCGCCGCCGCCGCCAGCGAGAGCCACGCCACCATCGTCGCGCCGCTGGCCGGCGTCGTCGCCCGCCGCCATGCCGAACTCGGCGACATGGCGACACCCGGCAAGCCGCTGTTCACCCTCTACGAGCCGGGCGGCCTGCGCGTCACCGCCAGCATCCCGCAATACCGGCTGAACGACATGCGCAAGGTCGCGACCGCCCGCGTCGAGTTTCCCGAACTCGGCAAGTGGGTCGACGCCACCGCCGTCAAGCTGCTGCCGACCGCCGACACCGCGACCCATGTCTCGCAGGTGCGCGTCAGCCTGCCGCCGCTGCCGGAAGCGACGCCGGGCATGTTCGCGCGCGTCCATTTCGTCCTCGGCCAGGCCGAGAAGCTGACCGTGCCGGCCGGCGCCGTGGTGCGCCGCGGCGAGGTCGCCGCCGTTTATGTGCTGGGCGCCGACAACCGCCTGAGCCTGCGCCAGCTGCGTATCGGCGACACCGTCGGCCAGGGCGAGATCGAGGTGCTGGCCGGACTGACCGCGGGCGACAAGGTGGTGACCGACCCGGTCAAGGCGGCAATCGCACTGAAGCAGGGCAACAAGTAGTCCGGAGCGGCCGAACGAGAGAGCCGCGGTTCTTCCATCACAGCGAGGAGAGAGACCTATGGCACACATCGTTATTGTCGGCAGCGGCCTGGGCGGCATGACCATGGCCTTCGAGATGCGGGAAAGCGCCCGCCCGACGGACCGCATCACCGTCGTCTCGAACAACCCGAAATTCCACTTCGTCCCGTCCAACCCGTGGGTTGCGGTCAACTGGCGAAAACGCGAGGAAATCGAACTCGACGCCGGCCCCCTGCTGGAGCGCAAGAAAATCGGCTTCATCGGCGTCGGCGTCCGCCGCGTGCACCCCGAGCGCAAGCAGCTGGAGCTCGACGACGGGGCGACGGTCGATTACGACTTCCTGATCCTGTCCACCGGCCCCAAGCTGGCCTTCGACGAGATCGAGGGCCTCGGCCCGCAGGGGCACACCCAGTCGATCTGCCACGTCGACCACGCGGTGCAGGCCGAGCGCAACTGGCAGGCATTCGTCGCCGACCCCGGCCCGGTCGTCGTCGGCGCGGTGCAGGGGGCCTCGTGCTTCGGCCCGGCCTACGAGTTCGCGATGATCATGGAAACCGACCTGCGCCGGCGCAAGATCCGCGACCGCGTGCCGATGACCTTCGTCACCTCCGAACCCTACATCGGCCATCTCGGCCTGGGTGGCGTCGGCGATTCCAAGGGCCTGATGGAATCGATCTTCCGCAGCAAGCACATCAAGTGGATCTGCAACGCCAAAGTGACCAAGGTCGAGGCCGGCCAGATGTTCGTCACCGAGCACGACGAGGACGGCAAGCCGAGGAAGGAGCACGCCCTGCCCTTCAAGTACTCGATGCTGCTGCCGGCCTTCAAGGGCATCGACGCGGTTTTCGGGATCGACGGCCTGACCAACCCGCGCGGCTTCGTCAGCATCGACGCCTTCCAGCGCAACCCGAAGTACCCCGACATCTACGCCATCGGCGTCTGCGTCGCCATACCGCCGGTCGAGGCGACGCCGATCCCCACCGGCACGCCGAAGACCGGCTACATGATCGAGTCGATGGTCACCGCCACGGCCAGGAACATCCGCGCCGTGCTCGACGGCCGCGAGCCGGACAAGAAGGCGACGTGGAACGCCGTCTGCCTCGCCGACTTCGGCGACACCGGCGCCGCCTTCGTCGCCCTGCCGCAGATCCCGCCGCGCAACGTGAACTGGTTCGGCGAAGGCAAGTGGGTGCACCTGGCCAAGGTCGGCTTCGAAAAATACTTCATGCACAAGCTCAAGCACGGCACCAGCGAGACGGTCTACGAAAGGCTGGTCATGGAGGCGCTGGGCATCCTGAAACTGAAAGGAAAATAGTTGTCGATGGGTATTTCCGGGCGCATCGCCGCCACCTTCCAGGAATCGCGGATGACGCCGCTGCTGGCGCTGGTCGCCTTCCTGCTCGGCGTCTTTGCCGTCCTCGTCACGCCGCGCGAGGAGGAGCCGCAGATCGACGTGACCATGGCCGATGTGCTGGTCGCCTTCCCCGGCGCCTCGGCCAAGGACGTCGAGAACCTGGTCGCGCGCCCGGCCGAGCAGGTGCTGTCGCGCATGCACGGGGTCGAGCACGTCTATTCAGTGTCGCGCCCCGGCATGGCGGTCATCACCGTGCAGTTCGACGTCGGCGTCAAGTACAACGACGCCGTGCTGCGCCTCTACGACACCGTGCATTCGCACCGCGACTGGCTGCCGCCCAACCTCGGCGTCCAGGAACCGGTGATCAAGCCGCGCGGCATCGACGACGTGCCGATCCTCGCCCTCACCTTCTGGACCAGGGACCCGGAACGCTCGGCCTACGAGTTGCAGCAGGTGGCGCGCGCCGTCGAGATCGAACTCAAGCGCATCAAGGGCACGCGCGACGTGTCCACGCTCGGCGGCCCCGACCACGCCATCCGCGTGCTGATGGACGCCGAGCGGATGAACGCCTACGGCGTCACACCGCAGGAAATCGCCGGCGCGCTGAAGGTCTCGAACGCGCTGCAGCCTTCCGGCAACCTGACCGCCGGCAACCGCGAGGTGCTGGTGCAGACCGGCACCTACCTCGAATCCGCCGCCGACGTGAAGCAGCTGGTGGTTGCCGTCCGCGACGGCAAGCCGGTGTTCATGAGCGACGTGGCGACGGTCGAGGACGGCCCCGACCAGCCGAAGCGCTACGCCTGGTTCGGCAACACGGACGGCGAGTTTCCCGCCGTCACCATCCAACTGTCCAAACAGCCGGGCGTCAATGCCGCCGATGTCGCGTCGGCTGCGGTCGACCGGATAAATGCGCTCAAAAACACGGTGATCCCGGAAGGCATCGAGGTCACCGTCACCCGCAACTACGGCGAAACCGCCACCGAAAAGGCGCAGAAGCTGATCGGCAAGCTGATCTTCGCCACCGCCTTCGTCGTCGCCCTCGTCTTCTTCGCCCTCGGCCGGCGCGAGGCCTTCATCGTCGGCGTCGCCGTCACGCTGACCCTGGCGGCGACGCTGTTCGCTTCCTGGGCCTGGGGCTTCACGCTCAACCGCGTGTCGCTGTTCGCGCTGATTTTTTCCATCGGCATCCTGGTCGACGACGCCATCGTCGTCGTCGAGAACATCCACCGCTGGCAGGGCCTGCACCCCGGCAAGCCGCTGCGCGAGATCATCCCGCCGGCGGTCGACGAAGTCGGTGGGCCGACCATCCTGGCGACGCTGACCGTCATCGCCGCGCTGCTGCCGATGGCCTTCGTAACCGGCCTGATGGGCCCGTACATGAGCCCGATCCCGATCAATTCGTCGATGGGCATGGCCATCTCGCTGGCCGTCGCCTTCGTCGTCACGCCCTGGCTGGCGCTCAAGCTGATGAAGGCGCACGGCCCGAGCGCGGCCGGCCACGCGCCGTCGAAGCTCGACGTCAGACTCTACGCCACCTTCCGCAAGCTGCTGACGCCCTTTCTCGACCCGCAGAAGGGCGGCGCGGCGCGCCTCCGGCTGGCCGTCGCCGTCGTACTGATGATCCTCGGCTCGGTCTCGCTCGCCTACTTCCAGTTGGTCGTGCTGAAGATGCTGCCCTTCGACAACAAGAGCGAATTCCAGGTCGTTCTCGACATGCCGGTCGGCACGCCGGTCGAGGAGACGGCGCGCGTGCTGCACGAAATCGGCGCCGAACTGGCGCAGGAAGCCGACGTCGTCGATTACCAGGCCTACGCGGGCACCGCCAGCCCGATCAACTTCAACGGCCTGGTCCGCCAGTACTACCTGCGCGCCGCGCCGGAAAAGGGCGACATCCAGGTCAACCTGGCCGACAAGCATCATCGTTCGCGCCAGAGCCACGAGATCGCCGTGTCGCTGCGCGACCGCATCGAGGCCATCGGCAAAAGGAGCGGCGGCGTCGCCAAGGTCGTCGAGGTGCCGCCGGGGCCGCCGGTGCTGTCGCCCATCGTTGCCGAAATCTACGGGCCGGACATGGCCGGCCAGATGGCGGTCGGCAAGCAGGTGCGCCAGGCCTTCGCCGAGACGAAGGACCTGGTTGCGGTCGACGACTATATCGATGCCGATTCCAGGAAGTTCGTGCTGCACGTCCTGCAGAGCAAGGCCGCGCTGCTCGGTGTGGCGCAGAGCGACATCGTCGAGGTGGTCGGCATGGGGCTGGCCGGGCAGGACGTGACGCCGGCGCGCAACACCGAATCCAAGTTCGAGATCCCGGTGCGCGTCACGCTGCCGGCCGAGAAGCAGTCGAACCTCGACGCCCTCTTGAAGCTGCGCGTGCGCTCGCGCGACGGCCATCTGGTGCCGGTCTCGGAACTGGTCGAGGTACGCGACGTGACGCGCGAAAAGACCATCTACCACAAGGACCTGCTGCCGGTGGTGTACGTCGTCGGCGACATGGGCGGCAAGCTCGACTCGCCGCTCTACGGCATGTTCGACGCGCGTTCGAAGATCATCGGCCAGGAACTCAAGGAAGGCGGCACCCTCGGCGAATGGTTCATCCGCCAGCCCAACGACCCCTACGCCGGCTACAGCGTGAAATGGGACGGTGAATGGAAGGTGACCTACGAAACCTTCCGCGACATGGGCATCGCCTACGGCGTCGGCCTGATCCTGATCTACCTGCTGGTCGTCGCCCATTTCGGCAGCTATCTCGTGCCGCTCATCATCATGGCGCCGATCCCGCTCACCATCATCGGCGTCATGCCCGGCCACGCGCTGCTCGGTTCTCAATTCACGGCCACCTCGATGATCGGCATGATTGCGCTGGCCGGCATCATCGTCCGCAACTCGATCCTGCTCGTCGATTTTATCAAGCAGCAGGTCGCCGCCGGCATGAACTTTCACGACGCGGTGATCCAGTCCGCCGCCGTGCGCGCCAAGCCGATCGCCCTGACCGCGCTGGCCGCCATGCTCGGCGCCCTGTTCATCCTCGACGACCCGATCTTCAACGGGCTGGCCATCAGCCTGATCTTCGGCATCCTGGTCTCCACCCTGCTGACACTGGTGGTGATCCCGGTGCTCTACTTCTCGGCTTTCAGAAAGGAACATCCATGACCATCGAACGCATGATCCGCATCATGGCCGGCTTTTTCGTCCTGCTCTCGCTGGCGCTGGGCTGGCGCGGCAGCCCGGTCTTCGTTTCCGAATGGTTCCTCGCCTTCACCGCCTTCGTCGGCCTCAACCTGCTGCAAAGCGGCTTCACCGGCTTCTGCCCGCCGGAAAAGCTGCTGGCGAAGCTGGGGTTCAAGCGCGGCGACGGCGTCAGCTGCGGTAGCTGACGGCCCCTTGCCCGCGGTACTCGGCGACTGTGGCTTCCAGCCTGCCCGCGCGACTCGCGAACGGCGCGCCTAGCCCCGGCTCCGCCCGGTCAGTCCTGCGCCCCATGATTCAGCAGCATCTGCACCATGGCCTGGTTGTTCATCCGCCTTGCCCAGAACAGCGCGGTTTTCCCGGTGCCGTCCCGAGCATTGACGTCGGCGCCCCGACTGAGGAGCAACTCGGCCACCGAAGCATTGGAGCTCACAACCGCGCTCTTCAAAGGCGAGGCTCCGTTGGACAGGATTTCGTTGGGACTCGTGCCGCGATTCAGGTACTCGTTGACCGTCGATCTGTCGCCACGTTGGATGGCGGTCAACAGGGTTGAAGTCAGCGGCTTCTCCTGCCGCGGCGCAACGGCCGGGGCGCGATCAACCGCCGCCGGATCAGGCTCCTGCGGCCGAACGACGGCCTTTCCGCGATCCGGCGAAGCGCTCGCGGCGGACTGGTCCGCACCCGGTGCCGCCGGCGGTGCGCCTGCAACCGGAGGTTTGTCCCGCTGCCCCGGAACGACAGGCGCGCCCTGCGGTTTCGCCGGCTCGGGCTGCCGGGACCGGGCCGCCTCCGGCTTCCGCCCGGTCGCTTCCACCGCCGCGTCTGAGCGCACACCTCGATCGGAGGCATCGGTAGCGCCGGTCGACGATGAGGCAAGGGCATTTCGCCTGAACGATTCGGCCTCCGCGGTGGCCTCGTCGAGTATGCTCGCCTTGTTGTTTTCGAAGGTCGCTCTGGCGCCTTCGAAGTCCGGACTGGAGTAGGTGTAGTCCCTGCAGCGCGCGTTGTAATCGGCGATATCCGCGAAAAACGAAGCGGGCGCCGGCGTCTTGGTTCTGGAAAGAATATCGTTGATGGCGTCCTTCCTGAATTCCTTTGCCAGACAGTAATAAACCTGTTCGCTGGTGAACGGCTTGCGCTCCGAACCGCCAGCGGGTGGCATGGCCGGATTGATCGACGCGCCCGTCCCGCCACCCCTGGACTCGGCGGGTACCTGACTCGCCGCTGGCGACTGGGGCGACGTCCGCGCATGGGTCGACGGACTGTCGCCATCGCGACTGCCAAGAAAAGTCAGCAGGGCGATTGCCAGAGCCACAGCGCCAACCCAGACCATCCAGACGTTCCAGCGCCGCGACCCGGAAGCCGCCCTGGGCATCGGTTGTTGCGCAGCAGTTCGCGCTGCTGGCCCGCTCTTCGGGGTCGCGATGTCGGTTCCGGTATCCGGAGACTGATGACTTGCGGCGCTCCCTTCCCGAGCCCCGATGCGCCGGTCACGCTCACACCGGCAACAAGGCAGGGCGGCAAAATGAATATGCTCCGGATCGTTCGGATGTTCCTTGCAGGTGACGTACTTGGCCTTCTCGCGCAACCCACGCAGAACCTCTTCCCATTCCCGGGCTGACGGTCTTTCTCCGGCCTCCCGAAAGGCCCTGTCGAACATCTCCCGCAACGAAACCGGCCAGCAATCGTGCACCGACCGGGGGAGCGGACTGATTGCCGGATTGGGATGGAGCCCGTAGGGGTAGTAACCCGCTGCGACGCGGCCGTCATCGTCGGCGGCCTCCAGCCAACCCTTGTTCACCGTTCCCGAAAACGGGGAAAGGCCGTAATTGAATAGCTGAAACAGCCCGAACGCCAGCACGAAGCGATCCTGAGCCTCGGCTAGCTCGGCACTGACACCCTTGTTTTTCAGGATCTCCGGCGCGACATGACCATTGGCGGGATGGGTCGCCGGATAGTAGTTTCCGTTGCCCGAAACGACGGAATAGCTGTCACAGTCGATAAGGGTGACGATGCCGCTGTTTCTGTTCACCAGCACGTTCTGCGGCTTGATATCAACGCAGTAGACACGCCTGGAGTGCAACTCGCCCAGCAACCTGCACAGATTGATGGCAATCGCCACCTTTCGGGGAAGGGCGAGCCGGTGCCCGTCGAGACCCATCATCCTGCCGGAAGAAGGGTTGAAGTAGGCGTCGAGGGCAACGGTCTCCAGCAGGTCGACTTTCGGCATCAGGAAGCCCACCGGCTGCACCCCCCTTCCGAGCGCCGACTTGCCATAGACGATCTGTTGCGGCCAGGCATATTGAGCGCAGTGGTTACCGGAGGCCAGGACAGTCCACAACTTCGCCGGCACTTTTTCGACGAGGGCGCCGATCTTTTCTACATCAATGGTCCTGGAGTCGAGATAGATCTTTGCCGCGCTGTCGGCAAGCCGCGGCGGCGCGCTGACGGCGAAAACATTGGCGACGGCGCCGCTGCCCAGCCTGTCGCCAACGGCAAGTTCCTCGATTGCCGACCCTGACTTGATGTAATACCTGCTCATTTTTCCCGGTAACAGAACCAGCGCTGGACAACTGGGGAAATTGTCGCAACCACAAGGCGTGAGAAGACAATCCGGAGCGGCAAGTTCGCCAGCTCCCGCATGACCGATATCCTTTCAGTCTCCATACCGGGAAGAATCAACGCGGCGGGCCATCACACTGCTTGCGGACCGGACGGATGACTGCCCACAGCCCGTGATAATACCATCACGGGGCAGTCAACGATTTCGCGGGAGAAGTCGGATCACCCGCGCCGGCCGCAATGCCGGACCCGTCAACCTATTCCGCTTTCGCCTTGGCGACTGCCTTTGCCGGCATGGTTCCCGGCAGGATTTCAAAACCGATGTCGAACTGCACGAACATGCCCTTGAGTTGCTCGAGCGGTCTGGAGTCGCCCTCGAGCCTGACCTTGCCGGTCGCTGCCAGTTGTTCGAAGCTTGCCGCACCGAGAAGCATTTTCTCGATATCCGAGCGGTTGACCGTGACAACGAGGTCCGGGTCGGGGATCTGGAAGTCCTTGATGCCGGTCAGCGCCGAGTTGTTCAGTTCGATGGCGTATCGTTCGCCGTTGTCCGGCGTCAGCAGATTGACCTTGTAAGAAAAGCCCTCGGCCTTCTTGCTGTCAAGCCGCACCGCCAGATAATCGAGCAGCAGGCCGGTCGTCATGCCGCGGACGATATCCGGGCCACCCGTCCTGGGTGAAGCGCCGGACGGGACGCCGGAACGCAATTCGTAAGCGCCGGCAAGAAAGCTGTTGCGCAGACTGCTGCTTTCCTTCTGGTAGCCGATCTGCTCGAAGACGTCGGCCAGCAGATCCCTGGCCGCCTGGTTGTCAGGTTCGGCGTAGACCAGCTTGTTGAGAATCTCCTGCGCGTGGCGGTACTTCCCCTGATTGAACAGTTCCCAGCCCCGGGCCAGGATCTTCGCCGGGCCGCCCATCATCTCGACATAGAGCGGCGCCGAATCCTTCGGCGAAAGCGGGATCAGCGTTGCCGGATTGGCATCCCAGTAACCGAGGTAGCGGTTGATCACGCCGCGGCTGTTGTGCTCCTCGGAGCCGTGGTAACTGCGCGCGGCCCAGTTCTGCTGCAGGCTTTTCGGCAGGCGATAGACGTTGTGGACCTCGTTGATCGTCACGCCCCGATTGGCGAGGTGCAGAACCTCGTTGTTGAGGTGGGCGTAGGCGTCGCGCTGCGTGCGCATGACTTCCTGAATGCGCGCGTTGCCCCAGCGCGGCCAGCTATGCGCCGCGAACATCACCTCGGCCTCCTGGCCGAACAGGTGGAGCGTCCTGTTGATCTGCCGCGACCAATCGAGCGCGTCGCGAATCAGGGCTCCGCGCAGGGTGTAGATGTTGTGGATGGTACCGGTGATGTTTTCCGCCGCCCAGAACGCCTTGAACTGCGGGAAATACGTGTTCATCTCGGCGGGCGCCTCGGTGCCCGGCGTGTTCTGGAAAACCATCGTCACGCCGTCGACCGTCATTTCCTCGATGTCCTTGACGATCTCGCGGGTCGGCGCGATCAGGCCGATGGTACCGGCGGCCACGTTCTTGCCGATGGCCTGGTCGACGTGACCGAAGGGACTGCGCGGCAGCAGCACGCCATACTGGTAGTACATGCGCCGCGTCATCGCATTGCCGGCGAGAACCGTTTCGGCGACGGCATGTTCCATGAAGCCGACCGGGGCGATGATCGGCACCTTGCCGCTGGCGACATCGGCTTCGTCCACCACCCCGCGCACGCCGCCGAAGTGATCGCCGTGCGAGTGCGAGTAAACCACCGCCACCACCGGCCGCTTGCCAAGTTTCTCGTTGATGAAATCAAGGGCGGCGCGGGCCGTTTCCTTCGCCGTCAGCGTATCGAAGACGATCCACCCGGTATCGCCCTTGATGAAGCTGATGTTGGCGAGGTCGAAGCCGCGCACCTGGTAGATCCGGCCGGGAACCACCTCGTAGAGGCCATAGGCCATGTTGAGCACGGCCTGGCGCTGCAGCGACGGGTTGATGCTGTCGAAATCCTTGTCCTGCAGAAGGAAATCGTAGCTCGCCATGTCCCAGGCGACGTTACCGGCGTCGGCGATGATCTGCCGGTACGGCGGGGCAGCAATGAAGCCGCGCGCAACTTCGTCGAATTCCCGCCGGTCGGCGAACGGCAGCGTGGCGCGGACGTCGTTCTGCAATTCGGTCGTGTATTTTGACGGCGGCTTGCCCTTGGGATCGAAATGCCTGCCCTCCAGCGCCCCCGGATCGCTCGCCACGGCGCCGCCGGCGGCAAAGGCCATCCCGGACGCCGCCACCAGGGCTGCCCCGAGCAGACGGACAACCAAATTATCGCGTTGCTGACTCTCCATTGGTTTCTCCCCCTCGGCCATGCCGCTTCAACTTCACCAGCGGAACGCAGCGGCGAACGCGGCGTGAAATGATCGCATGAATCATTCCCTGCCCGAACGAATATTCGATACAGGCCGCTTCCGCTAGAATCGCCGCTTCAACCTCACGGAGAGCGGCATGAAAATCGGATTCATCGGCCTCGGGATCATGGGACGCCCGATGGCGCTCAATCTGTTGAAGGGTGGTCACCAAGTCACCGTCTGGGCGCGCCGCGCCGAATCGATGCAGCCGCTGCTCGACGCCGGAGCGAAAGGCGCGGGCAGCCCGACCGAAGCGGCGCAGGGCAATGAACTGGTGATCTCGATGGTCGCCGATGCGCCGGACGTCGCCGAGGTCATGCGCGGCGTCGCGCAGGGGGCGGCACCAGGATTGGTCGCGGTCGACATGAGCACCATCGCCCCCGCCGCAGCGCGCCGCATCGGCGTCGATCTCGCCGCGGCCGGCGTCGACTTCATGGATGCGCCGGTTTCCGGCGGCGAGGTCGGCGCCGTCGCCGGCACGCTGTCCATCATGGCCGGCGGTTCCGACGCGGCCTTCGCCACAGCCAAACCGGCGTTCGAGTGCATGGGCAAGAACATCGTCCATGTCGGCGCTTGCGGTGCCGGCCAGGTGGCCAAGGCGGCCAACCAGATCGTCACCGGCATGGGCGTGCTGGCGGTGGCCGAGGCTTTCGCTTTTGCCGCCAAAAACGGCGTCGACCGCGGCAAGGTGCGCGAGGCGCTGCTCGGCGGCTTCGCCTATTCGCGCATCCTCGAAAACCACGGCCAGCGCATGCTCGACCGCAATTTCAAGCCGGGTTTCAAGAGCTGGATGCATGAGAAGGACCTCAACATCGTCATGCAGACGGCGCACGAGCTCGGCCTCTGCCTGCCCGGCTCGGCGGCGACGGCGCAGATGTTCAACGCCATGGTCGGTTCCGGCATGGGCGAGGAGGACTCGATCGCCGTGCTCAAGCTGCTCGAACGCCTGTCGGGCCAGGAATGAAGGTCGGCTTCATCGGCCTCGGCGTCATGGGGCGGCCGATGGCGCTGCATCTGCAGCGAGCCGGCCACGACCTGCACGTCTGGGCGCGCCGTCCGGAAAGCGCCGCCGGCCTGCCGGCGACGGTGTGTGCGACACCGGCCGAACTGGGCCGCCGCTGTGAAGTGGTGTTCACCATCATCACCTCCAGCGCCGACGTCGAAACCGTCGCCCTCGGCGCCGACGGCCTGAGCACCGGCATGGCGCCGGATTCGGTGCTGGTCGACTGCTCGACCATCGCCCCCGACGCCGCCCGCCGCATTGCCGAAAAGCTCGCCGAAAAAGGCATCCACATGCTCGACGCGCCGGTTTCCGGCGGTGCCCAGGGCGCCATTGACGCGACGCTGGCGATCATGGCCGGCGGCGACGCGGCTGTCCTCGAACGGGTGCGCCCGCTGCTCGCCTGCCTCGGCCAGCGCATCGTCCATATCGGCCCGAACGGTGCCGGGCAGGTGGCCAAGGCCTGCAACCAGATAATCATGGTCGCCGCCATCGAGGCTGCCGCCGAGGCGCTGCGTCTTGCCGCTGCCTCGGGCGTCGACTGCGCGAAGGTCAGGCAGGCCCTGGCCGGAGGCTCGGCCGCCTCGCGCGTGCTCGACGTGATGGGCGAGCGCATGGTCAAACGCGATTTCGCCACCGGCATCGAGGCACGGCTGCATCACAAGGATTTCGGGCTGGTGCTGGAAGCCGCGCGCAAATCGGGGGTTCCCGTGCCGTTGACCGCAACCGTCGCCCAGCAGCTCAACGCGCTGATGGCGCGGGGCTGGGGGCGCGACGACACCTCGTCGCTGCTGCGCGTGCTGGAGTCCTGCGGCAACGCCTAGCGTGCCGACCGTCCCCTCTCAAACTGCCCCTTGATGGTGTGCTGGAGCATCGCCATCAGCGCAGCGCCGCTCATGCCCAGCATCAGGATGCCGTTGACCGCCTCGAGCGGGCCGAGCAGCTTCCAGCGCTGGCTCATGACGATGTCGCCGTAGCCGAGCGAGGTGAAATTGACGCCGGAGTGGTACACGTCATCGTAGAGCTCGGAAAACTCGCCGAGCCAGACGAAGAGCGCGCCCCACAGCGTAATCTGGACGAGGTTGCCGACGGTCATCAGCGTCATCGCCAGCGCCAGCGGGCGGAAGCCGACGCGAACCGCATCGCCGCCTGCGCTATACGACATGCAGCCGATGTAGTAGCGCACGCCCCAGAAGACGGTGGCCGCCTGGATGAGCAGGCAGGCCAGCATGACCGGCAGGCCGACCGCGAGATTCGTCAGTATTGCCATTCCCCTCCTCCCATCACGCTCTGTTGCCGGCGTGCACAGCGCTGCGCCCGGCTCGCCGGCGCTCGAAAGCCCACACGGTTCCCCAGGCATAGAGGGCGACGCCGACGAAGATGGCGATGCGTCCGGCGGACGCTCGAAGCACGCCCTCGCCGCCAGCGCTGTCCTCGATCGCCGGCCCGAGCAGGATCAGCATCGTTGTCAGCGCGCTCGACCAGAAAGTCGCCGGCAACGCCGTCGGCACCACCCGGTAAAGGCGGGCGCCGACCCACACGGCGGCCAGCATCAGCCACAGCACCAGCATCCACAGGCTGGGCAGCAGCGAGAGCCCGCACCAGACGACGGCGGCCAGCGCCGCCGCCAGCAGCGTCGACCCGACCAGTTGCCGCCCGGCCGAGCGGGCGCTGGCGCCGCAGGCCTGCTGCGCGAGGTTCGCGGTGTTCAGCATTGCCGGCATGTAGGAGGATGGATCGCTGAGAACGAGGACGAACACCGGCAGCACGACCAGCGTGCCGCGTCCGGCGATCCACGCCGCCGTCGCGTGCCCGGGACGCGCCGCCGGCGGCCTGCTCCCGGCCGCCGGGGCATCGGGAAAGAAGGCGTGCGAGACGCCGCCCACCAGCGCGCCGACCGCCACCCCGAGCGCCAGGGTCCCGGCGATGACGGTAACCAGCGCCTGGTCCGCGACCCCGGCGACGGGAACGACGGTGAAGGCGATGATCAGCACCGTCACCAGCGGGTTGCCGGTGCGCTGGCCGGTGAAGAACAGCGCGAACAGCACGGCGCCGGTCAGGATGACGCCGGCCACCTTGTAGTTCTCGAGCAGGGGCACCGTCAGCACCCCCAGCGCCGCCAGCCCGCCGAGCAGCGCCGCCAGCGCCAGCCCCTTGCCCAGCGGCAGCGGCGGCCCCGGTTTGGCCAGCAGGAGGACCGACAGCAGGCAGACGAGGTAGGGAATCGGCAGCGCCATGCCGTAGGCGATCAGTGCGGCGAGGCCGAGCCCGAACGCGAGGCGCAGGACCGATTTGTCCGCCGGATGCATCGCTGGCAGCTCAGTAGAGGTAGGAGAGAAGGCTCATCAGCCGGATGAACGCGGCGCCGAGGAAATTCATCAGCAGATGGTCGCCGGTGAACACCATCACCTCGGCCTGGCCGCCGATGCGCACCCCGCGCAGGCGCTCCCTCTCGGGCGGATCGAACTCGACGGCCAGCGGGAAGCGCTGCGCCTGACGCAGCCAGTCGCGGCTGTTCCTGATCGTCGGCAGGGTGCCTGGCTTCGGCGGCTCACCGGAGGCGACGCCGCCGCCGACGCTGCGCACGCGCCCCTTGAAGACGTGCCCGGGCAGGACGTCGAGCACGATCGCCACCGCGTTCCCCGGCTCGATGTTGCCCAGGTTGTTCTCGGTCATGTCGGCGCTGATCCACAGGTCGTGCACGGCGATCAGCGTCATCACCGGCGCCCCGGCCTGGGCGAAGTGGCCGACGTCGGCGCGCAGGTCGGTCACCACTCCGCGCGCCGGCGCCACCACCTGCGCCCGCGCCAGGTCGAGCTCGGCCTTGTCGACCGCCGCCCGTGCGCTGAGCAATTGCGCATTCCTGTCGCCAGCCTCGCCGGCGGCTTCCTGCGCCTTGCGCAGGTCGGCCTCGGCCGCCTTCGCGCGGGCGCGCGCCTCGACCCGCGTCGCCTGCGCGACCTCGAGCCGGCGCACCGAGATCGCTCCCGGATCCTCCTCGTACAAGCGCTCGTGACGGATCGCGTCCTTCTCGGCCTTGACGCGGTTGGCTTCCGCCGCCTCGAGCGAGGCGCGCGCCGCTTCGACCGCCGCCGCCGAGGCATTGACCGAGCGCCTGACCGACTCGTAATCGGAGCGGCTGCGCTCGAGCGCGATGCGGTATTGGCTGGAGTCGACGTCGAACAGCGGCTGCCCCGCGGCAACGTCGTCGTCGTTGCGCACGTGCACGGCGAGCACCTTGCCCGCGACCTCGGCGGCGACCGGCACGACGAAAGCCTGCACCCGCGCCTGCGACGAGTACGGGGTGAGGCGGTCGGCGGCGAAATACCAGAGCAGGCTGCCGCCGATCAGCGCCAGCAGGACGCCGGCGCCGATCCGCGTCCCGCGGCCCGGTGCGGCGCCAGGGACGGCGGCAGCCTGGTCAGTTTCCTCGTTCATCGGGCTTCCCTTCACGGTTGATCAGTTGCGGGCCGGCCTCCGGCGGCGGCAACGGCCCTTCGAGCAGCCGCCCCCAGGCGCTGCGCTCCGCCATCGTTTCGCGCGTCGCGTCGTCGACCAAGGGCCGCGCGCGAGCCGGCTGCCAGCCGCCGCCCATCGCCTTGTAGAGCGCGACGAGGCTCTGCGCGACGTTGCCGAGATTGGCCACCTGCCGCTCCTGCTGGCTGAACAGTCGCTCCTGTGAGTCGAGGACACGCTCGAAGCCCGTCATCCCCTCGCGGTACTGGATCGTCGCGATCTCCAGCGAGCGCCGGGCCGCCTTCACCGCCCCGTCGAGGACGGGCACCTGCTCGCGATTGGCGGCGAAGCCGGCGGCCGCGTCGTCCACCTCGCGCGCCGCCTGGAGGACGGTCTCCTGGTACTGCTCGTAGAGCTGCTGGAAGCGGGCGTCCTGCACCAGCACCTCGTTGCTCAGGCGGCCGTAGTCGAAGACGTTCCACACCAGGCCGGGGCCGATGCTCCACGCCAGTGTGCGCGGAGCGCCGGAAAGCGAGGTCGCCGCGACGCCCAGCGAGCCGGCGAGGGCGAGCGAGGGGTAGAGCTGCGCCTCGCTGACGCCGATCAGCGCCGACTGCGCGGCGAGGCGCATCCCGGCGGCGCGCACGTCGGGACGGCGGCGCAGCAAGTCGGCGGGAATGTCGGCGATTACCCGCAGCTCGGCGAGCGGGATGCGCCCCTCGCCCGCCGCCAGCTCGGGCAACGCGCCGGGGGGCCGCGCCAGCAGCACGGAGAGCGCGTTCCGCGTCTGGCGCAGGCTGCCCTCGAGCTGGGGGATGGTGGCCAGCGTGCCGAGATACTGGGCCTTCGCTTGCTGGACATCGAGTTCGGAATCGCTGCCGTGTTTGAACAGGCGCTCGGTGATCTCCAGGCTGCGCTTCTGCAGCGCAGCGTTCTCGCCGGCGATTTTCAGGCGCAGTTCGAGGGTACGGACGGCGCAGTAGAAATTGGCGACCTGCGCCGCCATCAGCACCTGCAGATCGTCGTACTGGGCGATGGTCGCGAAATAGCCCGCATCCGCCGCCTCCACACCGCGCCTGAACTTGCCCCAGAAGTCGATCTCCCAAGCGAAGGCGAAGCCGGCGCCGTAGGCGGTCAGCGCCGTGTCGGTGCCCGGCCAGCGTTCCTCGCCGCTGCGCAGCACGCTGGCACTCACCTGCTGCTGCTGCGGGTAGAGCAGGCTGCCGGCGATGCCGAGCTGGGCACGCGCCTCCATGATGCGCATGCCCGCCGTACGCACGTTGTAATTGCGGCGCTGCGCCTCGGCGACCAGCCCGTCGAGAACGGGGTCGTCGAAGTTGCGCCACCATTCCTCGCCCGCCGGGCGCTGGCGCGCCTCCGGCGTCGCGGCGAGCGTCGCCAGCGTGCCGCCCGACCAGGCGCCGAGCCACGCCACCTGCGGCTGCCGGAAGTCGGGGCCGACGGCCGCGCAACCGGCGACGAGCGCCGCCGCGGCTGCCGTCCCGGCCCGCCGCGCGCAAGCACGCAGGGAAGCGCCCGGAGCCAACTCAGGCCGGCGGCGGCGAATCGCCGGCCGGCGCGCGGTCCGGATTGGCCGCCACCCAGCCCATGAAGATCTGGTAGCCGAGGGCGAGCAGCACGGCGCCGACGAACATGCCGATGATGCCGGTCGTCGCCATGCCGCCGAGGGCGCCGATGAGGATCACCGGCATCGGCGCATCGACGCCGCGCCCGAGCAGGAAGGGCTTGAGGACCCCGTCGGCCATCCCGGCGACGAAGAGCAGCACGGTATAGGCGATTGCTTCGACATTGCCGTAGTTACCGCTCGACCAGATGTAGCCGATCGCCGGCAGGGTGACGATCAGCGCCGGCAACTGGGCGATGCCGAGGACGAGCATGACCACCGCCAGCAGGCCGAAGAACGGGATGCCGGCGATGAGCAGGGCGAGGCCGACGAGGATCGCCTGGATGAAGGCGATGCCAATGACGCCGAGAGCGACGGCGCGGATCGTCGCCGTCGCCAGTTTGGCGAATTCGCCGCCGCGCTCGGTGCCGACGACGCGCTCGAAGATCGCCTTGCTCCTCTCGCCGCCCGACTCGCCGAAGGCCATGAAGATGCCGGCGACGATGAACGAGCCGAGGAACATCAGCAGCTCGCCGCCGATGCTGGCGACGACCGCCAGCCCGTGCTTCGCCAGTTCGCCGATCTTCGGCTGCAGGCTGAGCACCAAGGCGGGAAGGTCGGCGTGCGCCTGCGCCCAGATGGCATGGACCTTTCTGCCGATCAACGGCCACTCGGCGACGCCGGCTCGCGGCGCCGGAACCGCCAGCGTGTTGTCGCGGACGCCTTCGATCAGGTCGTGCAGCGAGTCGCCCGTCGCCATGGCGAGGACGGCGGTCGGCGCGACGATCAGCGTGATCCCGGCGAGCACCAGCAGCGTCGCCGCCCATCCCTGCCTGCCGCCCATCCTCGCCGCCAGCCCCTGTTGCAGCGGGTAGAGGTTGATCGCCAGGATCAGCGCCCACACCATCAGCGCCAGGAAGGGCGCGAAGATGCGGTAGCACAGCACGGCCAGGGCGAAGATCAGCCCGGCACGGATGAAGACGTCGAGCAGCCGCCCGGAAAGGTAGCTGTCAAGCTCGGGATCGCGGTTGGTCTGCAGCCTCATCGGAGCGTTCTCCCTCGGTGCATGGTCGGTGCCCCCGGCTGCAGCGCCGCGCGCGGCCGGATCGGGGAACGATGCTAGCAGCTTTCCGCGGGCCGCGCACTCGCCCCCGGAGCAACCGCCTCGCAGCACGTTGCCGAAAACCGGCCATTCGGCGATGTCGACCGCGACAGGCTCAACCGAGCAGTACCACGCCCAGCTTTTCCCACCAGTTCAGCCCGCGCCACCAGACAATGCCGCGGTCGCGGAAGGAAACGCCGGCGGCGGTCAACAGCAGGCGACGCGCGCCGAACTCGGTGCGGCCGCGCTCGCTGACGAACCCCTCCTCCATCAGGAAGCGGGCGATTCCCGGCTGTACCTGCTGACCGCCGAGCGTCCACCGCGTGCCGTAGCCGTCGTCGCTGCCTACCAGCATCAGCAGCGGCCAGGGCCAGCGGATGCAGCAGCAACAGCAGGTAGCCGGCCAGCCCGGTCCGGTGATGATGCCAGCAGGTTATTCGCTCGATGCCGCCCAACCACGAAGCCAGGCGCACTTCGTGCAGCATCAGCAGCAAGGAGGCGAGCAGCAATCCGCTTCCCGCCCAACCCAGCACGATTCCCGTCGCCCGCCAGGAGGAGAAGTCGTCGGGGTAGGCCCAATAAACCGGCAGGGCGACGAACAGGCCGACCAGGAGTGAAATCGACAGCAAGCGCCAAGGGTGCATGCTCACATCGCCATTTCAGTATTGTCCGTGTCGGTCCGCACCCGCTGCCGACTTCAGGTACCCGCAAATATCCCGACCACCGGAGGGCACTGCCTCCCCGCATGCGCACGGTCCTCCATCAGTTTGTGGTGCTCCCGCCGATAGACCCGGCACTCCTCCAGCGTGTCGAAGCCACGGACGCGCCCTTGATGCTCGATGCGCTCTTCAGGCGTCATGAACTGCCAGCCCAGGGTGTTTTCCGCGCTCGCCCGCCACGGCCCCCGCGCTCAGGCCCGGCCGCAAGAAAGCGCATCCTGAACCAGAGCGACACCGTCACCAGCCCAATCATCAGGGCCGTTCCCGACGCAGCGGGATGGTGGCCGTCGCGACCCGGTCATCGATCTTCCTCCCAGCGGCGGCGATTGTCGCGGTCGACATCGCTTTGCGGGGCGATTTCAGGAAAGCGGCGATATGCCTGGCGAACTGGTTGCAGGCCACCTCGCAGGCTGCACCCCGCGCTTCCGGCCGCCCGATCCTCGCCAGATCGGCAATTTCCGGACGCGCGGTCGCCGGATGGGCGGGCCACGCCGGGACCTCCCCGTTTCTGCACCCTTATCGACCGCATATGGCGGAAGCGTTTAGAATCGGGCCGATGTCGCTCCAGGAAACACCCCGCTCACAGAATGCCCTGCTCCTCGAAATTGCCGAGCTGAAGCGACAACTGGCAAGGGAAACCTCCCGCACGCAGCGCTCACTGCTCCTGGGCATCGTTGCTTCCCTGGTCCTGCATGGCCTGGTCCTGCTGATTCCGCACCAGACACCCAAGGCCGCACGCCCGGCCACCCGCCTCGAAGCATCGTTCGCCGCGCCGACCCCGCAACCGCCGGCAGTCGAGCCGCCTCCCGCACCGGCCGCGATCAAGCCGGCCACCCCCGCCAGGCCGCCGGTGCGGCGGCCGGTGATCGCCATCGACAAGTCGCGGGCGCCTGCCGCATCCCGTTCGACCCCGAAATGGACGATCGCGCAGAAGGAGGAAATGGACAGCTTCCTGCGCGAACTGGAACGCCAGCCTCAGGCCAGCCCGCGCCCCAGTCTCGCCCAGCGCTCGCTGGCCATGGCCCGCGAATACGGCCGCCAGCAGGCGCGCCAGGAACAGGAAGGCAGCGAGATTCTCGAGCGCCTGCCGAACAGCGTACCGCCCGATCCGTTCAGCCTGGAAATGTATCTCGACGCGCTGGTCAAGAAACTCAACCGCAGCGCCGGCTTCGTGCGCAACGACCCGCGGACCCGGGGACTGAAGAACGCCGCGGTACGGGTTCGCCTCAACCCCGACGGCTCGTTGCAGAGTTTCAAGATCATCAACGCCGGCGACCAGCAGGACCAGATCGCCTTCGTCAGATCGGTGGTCGAGCAGTCGGTGCCCTTCGCTCCCTTCCCCTCCGACCTGCGCCGTTCGGCGAAGGCGCTGAACATGACCATCTGCATCCAGCCGGCGCAATCCGGGAACGGCGGCTTCGGCTTTTCGCGGCTTCCCGAGGGCAAGGGCTGCTGACCCGGCGCCTGAATCTTTCGCGCCGGTCGGGCGCGCAATGCTTTCGTCATCGCACACACCTGTGACGGATTTGCTGAATGGCAAAGGGACAGTTCAAAAATGGCACACCCCAGAAAGACTTGCGCTATATTCTTCGCGCCACTTGGACGAGGCAAAGAAAATACCATCGCGACAATCTCCAGATCCACTCCCGAATCCACAAGTATCAACAATACGACAGCGGAAGAATGATGGCTGATCCAAATGTCCTTTTCTGGCTGGCCGTCATTGCCATCGCAATCGTTCTCTTCTTCGATTACACCAACGGCTTCCACGACGCCGCCAACATCATCGCGACGATCATCGCGTCGCGCGCCATGACCCCGGCGCAGGCGGTGATCATCGTCGGCACTTTCGAGTTTCTCGGCCCGCTGCTGGGCGGCACCGCGGTGGCCAACACCATTGGCAAGTTCGTCACCCTCGGCGACGTCGGAGCGATCCTGTCGCTGGCGATCCTGATTTGCGGACTGCTCGGCGCCATCGTCTGGAACCTCGCCACCTGGTACTTCGGCATCCCTTCGTCGTCGTCGCACGCCCTCGTTGGCGGTCTCGTCGGGGCGGTCGTCGTTTCGGTCGGCGCCGACCACGTCGTCTGGGGCTTTAGCGAACTGATACACGGGCACGTCACCGGCATCGTCAAGGTGCTCGCCGCGCTGCTCCTGTCGCCCATCGTCGGCTTCGGTGTCGGCTTCCTGATCAAGCGCATCATGGGTGCCCTGCTCAACCGGGCGACGCCGGCGGTCAACTCGAAATTGCGCGGCGCCCAGTTCTTCACCGCCGCCGGCCTCGCCTTCTCGCACGGCGCCAACGATGCCCAGAAGAGCATGGGTATCCTGACCCTGGTCCTGCTCCTCGGTGGTTTCATTCCCACGTTCGAGGTGCCGTTCTGGGTCATCGTGGCCTGCGCGACGGCAATCACGCTCGGCATCCTGTCCGGGGGCTGGCGCATCGTCCGCACCCTCGGCTTCGCGATCTTCCGGGTGCGCCCGATCCACGCCCTCAGTTCGCAACTGACCTCGGCGCTGGTCATTCTCTCCGCGTCAGTGATCGGCGCGCCGGTGTCGACGACCCACGTCGTCGCCACCTCGATCATGGGTATCGGTTCCGCCGACAATCCGCGCGCCGTGCGCTGGAAGAAGGCCGGGGATATCGCCGTCACCTGGGTCGTCACCATCCCCGGCTCGGCATTCGTCGGCATCATCTGCTACGCCCTGCTCAACCTCTACCTCGGAACTTGCAAACCATGAACCATGAACGCTCCTGCCATGAATGACCAAGCCGCCAAGGCCGAACCGTCCGTCTTCCGCAAGCTTGTCGAACGCGTCTTCCCGAAGATGGGAGACTTCTTCGGCGCACTCGCCAATCAGTGCAGCCACGTCGCGCGGACCGCCGGAGACCTGGTCGAATTCATGGAGACCGGCGACCAGGCGATCGGCGAGCGCATCCGCGCCGACGAGCACGAGGCGGACACGATCAAGGCGCACAACCTGCACGAGCTGAACGAAGCGTTCTCGACGCCGATCGACCGCGAGGATCTGTACCGCGCAATCATGCACCTCGACGAGATCACCAACTACTGCAAGACGACGGTTAACGAGATGAACGTTCTCGGTCTCGGCACCGACAAGCACTGCCTGGAGATGGCCATGCACATCAAGATGGGCACCGACGCGCTGGCCATGGGCTTCAGCCGCCTCGCCACCGACCCGAAGTCGGCGGCAGCCGACGCCGACGCCGCGCGCAAGTGCGAGCACAAGTGCGAAAAGGCCTACCGCCGGGCGATTGCCGAACTGTTCCAGGGCGACGACTACATCAACATGTTCAAGCGCCGCGAAATCTACCGCCACATGTCGAACGCCGCCGACCGCGTCGCCGCCGCCGGCAACACGCTGCACGACATCGTCGTCAAGATCGCCTGAACCCGGTCAGGTTACGGCCGTGCCTTGTGCCTGCGCCGCAACCAGGTCCACCTCGGCCCCAGCGAAACTCACCGTCTGACCGGGCCGCAATTTCGCCCGTTTCCGGGTGTCGACCGCGCCATCCACCCGCACCCGCCCCTCGGCGATCGCCGCGTGCGCCGCGCCGCCCGAGTCGCACAGGCCCGTCGCTTTGAGCAGCTGATCGAGCTGGATGAATTCGCCGCGCACAGCCAGCGTGATGCTCATGATGGTTCTCCCCAGTATCGGATGGACCAGGCACGGACCGGTCGCCGGATCTCGCCGCACACGCTCATGCCACGCGGTTCCGCGGACTGCCCGCGACGAAGGCTTCGATGTTGTCGATGAGTTGGTCGGCCAGCGCCTGCATCGCCGGCCGGCTGGCCCAGGCGACGTGCGGTGTCAGCAGGAAATTGGGCAGCGCCAGCAAGCCGGGATCGACCATCGGGTGACCTTGCGGTGGCGGTTCGGCACCGATGACATCGAAGCCGGCGCCCGCAATCCAGCCTTCGCGCAGGGCACGAATCAGTGCGGCCTCGTCAACCAGGCCACCGCGCGCCGTGTTGATCAGCAGCGCCGACGACTTCATTGCGCGCAACTCCGATTCGCCGATCAAGCCCTGCGTCTGCGGCGTCAGCGGGCAATGCAGGGTGATCGCATCGGCTTCGCGCAACACCTGCGCAAAATCCGTGTAACCGGGACGCGGCATCGCGACGCCCTTGTGTTCGGCACGCAATACGCGCATGCCGAAAGCCTCCGCCAGACGGGCGACGCCATTGCCGAGGCTGCCGCTGCCGATCAGGCCGAGCGTGGTGCCGTACAGGTCGCGGATGGGATGATCAAACAGGCAGAACTGGTCGGACTGCTGCCAGCGTCCGGCCTGCAGCGACTCGCGCCAGGCGATCAGGTTGCGCGCGAGCGCCAGCAACAGGGCAATTGCATGTTCCGGCACGGTATGGTCCGCGTAGCCGCGAATGTTGGAAACGACGATGCCGCGTCGGCGGCAGGCGTCGAGGTCGACGATGTTGGTGCCGGTGGCGGCGACGGCGACCATTTTCAGGTCTCGCAGCGCGTCGACCGCGGCAGCCGGCAGCGGTGCCTTGTTGACGATGGCGATCGTGCACCCCTGCAGGCGCTCGACCACCTCATCGGGCTTCGTTTTCGCATATTCGACCCAGTCATGGGCGAACGCCGGCCGGCGAACGTCGGCAGTGATCGACTCGCATTCAAGATAGACGATGCGCTCCATCAGATCGCCTGCATCCGGTATGGCGTGCCCGCGGCAGCGGCAATGGCCCCGACGTCGGCACCCAGCGCGGCATTGCCGCAATAGACGAGGCGGTCGATTCCGGCCGCGCAAAGTCCCTCGATCGCCGCGCTGTCGCCCTGCATCAGGTTGAGGACACCGGCGGGCCATTCCGTTCGCGCCGACAGTTCACACAGCGCAAAGGCGGCCGATGGCGCCCGTGGGCTCGGCTTGACGACCGCCGTCGCCCCCGCGCGCAGCGCCGGCGCCGCGGCTTCGGCGAATCCCGCCAGCGGCCGCGTGGCGTCGACGACGATGGCGACGATGCCGGCCTCGCCGACATCGCCCCCGCGCAGCGCCGCCAGCGCCGCCTCCACTTCGGCCAGCGCGCGGTCTTCGGCGAACCCGGTCTCCGCCCGCAGCAGCTTGGCGAAGTGCCCGCTATAGCGATCCAGAGCGACGGCCAGCGCCGCGAGCGCAGCCTGGCGCGCCGGCACCGTAAGCGCCACCCAGCCAGGCTGCGCATTCCTCGCCGAAGCCACCGCCTCGGCCGCTTCGGACGCACCGCACAGCGGCACGCGGTACAGCGCCTCGCCGGTCAAGGGATCGACGACATCGTAGAAGCGGTCGCTGACGGTCAGGAAAGCGTGACCTCTGATCCACAGCGGGATGGCCTTGGGGCCTTCGGGTGCAAATTCCATATTGAGACTCTCCTTCCTGCTGCGCGAAGTTCGTAAAAGGTCCTCCTTGGCGGCGCCCGCAGCTCGCGACCTGCGGTCCGCCCGGGCGCCGGATCGAAAAACCGGATGGGCCCCAACCGGCGCCGATGACGTGCGGCCAATGCCCCGCCAGAGCCGCTGTCGGCAAACCAAGGACGTTGCGGATCAACCATGGAGGTCACGAAGAAGGCCAAGCGCATGCTAATATTGCGGCGCACAAGGGGAAGGTGGCTAATGCTACTCAAACCTTATTAATAAAGGAATCCAGTTGTCCGAATCTGCTCGCGGGTCCGTCAGGGCGGCCGGCCCGATCCAGGTCATCGAGCGCATGATGACGCTCCTCGATGCCCTTGCGGCGACGCCGGAAGCGGCGAGCCTCAAGCATCTGGCCGGCGCCACCGGATTGCACCCGTCCACCGCTCACCGGATTCTCGCGGCGATGACCACCGCGCGCTTCGTCGAACGGCAAGAAGCGGGCACCTATCGCCTCGGCATCCGCCTGCTCGAACTCGGCAACATCGTCAAGTCGCGGATCAGTGTGCGCGAAGTCGCCCTGCCCTTCATGCAGGCACTGCACGAAGCCATCGGCGAGGCGATCAACCTCGGCGCCCGCCACGAAGATGAGATCGTCTACATCGAGCGCACTTCCTCGGGACGCGCCCTGGTGCGCGTCGTGTACCTGGTCGGCGGGCGCGCGCCGCTGCACCTGACCTCGCTCGGCAAACTGTTTCTGGCCGCCGATTCCCCGCAGCAGGTTCGCGACTATGCGCGGCGCACCGGCCTGCCCGGCAAGACGCCACACTCGCTGACGACATTGGCGGCCTTGGAGAGGGAACTGGACAAGGTTCGCCGTCACGGTATCGCCTACGACGACGAGGAGGCGGAAAGCGGTCTCAAGTGCGTCGCCGCGCCGATCCACGATGAAGAGGGACATGTCGTCGCGGCACTTTCGGTATCCGCCCCGGCCGACCGCCACGACGCCGGGTGGGGTGCGCAGGTGCGAAAGACTGCCGACGCGGTGTCGCGCGCCCTCGGCTACACCGGCACCAGAAAATGAGGCTGCCCGCAGGCAGCCTCCCTGATTCCCCGAACGAAAACTGATCAGACCGGACGCCGTTCGGGCGTCAGGCTCGCGCTTTCCATCCAGCGCTTGATCCGGTTGGCATCACCGACCCGCGTCATCTTGCCGGCGGAATCGAGGAGGACGATGACAACCGGCTTGTCGGCCACCCGCGCCTGCATGACCAGGCAGCGGCCAGCTTCGGAAATGTAGCCGGTCTTCGAGACACCGATTTCCCAGTTGTCGCTGCGCACCAGCGCATTGGTGTTGTGGAATTCGCGGATGTGGCCGTTGAGGTCGACACGCGCCTCACCGGTCGTCGAGAAGCTGCGGATCTCCGGATAACGCGCGGCGGCGGCTACCATTCGAGCCAGATCGTGCGCAGTGGAAACATTGTTACTCGACAGGCCGGTCGGTTCCTCGAAGCGCGAGTTGAGCATGCCCAGCGCCTGCGCTTTCCGGTTCATGGCCCTGACGAAGGCAGGCATGCCACCGGGATAATGGCGACCCAGCGAATTTGCCGCACGATTCTCCGAGGACATCAGCGCCAGCAGCATGGCCGTCTCACGCGTCATCGCCGTGCCGACAGGAATCCGCGAACGGCTCCCCTTGAGACCGTCGACATCGTCGTCGCCGATCGTGATGACCTCGTTCATGTCGAGTTTGGCGTCGAGAACGACCATTGCGGTCATCAATTTGGAGATCGAGGCGATCGGCACCACGGCGCCCGACTGTTTCTCGATGATCGTCTGCCCGGTCTCCTGATCGATGACCAGCGCCGAGGCCGAGTAGAGCGCAAGGTGGCTCGGATCGACGTCAGCCATGCTGACCTTGCGCATTGACTTCTTCGATCCGGCCTGGCCGTTACTGGCCTGCTTGGCGATTGACTTCTGGGCGGCGACGCTGGTGGATTTCTTCGGCGCTTTGGTCGCAACCGGTTTCCTGGCCGGCGCTGCTACCGTTTTCGCAGCCTTCGGGGCGCCCGCGCTCGCCTTGGAATAGGTCTTCTTGGCTGCCGACTGCGTCTTTTTCGTGTCGGTTGCCGCATTGACCTGGCCACCCAGGCCAAGGCCGAACAGGGCCCCGACCAGCACCACCACCTTGAATACCTGTTTCATCTGCCACCTCCAGCCTGTACCGCGCGAATTCTATCTCAGTTTAGCAAAGGAGATGCAAAAATCAACAAAAATAGGCAGATAGCGCAATAACCTCAGACGGATTGTCATGCTGCGTTAACGACGGTCAGCGCAGTCATGTTGACGATGCGGCGCACGGTCGCCGTCGGCGTCAGGATGTTCACCGGGCGCGCAGCACCGAGCAGGACGGGTCCGACGGTCAGGTTGTCGCCAGCCGCCACCTTGAGCAGGTTGAACGCGATATTGGCAGCGTCGAGCGTTGGCATGATCAGCAGATTGGCCTGCCCCTTGAGCCGCGAATTGGGGAAGGCGGCGAGGCGGATCTGCTCGTTGAGCGCGGCATCCCCATGCATCTCGCCATCCACCTCCAGTGTGGGCGCACGTTGACCGAGCAAGGCCAGCGTCTGCCGCATCTTGACGGCGGTCGGCGTGTCTTCGGTGCCGAAGGTCGAATGCGAGAGCAGCGCAACCTTCGGCCGCATGCCGAAATTGCGTATTTCGGCGGCGGCGAGGAGTGTCATGTCGGCCAGTTGCTCGGCGCTCGGATCATAATTGACGTAGGTATCGGCGATGAAGACCGTGCGCCCCGGCAGCATCAGCAAGTTCATCGTGTAGTAACGGTCCAGCCCCGGCTGGGTGCCGATCACGTTCTGCACGTATTGACGATGTGTCTCATGGCGCCCGAAGGTGCCGCAGATCAGGCCGTCGGCATAGCCGAGACGAACCATCAGCGCGCCGTAGAGCGTCGCACGCCGGAGAATTTCGCGGCGCGCATAATCCGGCGAGACTCCCCTGCGCTCCATGAGCTGGTGGTAGGTCGTCCAGAATTCCTTGAAATGCTCATCGAAGAACGGGCAGTCGTCGGCATAGATGACTTCGTAATCGACGCCTTCGCGAATCCGCAGCCCGGCGGCCTCGATGCTGCGGCTAATTTCAGCCGGGCGGCCGATCAGCACCGGACGGGCGATGCCTTCGTCGCAGACGACCTGCACCGCGTGCAGCACGCGGCTGTCCTCGCCCTCGGCAAAGACGATGCGCCTCGGGGCCGCCTTGGCCCGTGAGAACACCGGCTTCATGATCATGCCGGATTGATAGACAAATTCGTTGAGGCCCTGGACATAGGCGTCCCAGTCCTTGACCGGCCGGGTGGCGACCCCCGAGTCCATGCCGGCCCTGGCCACCGCCGGCGCGATCTTAACGATCAGGCGCGGGTCGAAGGGTTTCGGGATCAGGTATTCCGGACCGAAACCCGAAACCTTCTCGCCATAGGCCGAGGCGACGACGTCCGACTGCTCGGCGCGCGCCAGTTCGGCGATGGCCTTGACGGCGGCCATCTTCATCTCCTCGGTGATCGTCGTCGCGCCGATATCGAGCGCCCCGCGGAATATGAACGGGAAGCACAACACGTTGTTGACCTGGTTCGGGTAATCCGAGCGGCCGGTGCATATGATGGCGTCGTCGCGCACGCTCTTGACCAGTTCCGGAAGGATTTCCGGCGTCGGATTGGCGAGTGCCATGATCAGGGGCCGGGCGGCCATCCTGGCGACCATTTCGGGCTTCAGGACACCGCCGGCAGAAAGACCGACAAACACGTCGGCGCCGGCGATCACCTCGCCCAGCGTCCGCGCATCGGTCCGCTTGGCGTAGCGTGCCTTGATTTCGTCCATGTCCTCGACCCGTCCTTCATGGACCAGGCCCTTGATGTCGGTCAACCAGATGTTCTCCACCGGCGCGCCGAGCAGCACCAGCAGGTCGATGCATGCGAGCGCCGCAGCCCCGGCACCCGAGGTGACGATCTTCACGGTCGTGATGTCCTTGCCGATCAGGTGCAATGCATTCAGTACCGCCGCGCCGACGACGATCGCTGTGCCGTGCTGGTCATCGTGGAAGACGGGGATCTTCATCCGCTCGCGCAGCTTGCGCTCGATGTAGAAGCATTCGGGCGCCTTGATGTCCTCGAGATTGATGCCGCCGAAGGTTGGCTCGAGCGAGGCGATGGTTTCGATGAGCCTCTCGGGATCGCGCTCGTCGATCTCCAGATCGAAGACATCGATGTTCGCGAATTTCTTGAACAGGACGCCCTTGCCTTCCATGACCGGCTTGGCGGCGAGCGGGCCGATCGGCCCGAGGCCGAGCACGGCCGTGCCGTTGGTGATGACGCCGACCAGATTGGCGCGCGCAGTCAGCGTGCTCGCCTCAGCCGGATTGGCGACGATCTCTTCGCAGGCGAAGGCAACCCCGGGCGAATATGCCATCGAAAGATCGTACTGATTGGTCAGTTGCTTGATCGGCGTGACCGAGATCTTGCCCGGCCTGGGCTGGCGGTGATAGTGAAGCGCTGTCTCGCGCAACTGCCTTGGTTCCATGTCTGCCTCCGTTTCGTATCGTGAAACGCATTTTTGAATAGTGCAACATTGTACCATGTTCGGTACTGCTGCCAACCTGCGGACATCACTTAGCGGTTAAAGCCCGGTGGCTTTTTTGTCCTCGCTCTGGCATAATGAAGCCATTTCCAGCCGACGGCCCTTCGCCGCTTTGATTCTTGCTGGCATCTCCCGGCGACTGGCGTTAAACCGTGCTGTTTCAGTAACTTGGAGAGATATTGCCATGCCCGCACCCTTGAATGCACCCGACTACGTCAAACACGAAGGCCTGAAGAAATGGGTTGCCGAAATTGCCGCGCTGACCCAGCCCGAGCGTATCTACTGGGCTGACGGCTCGCAGGCCGAATATGACCGCTTGTGCGGCGAAATGGTGGAAGCCGGGACTTTCATCAAGCTGAACCAGGCCAAGCGCCCGAATTCCTACCTGGCCTTCTCCGACCCGTCGGACGTGGCGCGCGTCGAAGACCGCACCTACATCTGCTCCGAGAACAAGGAAGATGCCGGGCCGACCAACAACTGGGAAGAACCCGCCAAGATGCGCGAGACCCTCAACGGCCTGTTCAAGGGCTGCATGAAGGGGCGCACAATGTATGTCATCCCGTTCAGCATGGGTCCCCTCGGTTCGCCGATCGCCCACATCGGTGTCGAAATTTCCGACTCCGCCTACGTCGTCGTCAACATGCGCACCATGACCCGCATGGGCAAGGCCGTTTTCGACGTGCTCGGCACCGATGGCGAATTCGTTCCCTGCGTGCACACCGTCGGCGCTCCGCTCGAACCGGGCCAGAAGGATGTCAAGTGGCCGTGCAACCCGACCGTCAAGTACATCGTGCATTACCCGGAAACCCGGGAAATCTGGTCCTACGGCTCCGGCTACGGCGGCAACGCCCTGCTCGGCAAGAAGTGCTTCGCGCTGCGCATCGCCTCCAACATGGCGCGCGATCAGGGCTGGCTCGCCGAACATATGCTGATCCTCGGCGTCGAATCGCCGCAAGGCGAAAAGACCTATGTCGCTGCCGCCTTCCCGTCGGCTTGCGGCAAGACCAACTTTGCCATGCTGATTCCACCCAAGTCGCTCGACGGCTGGAAGATCACCACGATCGGCGACGACATCGCCTGGATCAAGCCGCGTGTCGACAAGGATGGCGTCACCCGCTTCTATGCGATCAACCCGGAAGCCGGCTTCTTCGGCGTCGCTCCCGGCACCAGCGAGAAGACTAACTACAACGCGCTGGCCACGCTGAAGGAAAACATCATCTTCACAAACGTCGCGCTGACCGACGACGGCGACGTGTGGTGGGAAGGCCTGACCAAGCAGGCCCCGGATCACCTGATCGACTGGCAGGGCAACGACTGGACGCCGGAAGACGGCAAGGCGGGCAAGAAGGCAGCCCACGCCAACTCCCGCTTCACCGCCCCGGCCAACCAGTGCCCGTCCGTTGACGAAGCGTGGGAAGACCCGGCCGGCGTGCCGATTTCCGCTTTCATCTTCGGCGGCCGTCGCGCCACCACCGTGCCGCTGGTTTACCAGGCGTTCAACTGGAACTACGGCGTCTATATGGCCGCCACGCTCGGCTCCGAAACCACCGCCGCCGCCTTCGGTCAGCAGGGCGTCGTACGCCGTGACCCGTTCGCCATGCTGCCGTTCTGCGGCTACCACATGGGCGACTACTTCAACCACTGGCTGCGCATGGGCAAGGCCGTCGATGCGACGCCGAAGATCTTCTGCGTGAACTGGTTCCGCCTCAACGATGATGGCGAATTCATGTGGCCGGGCTTCGGCGACAACATGCGCGTCCTCAAGTGGATCGTCCAGCGTTGCCGGGGCACCATCGCCGCCAAGGAAACCATGCTCGGCTGGATGCCGAAGTTCGAGGATATCGACTGGACCGGCCTCGATGTCAACAAGGCCGATTTTGAAGCCCTCAGCCAGATTGATCCTGACGCGTGGAAGGCCGAACTGGCCGGCCACAAGGAATGGTTCGACAAGATGGGTGACAAGATGCCACGTGAACTGGTTCTCAAGCGCGAGTTGTTCGAAATGGGCATCTTCAAGGACGCCGCCTGATCTTCGCCAACCGGCCATGAAGGAACGGCCACCTGCGGGTGGCCGTTTGTTTTGGAGACCGCCATGTACCGCTCCGCCCGGCGCCTCGCCGACATCGCGCCCTTCCACGTCGTCGAACTCCTGACCCGCGCCCGTCAGCTCGAAGCCGAGGGCCGCGACATCATCCACATGGAAGTCGGCGAGCCGGACTTCCCGACCCCGGAGCCGATCGCGGCCGCTGCGGTCGACGCGATCAAGCGGGGCAAAACGCTGTACACCCAGGCGCTCGGCCTGCCCGAACTGCGCGAGGCAATCGCTGCCTTCTACCGCACGCGCTACGGCGTCACTGTCCCGGCCGCACGCATCGCCGTGACCGCCGGCGCCTCGGGGGCGCTCAACCTCGCCTTCGCCTGCCTCGCCGAGCCGGGCAGTCAATGGCTTCTGGCCGACCCGGGCTACCCGTGCAACCGCCACATTTTGCGGGTTTACGAAGGTCGACCGCAGAACATCCCGGTCGGACCCGACAGCAATTTCCAGCCGACCCCGGAACTGCTGCGCCAGCACTGGAGCGCCGCGACCGCCGGGCTGCTGGTCGCCTCGCCCGCCAACCCGACCGGCACCCTGCTCACGGCCCCCGAGATCGCTGCACAGGCCGGCGTCTGTCGCGCCAAGAATGGGCATTTCCTGGTGGACGAGATCTACCACGGCCTGACCTACGAAATCGATGCCCCGACGGCCTGCGCGGCCGGCGACGACATCTGGGTCATCAACAGTTTTTCCAAGTATTTCCAGATGACCGGCTGGCGCCTGGGCTGGATGGTCGTTCCCGAGACCTACGTGCGCGACGTCGAAAAACTGGCCCAGAATCTCGTGCTTTGCCCGTCGACGCCGGCCCAGCACGCAGCGCTGGCGGCCTTCGCGCCTGAAACCATTGCCATCCTCGAAACGCGGCGCGGCGAGTTCAGGAAGCGCCGGGATTTTCTGGCACCGGCACTGGAAAGTGTCGGGTTCCGGATTACCGCCCGACCCCAGGGCGCCTTCTATCTTTACTGCGACTGCTCGGCACTGTGCGACGACAGCTTCGTGCTGGCCCGCGACCTGCTCGAAAAGATTGGTGTGGCGGCGACGCCGGGGATCGATTTCGGCAACAATGCACCGAAAAAGCACATCCGCTTTGCCTACACGACCGGCATCGACCGCCTGGCCGAGGCCGTCGACCGCCTACGTCACCACTTCGCCCGGTAATTCGAGCATCGGGTAGCATTCCCGCAGTGCGGCCCAGTCGAAGCGCGGCCCCGGGTCGGTCTTCCGCCCGGGGGCGACATGGCAGTGACCGGCGATGGCGGCAATCGGATAGCGCTCACGCAGGCCATCGACCAGGCCCCACAAGGCCGCATACTGCGCTGCAGTGAACGAGCAGCGGTCACTGCCCTCGAGTTCGATGCCCACGGAGTAATCATTGCAGTTCCCGCGCCCGCACCACTGCGAATCCCCGGCGTGCCAGGCACGCCGGTCGCAGCCGACGAACTGGATGACCCGCCCGTCGCGCCGGACATAGAAGTGCGCCGAAACCTGTGCTTCGGCAATAGTCGCGAAATACGGATGGGCCTGCGGGTCGAGCCGGTTGCGGAAGAACTTCTCGACCCAGTCACCACCGAACTCATCCGGCGGCAGACTGATGCTGTGCACCACGATCAGAGACACCGCTACATCGCGCGGCCGCTTGCCAAAATTCGGCGACGGCAGCCAATCGACGCCTTCCAGCCAGCCATCCCCCTGCCAGCCGCTCATTCGATGCCCAGGCGTTCCAGCCGGTAGCGCAGCGAACGGAAGGTGACGCCGAGCAGCCGCGCCGCCGCCGTGCGATTCCCCTCGGTCTTCTGCAAGGCCTCAAGAATTGCCTGACGCTCCAGCCGGTTGAGGTAGTCATCGAGCGTCTCGCTGCCGCGCCCTGGCGTCTCGCCCCCCATTTCATCGGGCGCCAGTCGCAGGTCCCCGGTTTCGATCGTGTCGCCCGAATAAAGCGCCGTCGCCCGCTCCAGCACATTCTCCAGCTCGCGCACATTGCCCGGAAACGGATAGTCAGCCAGCGCCCGCAGGGCGGCAGCGGAAATCCGCGGACCCACGCTGCCACAAAGCTTTTTCAGCAGGGAGTCAACGAGCGCCGGTATGTCTTCCACCCGTTCGCGCAGCGAAGGCATGCGCAGTTCAATGACGTTCAGCCGGTAGTAGAGATCCTGCCTGAATGTTCCCCTCTCGACCCCGTCGCGCAGGCTCCGATGGGTCGCGCAGATGATGCGCACATCGACCGCTTCCTCGGTCGCCGCGCCGACCTTGCGCACCCGTTTTTCCTGAATCGCCCGCAGCAACTTGACCTGCATGGCCAGCGGCAGATCGGCGACCTCGTCGAGGAACAGCGTCCCGCCGCTGGCCGCCTGGAAGAAGCCGTCACGATCGCTGTCGGCACCGGTAAAGGCACCCTTGCGGTAACCGAAGAATTCGCTCTCCATCAGGTTTTCCGGGATGGCGCCGCAGTTGACCGGAACGAAGGGACCACCACTGCGCGCACTGCGGGTGTGGATCAGGCGAGCGGCCAGTTCCTTGCCGCTGCCCGATTCCCCGGTGACATAGATGGGCGCCTGACTGCGTGCCAGTTTCTCGATCAACGCCCGCACCTGCTGCATGGCGGACGATTCGCCGGTAAGCGACTGCAGGGGACCCTCCTGGCTTTCACCATCCGACACGCGCAGTGCCGACTTGACCAAGGCGCGCAACTGTTCAAGACCGACCGGCTTGGCCAGATAATCGAAGGCGCCAGCCTTGAGAGCCGCCACCGCATTCTCGGTGCTGCCGAAGGCGGTGATCACCGCTACCGGCATCCGCGCATGATGTTCGGTGACATAGCGGACGACATCGAGTCCATTGCCGTCGGGCAGTCGCATGTCGGTCAGGCACAACTGGAAATCACCCTCGGCAAGACAGGCCAGAGCCTCGCCGACCGTACCGACGCAGGCTGCCGCCAGTCCCATCCGCGACAGGGTGAGGTCGATCAGTTCGCGAATATCGGGCTCGTCATCAATGACGAGAACCCGGTTCAACTCCCCGCGGGGACGCCTTTCGCTTCGGGCAACAGACATGTGTCGTTTCTCCCAACAATGATGAAATGGCCATGACCGGGATCGGAAGCCAGGTCGAGCGTGGCTCCGTTCGCAGTGCACAACTCGCGGGCAATGAAGAGGCCGAGCCCCGTGCCGAGATGATGGGTGGTGAAGAACGGCTCGAAAATCTGTGTCCTCACCTCATCCGGCACCCCGCCACCGTCGTCGATGACATGCAACTCGGCGATCCCCGCACCGGCGCTTGCCCGCAGACGCACGCTGCCGGGAGCGCCGCTGGCGTGGCGCACGGCATTGGCGAGCAGGTTCCACAATATCTGGTGCAAATGGGTCCGGTCAAAGCAGAGGACGGGTTCACCGTCCGTCTCAAGGGCGATGATGCCCGGTGCAACGCCCCGGACGCCTTCGAAACTCTCGACGAACTGGGTGCAGAATTGCTCCAGGAGCAGCGTTTCGGCCTGCATGCGGTCACGCCTGCCAAGTTCGAGGACGTCCGCAACGATCCGGTCGAGCCGCGCCACGTTGTCGGCCACAATCTTGAGCAGACGCTCCTGCATCGCGCCCCGTCTTTCCTCACGCAGCAACTCACCGGCATGGCCAATGGCCGACAAGGGATTGCGGATTTCATGGGCTATGCTTGCGGTCAACCGTCCAAGTGCGGCCAGTTTCAGCTGCTGGGCGCGCTCCTGGATACGCCCAAGATCCTCGAGAAAAACGAGGACTTCGCCCGCACTGCTGTTCGTCTGCTCGAAGCGGGCGCGCAGTTCGCCCCCCGCCGGCGCCTTGAATTCGGTGGTCGCCACCGCCAGCGATGCTTTCCAGTTCGCCAATGCGACAGCCAGCGGCGGGCAATAACTTGAGAGGTCCGCGCCGGGGGCGGGGGCCGCGCCGAGCATATCCGCCGCCATCGGATTGTGCCGTTCGATCCGTCCGGCGCTGCCGACGACCAGAACCCCGTCCTGCATCCGCTCGATGACGCGCTGGCTGATCCTGCTCTGGTTTTCCAGACTGATGCCGCGCTGTCGGGCAAGTTCCTCGTTGACCATCACACGCTGCCCGAGCAGACGCGAGAGAATCGCCGTGGCAAAGAAACCCGCGGACAGCAGGCCGGCCTGGACGATCGTCGCCGCTTCGAGCCCGCGCACCAGCACAACGACAACCTGCCCCCCCAGCGTAACCAGCGTGGCCAGCGCGGCGTAGAAAAGCACGAGGCGGCCCCGTCCGACCAGACTGGCGGTCGCCAGCGAGACAAGGAGCAGGGTGCCGATGCCGCTGGCGACCCCGCCGCCGGCGAACATCAGCAGACCCAGCGCCAGGACGTCGGCCAGGACCTGGGATGAAAGCTGGAAGTTGAAACGACGCCGCCAGTAAATCGACGCGAAAAAGCCCGCGGCAACGACCAGCAGGTAGACTACCGTGGCCGGCAGGAACAGCGCGGTATCGGCAACATGGAGCGCGGAAATCCAGCCCTGCGGCCACAGGGCGGCCAGCAGCGCGAGGCAGGCGAGAATCAGGCGATAGAGGTTGAAGTACTGGAAGGGACGCCAACTGGCCTCCCAGGTTGTCGCCAGCCAGTCAGTCATCGGTCGCTGGCGGATTTGCGGCCAGCCGATGCGCTTCGCAACAGTAATGAGCGCCGTTTGCCGTGATGCTGTCGCTTTGCGGCAGATGCACGCCGCATTGTGCGCAGACGACCATCAGTTCGGGGTCTCGCTCCACTCTTGGCGGCCTTGGCGCAGGACGTTGCGCGCGCTTTTTCCAGGCCCACCAGATCCCGGCGACGAGAGCAATGAGCAGGAGGTATTTCATCATGGAGGCCCCTGAATTTATCGACGCAAACCCCGGCAAGCAGCATGTTCTGCCCGAGGGAATTCAACCCCGAAACGCCGACGCCCCGAACCCCGTTTGGCACCCACTTCCTACCGGTACCGGATCAAAGAACGCCAATAAATCAGTGGGTTATTTTGCAACAAAACAACATCTCGCGCAAGGAAAAGCGGCATTCCAGCTCTCCGTGGAGCCATGGTCAGCACAGGGAAAAGCATGACCAAGGCATCCCCATGCAGGATTGGACAGTGCCGGCTGGGAAGCTCGCGGAGCTTTCCCGTGCAGCATTTCGCCCCACCGATGCCGATGCGCGCTCGGGCCAAGCCCTTCGGAAAGTAGCCGCCACCAGAGCATGACTCGCCGAACAGAGCAGTCACGAATCCCGGGTGCCTCTTTCTATCAGTTCGATCTTGTAGCCATCCGGGTCTTCGACGAAAGCGATGACGGTCTTGCCGTGTTTCATCGGTCCCGCTTCGCGCACCACCTTGCCACTGCGCTCGCGGATGGCAGCGCAGGCGGCCGCGGCGTCGGGCACGGCGAGGGCGACGTGCCCGTAACCGTTGCCGAGGTCATAGGCCGCGGTATCCCAGTTGTGCGTCAGTTCCAGCACCGCACCTTCGCTTTCCGGGCCGTAGCCGACAAAGGCCAGCGTAAACCGGCCCTCGGGGTAGTCGCTGCGGCGCAGCAGTCGCATGCCGAGGACGCCGGTGTAGAAGGCGAGCGAACGGTCGAGATCGCCGACGCGGATCATGGTGTGCAGGATGCGCATGCCGTATTTCCCTGGTTTCTAGATTTGTGGAATCTGGCGCGCGAGCTGGCGCAATTCGCGCCGGCGCACCCGCCAGTCGGGGCAGAGTTGCTCCACCACAGACCAGAAACCCGGACCGTGGTTCATTTCCCTGAGGTGCGCCAGTTCGTGGGCAACCACGTAATCGACGACCGGCAGCGGCATCAGGATCAGGCGCCAGTTCAGCGAAATGCCGCCGTGATGGCTGCAACTGCCCCAGCGCGTACGTGCCGCCGAAAGGCGCAGCGGCGGCGTTGCAACACCCAGTTGCGGGGCGTAATGGGCGAGCCGCTCGGCGAAAACGCTACGAGCCTTGTCGCGCAGCGCCTTTTCGAAGACCGCCCGGGCTTCGACCGCCGGCGGCACGAACAGGTGCAGCTTCGCGTCGCTGAACAGCCAGCGCTGGCGGCTGCCGGGGGTGACGGTCACGGTCAACGGCTCTCCCAAGGCAAAAATGACCGCGCCCTCGCTGACAACCAGTCTTTCCGGCGTGGGGCGACTCCGCCAGTCGGCGAGTTTGTCGAGGACCCATTGCCCGTGCTCGCGAATCAGGGATTCGATATCGCCAAGCCGCGCCTGCAGCGGCGCGCCGACCCGCAGCCCACGCTGGTCGATGGCGAGGCCGATGGTGCGCCGCCGGCTGCGCCGCAGTTGGTAGTCGACGGCCTGCCCGGCAAGCGCGATGCGGCGCGTCGCTTCAGCCGGCGCTGGTTTGGGCATCCGGGTAGCGGTGCGGGGAAATCCGGCGCATCTCGCCTTCTATCCAGCATTCGACACGCTGGTTGACTTCCGCTTCGGTCATCCCGGTCGCGTCGAAGGCCGGGCCGATGCTGATGGTGACGATGCCGGGTTTCTTGATGAAGGCCTGGCGCGGCCAGAGTTCGCCCGAATTATGGGCGATCGGCACCACCTTGCAGCCGACCTGGGTCGCCAGGTAGGCGCCGCCGGCCTTGTAGCGCCGCGTTTCACCAGGCGCCACGCGCGTTCCTTCCGGGAAGATGATGACGTAGAAGCCTTTCTTCAGCCGCTCGCGCCCCTGTTCGACGACCAGGTCGAGCGCCATCTTGCCGGCCGCGCGGTCAATCGAGATCATCTTCATTGCGCCCAGCCCCCAGCCGATCAGCGGCACGCGCAGCAGTTCCTTCTTGAGCACGAAAACGCAATAGGCACCCTGCGGCACGTAGTCCTGGATGGTCATCGTCTCCCAGGCCGACTGATGCTTCGAGAGGATCACGCACGGTTCCTGCGGCATGTTCTCGAGGCCGACGACCTTCGGGCGGATGCCGAGCAGGTTCTCGACTCCCCACTGGATGCCGAGGCGCCACAACTTGCCGAAATGATAACCCCAGAGCCCGCGCAGGACAATGGCGGCAATGATGACCGCAGGGGCAACCAGCAGGGTCCACAATCCGCCCCAGATGGCGAAGAGCACCGAACGGAATATGTTCATTTCTTCTTTGCCGCCAGAATCCAGTCGACCGCCGCCGCGAGGTCGTCGAAGATCTCGGTTCCGTCGGGAAGATTGCCCTCGGCCAGCGTTAACTGACCCTTCCCGGTACGCACCAGGATCGGCAGGCAGCCGGCCGCAGCGGAGGCCTGGAGGTCGCGCAGCGAATCGCCGATAGACGGGACGCCCTTGAGATCGACATTCATGGTCTCGGAAATGCGCTTGAACATCCCGGGCTTGGGTTTGCGGCATTGACACGACGAATCGGCCGTATGCGGGCAATAGAAGATGGCATCGATGCGGCCGCCGGCGGCAAACAGTGCCTTGTGCATCTTTTCATGGATGGCGTTCAGTGCTTCCATGTCCAGCAGGCCGCGCCCGATGCCCGACTGGTTGGTCGCGACGATAACGCGATAGCCATTCTGATTCAGCCGTGCGATGGCCTGCAGGCTGCCGGGGATGGGCTTCCATTCCGCCGGGGACTTGATGAACTGTGCCGAATCGAAATTGATGACGCCGTCGCGATCGAGAATAACGAGTTTCATGGCCTGGCCTTTCCGGCGTTAGGCGGACAGCTTCGAAATATCGGCCACCCGATTCATCGCACGGTGCAGCTTGGCGAGCAGGCCAAGGCGGTTGGCGCGTAGAGCCGGATCGTCGGCATTGACCATGACGCCGTCGAAAAAGGCGTCGACCGGGGCGCGCAATGCGGCCAGCGCCTGCAGCGATTCGGCATAGTCGCCAGTTGCGAAGGCGGCATCGGCGCGGGGAACGACGTCGACCAGGGCATCGCTCAACGCGATCTCGGCGCCTTCCCTAAGCAATCCGTTGTCGACCACGGCTTCGACCGCGTTCTCGACTTTCTTCAGGATGTTGCCGACCCGTTTGTTGGCGGCGGCAAGAGCCGCGGATTCGGGCAGGGCGGCAAAGGCGCGGACGGCGACCAGACGCTTGGGAATATCGCCCAAGCGCTGCGGGCGCTGACTGACCACGGCATCGACCTCCTGTGCCGTATAGTCCTGCTCGCGCAGATTGCCGGCGAGGCGTTCGTAGATGAAGTCGGCCAACGTGGCTTCTGTCGACCTGAAGCCCTCGACCGCCGCAAACGATGCACCGGCAGTTTGCAGCAACGCATCGAGCGGCAGGTCGAGATCATTTTCGGCCAGCATGCGGATGACGCCCAGCGCATGCCGGCGCAGTGCGAAGGGATCGCGGTCGCCGGTCGGAATCTGGCCGATGCCGAACATGCCGACCAGCGTTTCCAGCTTGTCGGCGAGCGCGACGATGGTGCCCACCTGGCCGCGCGGCAGCGAGTCGCCAGCGAAGCGCGGCTTGTAGTGGTCCTCGATGGCATCGGCGATATCCGCCGCCAAGCCGTCGTGCAGGGCGTAGTAGCGGCCCATGGTGCCCTGCAGCTCCGGGAACTCGCCGACCATGTCGGTCAGCAGGTCGGCCTTGGCCAGCAGGGCGGCCTGCTCGGCCTGCAGCGCAAGGCTTTCGCCGCCGAGTTGCTCGCCGATCGCCTTGGCGATGACGCAGACCCGCTCGACGCGCTCGCCCTGGCTGCCCAGCCGGTTGTGATAGACGACCTTGGCCAGGCCGAGGACGCGCGACTCCAGCGTCTTCTTGCGGTCCTGGTCGTAGAAGAACTTGGCATCGGCCAGGCGCGGCCGGACGACGCGCTCGTTGCCGCCGATCACCGCGCTCGGGTCGGCAGGACTGATGTTGCTGACGACGAGGAACTTGTTCGTGAGCTTCCCGGCGGCGGCGAGCAGCGGGAAATACTTCTGGTTGGCCTTCATGGTCAGGATCAGGCATTCCTGCGGCACGGCGAGGAATTCGGCCTCGAACTGGCCGACCAGCACGTTCGGGCGCTCGACCAGCGCGGTGACTTCGTCGAGCAGCGCATCGTCGTCGATCGGCTTCAGGTCGGGGCCGGCGTGGGCGGCGGCAGCGGCGAGCTGGCGGGCGATCTCGGCGCGGCGTTCGGCGAAGGAAGCGATGACCGCGCCGTCACGTTTCAGCGTCGCGGCGTAGCTGTCGGCATCGGCAAGGACAACCGGATCGACAGCCGCTTCGAAGCGGTGACCTCGCGTTTCGCGGCCAGAGTTCAGGCCGAGGATGGAAACCGGGACGACATCGGCGCCGTGCAGCGCCACAAGCCTGTGCGCGGGACGGACGAAATTGACGCTGCTCCAGCCATCCTGTAACTGGTAGCTCATCACCTTGGGGATCGGCAATCCGGTGAGCGCCGCCTCAAGGGCCTTCTGCAGGCCCGCTACCAGTGTCGCACCCCTGGCCAGGCTGTCGTAAAACAGCACCTCGGTCTTGCCGTCGTTCTCGCGGCGCAGTTTCGGGATCACGGAAACATCGGCGCCGAGAGCCGCGAGCCTCTTAAGCAATGCAGGAGTGGCGTTACCAGATGCGTCTAGGCCAACGGAAACAGGCATTAGTTTCTGTGCTTCCAGGCGGTCGGGAGCGCGATCCTCGACATCCGGGATAAATACAGCGAGTCTCCGCGGACTTGCAAATGCTTCAAAACCGCGTGGGTCTGGAAATTTGAGGTGCTGACGCACAAGTCCATTAAACACTTTGTCAGCAAATACCTCTCCCAACATTTTCAGCGCCTTCGGCGGCAATTCCTCTACGAAAAGTTCAACGAGCAGGTTCTTGGACGACATGATCAGGCCGCTTTCTTTTCGATCTGGGCGAGGACTTCGGCGGCCCATTCCTTGGGCGCCATCGGGAAGCCGAGGCGCGCCCGGCTCTCCAGGTAACTCTGGGCGACAGCACGCGCCAGGTTGCGGATGCGGCCGATGTACGCGGCACGCTCGGTCACCGAAATGGCGCCACGGGCGTCGAGCAGGTTGAAGGTATGGGCGGCTTTCAGCACCTGTTCGTAAGCGGGCAGCGCCAGCTGGGCGCCCATCAGGTGTTGCGCCTGCTTCTCGTGGGAACCGAAGGCGTGAAACAGGAATTCCACATCGCTGTGCTCGAAGTTGTATGCCGATTGCTCGAACTCGTTCTGGTGATAGACATCGCCGTAGGTCAGGCCTTGCGTCCACGTCAGGTCGAAGACGTTCTCGACGCCCTGCAGGTACATCGCCAGGCGCTCGATGCCGTAGGTGATCTCACCGGTGATCGGCTTGCAGTCGATGCCGCCGACTTGCTGGAAGTAGGTGAATTGGGTGACTTCCATGCCGTTCATCCACACTTCCCAGCCCAGGCCCCAGGCGCCGAGCGTCGGGTTTTCCCAGTCGTCCTCGACGAAACGCACGTCGTTCTTCTTCAGGTCGAAACCCAGCGCTTCGAGCGAGCCGAGGTAAAGTTCGAGGATATTTTCCGGCGCCGGCTTCAATACCACCTGGTACTGGTAGTAGTGCTGCATGCGGTTCGGGTTCTCGCCATAACGGCCGTCCTTGGGCCGGCGCGACGGCTGCACGTAGGCGGCATTCCACGGTTCGGGACCGATGGCGCGGAGGAAGGTCGCCGTGTGGCTGGTGCCGGCGCCGACCTCCATGTCGTAAGGCTGCAACAGCGCGCAGCCACGTTTGCCCCAGTACTCCTGCAGGCGCAGGATGACATCCTGAAACGTCGGTGTATCGCTGGTAGTCATCGGACACGCTCGGAAAGACGGAAGAATTCGGATTTTACTAGCTTTTGGCCTGTTCCGGCAGGCTGCCCGGGCCGTGCCTGCGCATTGCCGGCGGTCGCGAAAGGCGATGTCTTCAGCGGCACTCTTACGCTACCGATAGTCGTCGCGGGGCATCGCCGCGCGGCGGCTTAGGTGCCGCCCTCTAGTCTTGTGCTTGACCAAGTTCAATACAATCAATATGATAGTATTTATATTGCGGTGCAACATCGGTTTGTGTGCGCTAAACGCGGCGCCACACCGTGCCACAGATGGCTTTTCCTTTGGCTCGCCGGTGTCGTTCCCCCTGTAACCGTTCGCTGTCGCAGATGTCTTTCGACAGTGGCAACAGTCAAGGAGGTCGCATGTTCGCTACGACCGTTTTTCTGCCTGCCTTTCTGCGGGCTTCGTTTGCCCTTTTTGCCCTGCTTCAAAAATTCCTGATGGTTGCCGGGATGGTTTTTCTCATTGGCCTTGTCGGTGTGCAAACCGGCCACTCGGGCCTGATCGAGGGGTTGAAGACCCTGATTCCCACCGCCGAGGTCACCGATGGCGAAGAGGAAGCGAGCGAGTTCGTGACGCCCGCCGGCGAATCGGCGCCGGTGCTGAACCCGAGGATGCGCGGCGCCCTCGACTATGTTTCACGGCGCTATCGGGTGTCGACCGAGGCGCTCGAGCCGATCTTCGCCACCGCGCAGGCATCCGGGAAGGAACTGCGAATCGATCCCCTGCTGATCATCGCCGTCATCGGCGTCGAATCCGGGTTCAACCCGTTCTCGCAGAGCGTGGTCGGAGCCAAGGGTCTGATGCAGGTGCTTCCCCGCTACCATATGGACAAGCTGCCCGAAGAAGCCGACCGGATGGCCTTCCTCGATCCGGTGACCAACGTTCGCGTTGGCACCAAGGTCCTGCACGAGTCGATCCGCCGCTCCGGTGGCGTCGAGACCGGTCTGCAGCAATTCGGCGGCGCACTCAACGACCCGGAGCGCCGCTATTCGTCCAGGGTGCTCGCCGAAAAGCAGCGCCTGGAACAGGCTGCCCTGCGCTTCCGGGCCTGATGCGGACGCCCTAGCGGCGTTGCGGCGCGCGGCTGACCAGTACGCAGACGCAAACCAGGAGCAGAAAGGTGAGATTGCCGTAACGCGCGTATGGCGTCATTCCCTGATGCGCACGGACCTGTGAACGCAGCACGCCCTGCGTGAACGCCGGAAGGATCGCCTCGACCGCGCCGTCGGCGCCGATCACGGCGGTCATGCCGGTGTTGGTCGCGCGCAGTATCGGGCGCCCGGTTTCGACGGCACGCATGCGGGCGATCTGCAGGTGCTGCGGCTGCGCCAGCGAGCGTCCGAACCAGGCAGTGTTCGACAGGTTGGCAAGGATTCCGGCCTGGGGCAGGGAGCGGATGATTTCTTCGCCAAAAACGTCCTCGTAGCAGATATTGACCGCAAGCCGCTGCCCGGCAACGGTGAGCGGCGCCTGCATTTCCGGGCCGCGCGAGAACGCCGACATGGGAATGCTGGCGAGACGCACGAACCACGAGAAGCCGGGGGGAATGAACTCACCGAACGGCACCAGGTGGGTCTTGCTGTAGCGCTGGGTTGGCGAAATGCCGAGGCTGACTGCGCTGTTCCAGTAATGTTCGCCTTGACCGGTGATGGTGCCGAAGACGAGATCGCCGCCGTGTCGTTGCGCGGCCGACTTGAGGAATTCGCCATATTCCGGCGGAAGCTGGTCGAAAAACGCGGGAACCGCGGTTTCCGGAAGCAGCGTCAGTTGCGCCGGGTTTTCCGCGACCAGGCGCTGGTAAACATTCAGGGTGCTGAGGAAGGCCTCCGGCCGGAACTTCATCTCCTGCGGGATGTTGCCCTGGATCAGCACTACGCTTATCGGCTCGCCGACGGGCTCCGTCCAACGCACCTGTTGCAGCCCGAGCCCGATGGCGGCAGTCACTGCGACAAAGGCGAGTCCGGATCTCCAGCGCAACAGCAGGGCGCCGCACAGCGCCACGAGCAGCGACAGGCCATGCACGCCGAGCAAGGGTGCGAACCCTGCCAGCGGGCTGGGCGGCGACTGCGAGTAACCGGCGGCAAGCCACGGGAAACCGGTGAAAATCCAGCTTCTGAGCCAGTCGACCGCAGCGATCACGGCGGCGAAAAACAGCGCCTGTCGCCACGGGCCCACCGGCTGCCAGCGCTTGAAGAGCCAGCCGGCCAACGCCGGGAAGACGGCCATCACGGCACAGAACAGGAAGGCGGCGAGCCCGGCCAGCCACCACGGCATGCCGCCGAAGACCGAGAGGCTGACGTAGACCCAGGAAACCCCGCTCAGGAAGAAGCCGAGGCCGAAGGCAAGCCCGTTCAACGCCGCCTCGCCTGGAGAATCGCTGCGCCGCCACAGGACGAACAATCCCAGCCAGATTACCGGCGCCAGCCAGAACAGGCCGAACGGGGCAAAGCAGAGCACGCCAGCGGCGCCAATCAGCGTCGCCAGACCAAAGCGGAAACATGCCCGCTCAGGCAGTCTTGTCGTCGACACCGGGCTGCGGCCTGGATAGCGGAGTGACCAGCAGCGTGTACAGCCGCCGACTGTCGGCGCGCAGCACCTGGAAACGGATGCCATCGACGTCGATGACTTCGTTGCGCTTGGGCACGCGACCGAGGTGGCGCAGGATCAGGCCGCCCACCGTGTCGAACTCGGCGTCCGGGAAACTGGTTCCGAAAGCCTGGTTGAAGTCCGCGATCTCGGTCCGCGTCTTGACGCGCCAGCAACCGGGCGAATCGAGGCGGATGTTGTCGTAGGCTTCGTCGAAGTCATACTCATCCTCGATATCCCCGACGATCTGCTCGAGCACATCCTCGATGGTGACCAGCCCGGCGACGCTGCCATATTCATTGACGACGATGGCCATGTGATTGCGCGAGACGCGGAACTCGCGCAGCAGCACGTCGAGGCGCTTGGCTTCGGGTATGAAGACCACCGGCCGCAGCCAGGCGCGCAGATCGAAATCCGCTTCAACGTGCATCCGCAGCAGGTCCTTGGCCAGCATGACCCCCAGCACGTTGTCGCGGTCGCCATCGATCACCGGAAAGCGCGAATGGGCGGTTTCGATGACGACGGGGATGATCCTGGCCATCGGCTCATTGATATCGACGACTTCCATCAGGGCGCGGGGAACCATGACGTCGCTGACCCGGGTTTCCGAGGCGGCCAGCGCGCCCTCGATAATGGCCAGCGCATCGGCATCCATCAGGTTGCGCTCGTAGGCGGCGCGCAGGATTTCGGCAAGTTGCCCGCGATCTCCGGGCACCCTCAGCACTAGGGCGGTCAACCGTTCGATCAGGCCTGGTTTGCTGTCACTGTCCATGGTGTCTAGGCGGCGTATGGGTCGGGATAGCCCAGCGCGGCGAGAATCTTCCCTTCCTCACCTTCCATGGCCTGGGCATCGCCGTCGTTCTCGTGATCCCACCCTTGCAGATGCAGCATGCCATGCACCGTCAGGTGCGCGTAATGCGCCGCCAGCGGCTTGCCCTGCTCACTTGCCTCACGCGCCACCACGGGCGGACAGATGACCAGGTCGCCCAGCAGCAACGGCCCGGCTTCATAGGGGAAAGACAGGACGTTGGTCGCGTAGTCCTTGCCGCGATATTCGCTGTTGAGCGTCCGCCCCTCCTGTTCGTCGACCAGGCGGATGGCAACCCGGCCGCCTCCCGTCAATGCCGCCCGCGCCCAGCGCGCGAAATCCGCGCGCGACGGCAAGCCTTGCCGCTGGCAGGCATATTGCACCGCGAGGTCAAGGCGTTTGCTTGCTTTTGGACTCATAGGCGGCGACGATGCGGGCGACCAGCGGGTGGCGGACCACATCTTCCTTCATGAATTCGGTGAAGGCCAGCCCGCGCACGCCCCTCAGGATGTCATGCGCTTCACGCAGGCCGCTCTTCTGGCCCTTGGGCAGGTCGATCTGGGTCAGGTCGCCGGTCACCACAGCCTTGGCGCCGATGCCGATACGGGTCAGGAACATTTTCATCTGCTCGGGCGTCGTGTTCTGCGCCTCGTCGAGAATGATGAAGGCGTGGTTGAGCGTGCGCCCGCGCATGAAGGCCAAAGGCGCGATCTCGATGGCATGTTTGTCGTGCAGCTTGCTGACGCGGTCGTGGCCCATCAGGTCGTAGAGCGCGTCATAAAGCGGTCGCAGATAGGGATCGATCTTCTGGGCCAAGTCGCCGGGCAGGAAGCCGAGGCGCTCTCCGGCCTCGACGGCAGGCCGGGTCAGGATGATGCGTTCGACCAGGTCACGCTCGAAGGCATCGACGGCGCTGGCCACCGCCAGATAGGTCTTGCCGGTCCCGGCCGGGCCGATGCCGAAGGTGATGTCGTGCTCCTGGATCGCTTTGAGGTAGGCCACCTGACGCGGCGTACGCCCATGCAACTCGGTCTTTCGTGTAAGCAGTTGCGGACCATCGACCGGCCCGTCTGCAGTTCGCGTGATGCGCCGCACCGGCGCGTTGATCAGTTCGATCACGCCGAGCTGGATTTCATCGACCGACAGCGGTTCGCGTGCCATCGCATAAAAGTGGCGGATGGCATCCGCGGTCAACGCGGATTTCTCGCCGATGATCGAGAAGCGCTCGTTGCGGCGCCGAATGGTGACATCGAAGCCGGTCTCGATCTGCCGGATGTTCTCGTCGAGAGGGCCACACAAATTGGCCAGCAGGACATTGTCGACCGGCGCCAGCACGACGTCCACCGGCCTGCTCTTCGGCACGGGCCTGTTACTCAAGGATGACAATCTCACCTCTCAGGCTGTGGGGCAATGCCCTGGTGATGCGCACATCGACGAAGCTGTCGATCAGGCGCGCGCTGCCGGCGGACCCGCCGACGAAATTGACGACGCGGTTGTTGTCGGTTCGCCCGGCCAGTTCGTTCGCGTCCTTCTTCGACCTGCCTTCGACCAGCACGCGTTGCACGCTGCCCACCATCGCCTGGCTGATTAGCTGCGCCTGTTCCTCGATCCGCTTCTGCAGGCGCGTGAGACGGGCCGACTTGACTTCGGCTGAGGTCGAATCGTCCATTTCGACCGCTGGAGTGCCGGGACGCGGGCTGTAGACGAAGGAGAAGGAGGTGTCGAAACCGACATCGTCGATGAGCTTCATCGTCTTTTCGAAATCCACGTCGGTCTCGCCGGGGAAGCCGACGATGAAGTCCGACGACAGCGAAATGTCGGGCCGCGCCGCGCGCAGCTTGCGAATGATCGACTTGTATTCGAGCGCCGTGTAGCCGCGCTTCATCGCCGCCAGCACGCGGTCGGATCCGGCCTGCACCGGCAGATGCAGATGCGAGACCAGCTTCGGCACTTTGGCATAGGCGTCGATCAGGCGCTGCGACATTTCGCACGGGTGCGACGTGGTGTAGCGGATACGCTCGATGCCCGGAACTTCGGCGATGTACTCGATCAGCAATGCCAGATCGGCCTGTTCCTCGCTGCCGGCCATGGTACCGCGGTAGGCATTGACGTTCTGGCCGAGCAACGTCACTTCCCTGACGCCATTGGCCGCCAATCCGGCGACTTCCGTCAGCACGTCTTCGAACGGCCGCGATACCTCGCCGCCGCGGGTGTAGGGGACGATGCAGAAAGTGCAGAACTTCGAGCAGCCTTCCATGATCGACACGAAAGCCGACGCGCCCTTGACCTCGGCGGGCGGCATGGCATCGAACTTTTCGATTTCCGGGAACGAGACGTCGACCGCAGCCCTGCCCTGGAGCTTCCGCTCGGCGATCAGTTGCGGCAGGCGGTGCAGGGTCTGCGGGCCGAAGACGACATCGACGTAGGGCGCGCGGGCGACGATGGCATCACCCTCCTGGCTCGCCACGCAACCGCCGACGCCGATGACGAGATCGGGGTTCAGCTTCTTCAGGTGGCGGACCCGGCCGAGATCATGGAACACCTTCTCCTGGGCCTTCTCGCGCACCGAGCAGGTGTTGAACAGGATGATGTCGGCATCTTCCGGGTTGTCGGTCCTGACAACGCCTTCGGCGGCGTTGAGTACGTCGGCCATCTTGTCCGAATCGTACTCATTCATCTGGCACCCGAAGGTGCGGATGAACAATCTCTTGGTCATGAACAGAGGCTTGTCGGAATCAGTGGTAGCCGGGATGGCAAACTTCGAGCCGTTGAAAACAGGGGTGCATTATAGCCGACCGCAAAATGCGTTGACCGGGGAATACGGTCCCAACTATAATCCGCGCCCTTAGGAGTGCGGTGATGTAGCTCAGTCGGTTAGAGCGATGGATTCATAACCCATAGGTCGGTGGTTCAATTCCACCCATCACCACCAGAAATTGAAGAGCCGTTGCGTCCATGGCGCAGCGGCTTCTTTTCGCCTGCAGGCGACACTTGGCTATTCCGGTTCTTTGAGCAGTCCCGCGAACTTCCGCCGGAAGGTTGCGACCTTTGGATCGATGATCACGGTACAGTAACCCTGGCCAGGATGGGCGGCAAAATAACCCTGGTGATAGGACTCGGCCGGAAAGAATTCCGGCGCATCCGTAACCTCGGTAACAACGACCGCAGGTGGAGCGAAGACGGATGCCAGGCTTTCGATCATCTCCAACGCCTGGCGCCGCTGCTCCGAGGTATGGACGAAGATCGCCGAACGGTATTGCGTTCCAACGTCGGCCCCCTGGCGATTCAAGGTCGTCGGGTCGTGAATGGCAAAGAACACCTCTAGAAGCTGGCGGTATGAAATTCGTTCGGAATCGAAATTGATCCTGAGCGCCTCGGCGTGGCCCGTTGCCCCAGAACAGACCTCCTCGTACGTCGGATTCGCGTTGTAACCACCGCAATAACCGGAGGTGACGCGGTAAACCCCGGCCAGCTGCGAAAAGACCGCATCGAGGCACCAGAAGCAACCGCCAGCGAATGTCGCCAACGCCATATCCATCGCTCCACTCAGAACTCCTGAGGAGTTCAGTATAGTCAATCCCTGGCCCGGTCCAACAAAAAAACCCCCGGCCGGTTTGTGGTTTGGCGGGGGTTTTTGGGGTTGTGGAGCCTGGCGATGACCTACTTTCTCACACGGAAGTGCAATATCATCGGCGCGG